>ERZ826146.1449-NODE-1449-length-21793-cov-5.935275_pt1 | contig 21793 bp, 13 predicted proteins | sample MGYA00519857_ERZ826146 | MGnify/ENA primary metagenome ERZ826146 (study PRJEB31778, sample SAMEA3449222) | human gut metagenome | biome: human gut; feature: human-associated habitat; material: faeces | place: United Kingdom | collected 2010/2012 ...
GAAAAAATACAAGGCACATAATTCAAAATATGTCTGAGATATTTTAAAATATGTCAGACATATTTTTTGCCCCACAAAACCCGCATGCCGCGGCGCTTTCGCCGTATGTTAAAATCCTCTATCACGATTGTTAAAAGTCCGTCCTCCCGGCCGCACCGGGCGAAGGCACAACCGCCGCCGCACACTCATCGTGCACGGCGGCGGATTTTATATCTACACATTATTATATTATACATGCAAACGGCACAGCCTCACCGCCCGCCCGTAATCACGGCCGTAAAAGCGGGGAGATACCTGTGCAGCAGAGCATAAATGCCTACTCCCACTGCGGAAATGAACAGCGGTATGAGCAGGTAGCCTGCCACAAACGCCCAATCGCAGGCCTGCGGCAGCAGCCTTACGTAGGCTTTCACGACCATTGCCACCGGCAACACATGGTAGGCGTAAACGAAGAACGAGCTACTCGCCAGGAAAGCACTGACACGCAAGCGGTTATTGCTTATTCCATGCGCCGTCCACGAAACCACAGCAACCAATCCCGTGAAAATGCCGAGCCTGAGCAGGAAAGAATAGTCCGTTACGTTAATGTGCCACAACCACGTGTTCACCACGAGCAATATGAGGTATGCACACGTCGCTCCAAGGCGCACCCGGCCGAAAACGGCGGTAAAGTCGCATTTGTTCATGCTGTACCACGCCCCGAAGGAGAAAAAGAAAAAGGCGTCGATGTTGAATCCCGTGACATGAAACCATATACCGAACAGCCACAGCACTCCGAGGGCGAAAACGCCGAATGCCTTCAGGTGTTTCACTATAAGATAGAGCACCGGCGACAAGAGCACGGCAACCATAAGGTCGCGCACGAACCAGAACTGGTAGCTCGCGGGCATTCCGCCCTTATATGACCAGAAAATGTTCAGCCAGTCGAGCCAACCGTACTCCTCAATTGCAATGCGTTTGTCGGGCGAGACATGCAGGAACGCCTGCGCGCAAAACATAACAAGGAAAAGCGCGGCGTTCCAGAGCACGTAGGGCACGAGCAGGGTGCGGGCGCGTTTCCGCAGCTTCTGCCCGTATATCCTTGCCGAGAAACCGGAGCGATAGAAAAACAGGAAGCCCGAAATGAAAAAGAACAGCGGCACGGCTATGCGCGCCAACTCTTCAGTTATCACATATTGGAAAAAGCTGAACGCAGGGAATGTGTCCTTATCCGCAACCGGTATCCCGTCCAAAACCACATGACCTGGATGCGTGTGTATGTAAACCACCGCCACAATCAGCGGCAACCTCAGAAAGGTGATTGTTTGGGAGAGAATTGAACTCTGCGGGGAAACATTGCCGTTTTTCATCATATTATGAAAGTAATGCGTAATGAAAAGCGCGCCCCCGCGGCTGCCACGTCAGTCATGACCGCCGCAAGAGGCACGCCTGTAAATTATTTGCGGTAAAGGAATTTATTTGCCAGGAACTTACGCACGGGCAGGTCGTACAACCGCAGGCACAGCCAGGCAAACAGCACGTTCCACACGAACACGCCGATGGCCACGGGCCACACCTCGGCCAGCGTGTACTGCTTGGTATCGATGAGCCAGGCATAAAACAGGTACATGAACGGATAGTGCGTAATGTAGAGCGGATAGGATATGTCGCCAAGGAAGTTGCATATCTTCGTGGAGCGGATGTCGGTGGTGTTTCCCGAAGCACCGAGCACTACGAGCAGCGGGAAAACGGCCGCCACGCAGAAAAACTCGAACACGCCGTTCAGGCACGCCCCGCCCTGCGAGGGGATATACGGCACGATGAACAACAGCAGCAACACGAGGGAGCAAATCCAAAATGCGCCCCTTACCTTGACCGGCTTGAAGTTGCGCGCAAGCAGCATGCCCGTTGCGTAGGGGAATATCATGCGGAGCGTTCCGCCAAGGAAGTTAACGCTGTCCAACGTCCAGCCCACACCCATGTTGCCGTAGCCGGAAACGTCGGTTATCACGAACCACGCATAAAGCGCGCCCAGGATTCCCGTAAGCACGGCAAGCACCTTTGTCTTGAGCCGGCATATCAGCACGGCATATATAATATTGCCTATATATTCGAAGAAGAGCGACCAGGCCGGGCCGTTGAGCGGGAACATCTCGCCGTTGCCGCGCACGTCGCGCCCCATACCCGGCACGGCCGGAATGAAGAACATGCCGCACAGCAAGGCCAGCATTACGGCCGAAACGGGCACCTGCGTGCCGTCCCAGCGCACACAGCCCTGAATGCAAAAGGTTATCGCGCCGACAATTGTACCCATGACAACCATAGGGTGCAGACGTATAAGACGGCGCTTGAAAAAGTTGCCCAGCGTGAGCGTCTTGCCCCAGCGGTCGTCGTAGGCATAGCCTATAACGAAGCCCGAAAGGATGAAGAAAAAGTCCACCGCAAGGTAACCGTGGTTTATCCCGGTTATAACAGTGCCGCCCTGTGCGAACGAAAGGCCCTCGTGAACATGGTACCACACCACTAAAAGCGCAGCCACTCCGCGCAGCCCGTCGAGAATGTTGTAATGAGGTTTTGAATCGGCAAACGATGCCGCAGATCTGATTTGTTGCATTGGCATTAAGTTGTTAAGGTTAGTTGTGGTTATTAAAAATCGCGCCTTAGTTGAAATAAAAAATCGGTGCGGCGTTCAAAATTAAGAAAATCCCGTAAATGCGCACGTTTTTGGCCAGTAAAAATTACCCGCAAAGCAAAATACGTGCCATTCTCAGCGACAATGCCACTCTCCACGCCCGGCAAACGCGCCCCAAAAGACAGGCAAAAAAATATGTCAGACATATTTTAAAATAGGTCAGACATATTTCGAATTAGCTCAGACATATTTTTTTCAAGGTGCGGGGAACTTTTTTGCTCCCTTCAGCAGCGGCCTCCGAAGTATTCGTAACGCACCCGTAATCATGTCTGCATTGCAAATCCGCGCACAGCCGCGCGCCACAACTTACTAATGCCTTTGCTTTCTACACGGGAATGCTTATTTTTAGTAACTTTGCACATATAAAACATAAAACCTATGCCTGTAGACCTGATTTTCGTAATCATAGGCCTCGTGGGCGGTTTCCTCTCCGGAGCCGTAGGCTGCAGCGGGGGGCTGATAATAATACCAGCCATAACCGGGCTTTTCGGCGTGGAGGTTGCCGTGCCCGTTTCGGCCGTGGCGCAGATGATGTGCAACGCCGCCAAGGCCGTTGTAGGCTTCAGGCACATATGCTGGCGCAAGGTATTGCAGTTCTCACTGTTTGCCCTGCCGTTCACCGCCCTCGGGGCTTTCGGCTTCGCCATAGCGCCGCGCGTAATCATAACGCGCGTGATATGCGTGTGCCTCGTGGCGTTCGCCTTCATGACGTTCATGGGCAAGCTCCGCCTGCCCTCGTCGCGCCCCACGATGTTTGCCGGCGGGGCGTTAACGGGTGCGGTAAACGGACTTGTAGGCCTTTACGGGCCATTGAGCAGCTCGGTGTTCCTCACGCTCAACTTGTCGCCCGTGGCATTCATCGCCACCGAAGGGTTGGCAGCCGCGTCAATGCACATAGTAAGGGCATACACATACCACGCCCTCGGCTTCCTCGACTTCAACGCCATCATACACGGCGTAATAATAGGAGCGATGATGATGCTCGGCAATTTCGTGGCCATGCGCCTTATAAGGCATATCAACAAAAAGTTCTACAACAAGCTCGTGCTCGGGGTTATCATTCTGGTTAGCGTATGGCTTTTCATAACAGTAAAATAATCGCAAGAAACAGACTTCTTTTACCAGCATTCCTATTCGCCGCCACAGGCAACGCACATGCCGCCGTACAACCGGCCGGAACGTGCGGCCGTATGCCTTTCGACGACGCCGGCAATGCCGTGTGCGCCGAAGTTGACAGCGCGGCCGCCGGCGATTCCTCACGCTGTGCGAACCATGCCGGTTCTGCCGCCGCGGAAAAAGCATTGCGCATGACATACGTCTCAGTTCCGCTCATAACCGGAGCATTGCTGCTAAAAGGCGAAGACACGCATTTCCGCAATATGCGCGGCGAACACATTCCCAAAACTTACAAGAGAAACGAAACATATATACAATACCTGCCGCTCGCGGTTACATTGGGGCTGAAAGCCTTTGGCGTTGAAAGCCGCAGCTCGTGGGCGCGCATGGCCGTGTCGGGAGCGGCGGGCGGCGCTATCATGCTTGCGGCCACGCAAAGCATGAAACACCTCATAAGCACCGGGCGCCCCGACAACTCCGACGACCATTCCTTTCCCTCGGGGCACACGGCCACGGCGTTCGTAACGGCCACAATACTGCACCGCGAATACGGTCACATCAGCCCGCTCGTAAGCATAGGAGGCTACGCCACAGCCGCAGCAACAGGAATACTGCGCATACGCAAGAACCGCCACTGGGCGAGCGACGTGGCCGCCGGGGCAGGGATTGGCATACTCGCCACGGAGCTGGGCTACTGCATTACCGACGCGCTCTTCCGCAACAAAGGGCTCGACATAACCGGCCGCGAAGACATTATCTCCAACCGCGGCTACAAGCCTTCGTTCGTCGGAATACGGACGGGATTCAACGTTCCGCTCGGAAACTTCCGGCTCAACGACATGCTGGACTTCAGAACCTCTGGCGGATATTGCGCGGCCGTCGAAGGGGCTTACTTCATGAACACGCACATCGGCATAGGCGGGAAAATAGGCACGGCAAGCTGCAACATAATAACCAACGGCCGCCAGGCCGAGCCCGACCGCCTAGAAATGCTCAACTTCTCGGCCGGGGCATACGCCTCGTGCCCCATAACCGCGCGCTGGCTCGCCGGCACGAAACTCACGGCGGGCTTCGTGCATTACGGCAACATGCGCCTCGTGTCGCAACGCGTCGACGGGGCCGGCGGCTTTGGCGCGGGCACGGGGCTGTCGCTCACTTTCCGCGCCAGGAAAGACATGTCGGTGTGTTTCTCGGCCGACTACGACCTGCTCCCGCCGGTAAGCAAAAGCGGAGGGCAATATTTCCACATGCTTACGCTCGGCGTAGCAACGGCATGGAATTTTTGAACGCCGGGTAAGCGCAAGAAAAAAATTATCTCAGAGATAATTTAAAATATGTCTGACCTATTTTAAAATATGTCAGACATATTTTTTACGACGTCCTAAGGGGGAAGAACAAACAGCGACAAACACGCCTCCGTTCGGTAAACCTAAGCCATAGTGCCCGTCTGCCTTTTCGGAAAAAGGCTGCAAAAACAAGGCCTGCCGCGACCAATATCGAAGCAGGCCCTGATGTTTATTAAAATATGAACAGTTTCCGCAAACTTGTTGTTTACCGGTTGGCGCGTTTGCGCTCAAGGTGGTCGAGAGTAATCTTGCGCATTCTCATGCTTTTGGGAGTAACCTCCACATACTCGTCTTCCTTGATGTATTCGAGCGCTTCCTCGAGCGAGAAAATCACGGGCGGCACAATGCGCGCCTTTTCGTCGGCACCGCTCGCGCGCATGTTGGTAAGTTGTTTTGCTTTGGTAACGTTGACCACGAGGTCGTTGTCGTGAACATGCTCGCCCACCACCTGTCCGGCATACACCTCGTCCTGCGGCGATATGAAGAATTTCCCGCGGTCCTGAAGGTGGTCGATTGCATAGGCAAAGGCCGTGCCGCTTTCGAGGGCTATCATCGAACCGTTGGTGCGGCGCACTATCTCGCCCTTGTAAGGCTGGTAGTCCTTGAAGCGGTGGGCCATTATCGCCTCTCCCTGGCTGCCGGTGAGCACGTTGGTGCGCAGACCTATGATACCGCGCGAAGGAATCTCGAACTCGATGTTCACGCGGTCGCCCTGCGACTCCATAGAGGTCATCTCTCCCTTGCGGCGCGTAACCATGTCTATCATCTTGCTTGAATACTCTTCAGGCACATTGATTGTAAGCTCTTCCACCGGCTCGCATTTCACGCCGTCGATGTTCTTGTATATAACCTGCGGCTGGCCTACCTGGAGTTCATAGCCTTCGCGGCGCATTGTTTCGATAAGCACCGAGAGGTGAAGCACTCCGCGGCCCGAAACAATCCACCTGTCGGGCGAGATTTCCCTGACTTTCAGCGCGAGGTTGCGTTCGAGTTCCTTCTGCAGGCGTTCGCCTATGTGGCGCGAGGTGCAGAATTTGCCTTCGCGGCCAAAGAAAGGCGAGTCGTTTATCGTAAAGAGCATGGACATCGTCGGCTCGTCGACTGCAATGGGCGGAAGCGGCTCGGGGTTGGCCAGGTCGCATATAGTATCGCCTATCTCGAAGTTTTCAAGCCCCACGATTGCGCATATGTCTCCGCTCGAAACGCTGTCGGCGTGCGCATGCCCCATGCCTTCGAACGTCTGGAGGTCTTTGATTTTCGTTTTCTCCATTGTTCCGTCGCGATGTGCTATAGTCACGTCCATTCCGGCGGTAAGCGTGCCGCGGTGCACACGTCCCACGGCTATCCGGCCGGTGTAGCTCGAGTAGCTAAGCGACGTGATAAGCATTTGCGGCGTTCCTTCGAGCTGTTTGGGCGCTGGTATCACGTCGATTATCTTGTCGAGCAGGTAAGTTATGTCGTTTGTAGGCTTGTTGTAATCCGGCCCCATCCAGCCCTGCTTTGCAGAACCGTAAACCACCGGGAAGTCGAGCTGTTCCTCGGTTGCGTCGAGCGCGCACATGAGGTCGAAAGCCATTTCATACACCTCCTCTGGGCGGCAGTTGGGCTTGTCCACCTTGTTTACCACCACTATCGGCTTGAGGCCTATCTGGAGTGCCTTCTGCAGCACGAAGCGCGTTTGCGGCATAGGGCCTTCGAAGGCATCGATAAGCAGAATGCAGCCGTCGGCCATGTTGAGCACTCGCTCCACCTCGCCGCCGAAGTCGCTGTGCCCCGGAGTATCGATGATGTTGATTTTTACGCCCTTGTAACGTATCGAAACGTTCTTCGATAAAATAGTTATGCCCCTTTCGCGCTCAAGGTCGTTGCTGTCGAGAATCTGCGTACCGGTTTTCTGGTTGTCGCGGAAAAGTTTTCCGGCCATGAGCATTTTGTCGACAAGGGTTGTCTTACCGTGGTCGACGTGGGCGATGATGGCAATGTTGCGAATGTCTTGCATTGAAAATCCTTCCTTATTAAAAACGCTGCAAATTTACGTTTTTTTACGCATAAAAGCAGGGTATGCGCGCCCCATTTCAATGAAAACAAGGCATAAAGGCACACAAAATGCTGTTTAAAGTTTGCTATTTAAAGGCAAATGCCTAAATTTGCACCCGCTTGCAGCAAATGCGGCAAATTTAATTCACATTTCATTATCAAACATTTCTTATGTACTTAGACCCAGCTAAAAAGAAAGAGATCTTTGGACAATACGGAAAGTCGAATACTGACACCGGCTCACCCGAAGCACAGGTGGCATTATTTTCATACCGTATCTCCCACTTGACGGAACACATGAAAGCCAACCGTAAAGATCATAACACAGAAAGGGCTCTCGTTCGCCTGGTAGGCAAGCGCCGCGCGTTGCTCAATTATTTGAAAGACCGCGACATCAACCGCTACCGCGCAATCGTCAAGGCTTTGGGCCTGCGCAAATAAAACGCAGAAGGTCCGACCTCGAGGAAAACAGACAGACCGCCCGGCGTCCAGCAAGGAGCCGGGCGGTTTTGCATACATATTCACGCTAAAGGGCAGGCGCATTGCGGCACCTTCAAACCGCCCCGAGAGCAAATAAAAAATACAAGGCACATATTTTAAAATAGGTCGGACTAATTTTAAAAAAGGTCCGACTAATTTTCAGGCCCCCGAAACGCCCGTCACAAAAGGCCGTGCGCCTGTCTGCCAAAAACGGGATGAATATCCAGTTTGGAGCGGATAAATATCCACTCTCCCAGCCTGCACGGCAAAACATGCACCGGGGTGCGCCCTTTGCTAAGCATGATTTGCAAAACGCGGGGACAGGATTCGAACAACGCCCTTTTTATGACAAAATTAACACTTGGCTACAACAATTAATATCGTCACAAACAGGACATCGCACGCTTTTAAGTAACTTTGTGACGGTTTCGGGGGAACCTGCAAAAACGCCCCGCAAAAAGATTACACAACTTACAATCACAAATAAAACTTCAACTAACATGGCAAAATTGGATTTGAGCCAGTATGGCATTCAGAACGTAAAGGAAGTGCTTCACAACCCTTCCTATGAAGTCCTTTTCGAAGAAGAAACCAAAGCAGGCCTCGAAGGTTTCGAGAAAGGACAGGAAACCGAGCTCGGAGCTGTAAACGTAATGACTGGTATCTACACCGGACGTTCGCCTAAGGACAAGTTCATCGTTTACGATGAAACAAGCAAGGACACCGTATGGTGGACAACCGACGAATACAAGAACGACAACAAAAAGGCTTCGGTTGAAACCTGGAACGTGCTGAAAGACCTCGCACTCAAGGAACTCTCCGGCAAGAAGCTCTATGTAATGGACGGCTTCTGCGGCGCGAACCCCGCAACACGCCTCTGCGTGCGTTTCATTGTTGAAGTTGCATGGCAGGCACACTTCGTAAAGAACATGTTCATACGCCCCAGCGAGGAAGAACTCGAAAACTTCAAGCCCGACTTCGTAGTTTACAACGCTTCGAAAGCAAAGGTAGAAAACTACAAGGAGCTCGGCCTTAACAGCGAAACAGCTGTTGTGTTCAACCTCACATCAAGGGAACAGGTAATCCTCAACACATGGTACGGCGGCGAGATGAAGAAAGGTATCTTCTCGATGATGAACTACTTCAACCCGCTCCGCGGCATTGCTTCAATGCACTGCTCGGCCAACACCAACATGGACGGAACATCGACAGCAATATTCTTCGGCCTCTCAGGAACAGGCAAGACTACCCTCTCGACCGACCCGAAGCGCAAACTCATCGGCGACGACGAGCACGGATGGGACGACGAAGGCGTATTCAACTACGAAGGCGGCTGCTACGCTAAGGTAATCAACCTCGACAAAGACGCAGAGCCCGACATCTACAACGCAATCAAGCGCGACGCACTCCTCGAGAACGTTACCGTAGACGCAAACGGCAAAATCGACTTCGCCGACAAGAGCGTAACCGAAAACACCCGCGTAAGCTATCCTATCTACCACATCAACAACATCGTTGAGCCGGTATCGAAAGGCCCGCACGCTCAGCAGGTAATCTACCTCTCGGCTGACGCATTCGGCGTGCTGCCCCCCGTTTCAATCCTCGACAACGAGCAGGCTAAATACTACTTCCTCTCCGGATTCACCGCAAAACTCGCAGGCACAGAGCGCGGAATCACCGAGCCGACCCCGACATTCTCGGCTTGCTTCGGCCAGGCATTCCTTGAGCTGCACCCCACCAAGTATGCTGAGGAACTCGTTAAGAAGATGGAAAAGACCGGCGCAAAGGCTTACCTCGTAAACACCGGCTGGAACGGAACAGGCAAACGTATCTCAATCAAGGATACACGCGCAATCATCGACGCTATCCTCGACGGCTCAATCGAGAAAGCAGAAACGAAGACCATTCCTTACTTCAACTTCGTTGTTCCCACATCGCTGCCGGGCGTAAATCCCGACATCCTCGACCCGCGCGACACCTACGCAAGCGCTGAGGAGTGGAACAAGAAGGCAGAGGACCTCGCAAGCCGCTTCATCAAGAACTTCAAGAAGTACGAAAGCAACGAAGCCGGCAAGGCTCTCGTAGCAGCAGGCCCGAAACTCTGATTAATCTTCATAAACAATACTCACTGAAATGTCCCGGCCGCAAAAAGCGGCCGGGATTTTTTATGCCCCGCAGCGCAAAGGCCGGTCCGAACCTGTCTGCATTTTTGCCGCAATTTTCAACCGGGTTTTCAGGAGCCGGAAAATACGTCTGACCTTTTTCAAAATATGTCAGACATATTTTAAATTATGTCTGACATATTTTTTATTTGCTCCCTGAGGGGCACAACAGCCTGGAAACGAGTTTTCACTTTTCCCGGCAGGAATGTCCGCTTCCGCACCCTTTTACGCACACCCGGACAACACTCCGCGCGAATCTCGTAAAAGCGTAAAAAAACTGGCGTGAAAATTCATCATAAAATATATGCCGCCAACGCAACGCCGCATAAAAAAAGAGAGTAACTTTGCATACGCCCAATGCAAGAGCATAAGGTTTGCGAACATAGAAACTTACCACAAGTTTATTAAACGAAAGTTTTCCAAAACGGGAAACTTTTTATTTTTCCGCAAGAAAAAAGTTTTCCGAAAACGTAAATATTTTGACAAAAACAAGCGCGGAATATTATATAAAAATATATCTTTGCAACCAGTTACCCGCCGACATACGGACAAGGCCTGAGCCGCAAGATAATCCGAAGAAACCACTGAAATACAGATAAATACATATAATATTCTGAATACCTGTACTTTCAACCCAAGGCTCGGCAATTCACCTTTACAGGCAGGCGGCAGGGCTGTAAAAGCCGCACACGGAAAACGAGACGAAACGAATAATTAATTTATAAAAAAGAAAAGACCTTATGAGCTACGACCAATTCTACATCACCAAGCGTGACGGTAAAACCGAACGCTTCTCGCTCGAAAAGATAAAGAGCGCCATACTGAAAGCTTTCGCATCAGTAAACACCCCCGTATGCGCCGACGACATACAGCGCGTGCTCGACCACCTCAAGTTCTGCAACGGCATGAGCGTGGAAGACATCCAGAACCAAGTGGAAGTGGCTCTCATGGCCGAAAAGCATTTCAAGGCAGCCAAGTCGTTCATGTTATACAGGCAACGCCATTTCGAAGACCGCGAAGTGCGCGACAAACTTAAATTCCTAATCGACTACTGCAACGCAGCCAATCCCGCAACCGGAAGCAAGTACGACGCAAACGCAAACGTGGAAAACAAAAACATAGCCACGCTCATAGGCGAGCTGCCTAAGTCGAACTTCATACGTCTTAACCGACGCCTGCTGTGCGACCGCATAAAGGAAATGTACGGCAAAGAACTGGCCGACCGGTACATCTACCTGCTCGAACACCACTTCATATACAAAAACGACGAGACCTGCCTGGCAAACTACTGCGCCAGCATAACGATGTACCCCTGGCTGCTCGAAGGAACAAAAAGCATTGGCGGCAATTCCACCCGTCCCACCAACCTCAAGTCCTTCTGCGGAGGGTTCATCAACATGGTGTTCATCGTTTCGAGCATGTTGAGCGGCGCGTGCGCAACGCCGGAATTCCTTATGTACATGGCCTACTTCATAGCACAGGAGTATGGCGAGGACTTCTACAAGCGCGCCGACGAGGTAGTAGACCTGTCGGAACGCCACCGCACCCTCGACAAAATCATTACCGACTGCTTCGAACAAGTAGTCTACTCCATCAACCAGCCTACCGGCGCACGTAACTTCCAGGCCGTATTCTGGAACATTTCCTACTACGACAAATATTATTTCGAGAGCATATTCGGCGAGTTCCACTACCCCGACGGCTCGCAGCCCGACTGGAACGCCGTAAGCTGGCTCCAAAAACGCTTCATGAAGTGGTTCAACAAGGAACGCACAAAGACCGTGCTCACTTTCCCGGTCGAGACGATGGCGCTGCTCACAAAAGACGGCGACGTGATAGACAAGGAGTACGCTGACTTCACTGCCGAAATGTACTCCGAAGGACACTCGTTCTTTACATACATGAGCGACAACGCCGATTCTCTGGCTTCGTGCTGCCGCCTGCGCAACGAGATACAGGACAACGGTTTCAGCTACACGCTCGGTGCCGGAGGCGTGTCGACAGGTTCGAAGAGCGTGCTCACCGTTAACCTTAACCGCTGCGTACAAGAGGCCACACGCCAGGGCAAGCCTTACCTCGACTTCGTGGCCGACGTGGTAGACCTCGTGCACAAGGTGCAGCTGGCATACAACGAGAACCTGAAAGACCTGCAAAAGCGCGGAATGCTGCCGCTGTTCGACTCAGGCTACATCAACATCGCACGCCAGTACCTCACCGTAGGCGTAAACGGCATGGTAGAGGCTGCCGAATCGCTCGGGCTCACTATCTCTGACAACGAAGAGTACCTTAACTTCGTACAGGGCATACTTGGCACGATAGAATACTATAACAAGAAATACCGCACGAAAGACGTGCTGTTCAACTGCGAAATGATTCCGGCCGAAAACGTTGGTGTGAAACACGCGCGCTGGGACCGCGAGGACGGATACTATGTTCCGCGCGACTGCTACAACAGCTACTTCTACATCGTAGAGGACACGAACACCCATATACTCGAGAAGTTCCGCCTGCACGGCCGCAAATACATCGAGCACCTCACAGGCGGCTCCGCGCTCCACATGAACCTGGACGAACACCTGAGCAAGGCGCAGTATCGCCAGCTCTTGCGCGTGGCAGCAAAGGAAGGGTGCAACTACTTTACGTTCAACATACCCAACACCGTGTGCAACGACTGCGGCCACATCGACAAGCGCTATCTCAAGGAGTGCCCCGTATGCCACAGCCACAACGTCGACTACCTTACACGCGTGATAGGCTACCTGAAACGTGTATCAAACTTCTCGATGGACAGGCAGAAGGAAGCCGCACGCCGCTTCTACGACGCCCCGAAGTATGCTCCCGAGACGGCCAAAGTAGAAGAGAATGCTTAAATACGTAGGCTACGACATAGTATTCCAGGAAATCCCCGACCAGGTGACCTTGGCAATCAACCTGTCGCTCTGCCCCAACCACTGCGTGGGCTGCCACAGCCCTTACCTGCGCAACGACGTTGGCAACGTGCTCGACGAAAAGGCGCTCGACGAAATGCTGGCGCAATATGTGGGCGAAGTAACATGTGTCAGTTTCATGGGCGGCGACGGAGACCCGCAAAGGGTGGCACAACTCGCAACATACATAAAAGAGCACTACAAAGGCAGTTTTGCCACGGCCTGGTATTCCGGGAAGAACGATTTTCCGGAAGGTTTTGAACCCGCAGCATTCGACTACGTGAAAATAGGGCCATACATACCCGAGCGCGGACCGCTGAACAAGGAGACTACCAACCAGCGCCTGTACCGCATTAAAGCCGACGGCACACGCGAGGACATCACCTACCGTTTCTGGAAACGCTAAAAGGTAAAGACGCCACCGCAACCCGCACATAAACGGGCACGCAAGGCAAATGACACACTGTTAAACATTTTTCATACGCCGACCCCCGCACATGAGCAATCATGTACGGGGGTTTTTACATTCCGTTTGCTACATCGGGCAATAAGATAAGGCTGCAAGACCCGCATTTCCGCAAAATCAGGCAACCGCAACCGCCGCCACCTGCCCGCCCGGGCAAGGCCGGCCGCCGATGTCTGCATTTAACATTTTGCGGAAGCCCTTTATTCATGCGGGTTTTGACAGGGCAAAAAATATGTCTGACATATTTCGAAATATGTCAGACATATTTTAAAATTCCTGCCTTGTATTTTTTCTTTACTCTGAGAGGAGGAAAAAACACTTTCCGCGTTTTAACATTTCACACAGTTCAGAATCCCGTTTCCGCGTTTCCGGATTCCCGCCCCGCGGCAGGCTGCTCAACTCTCCGCCGGCAGGAGTCCGGAATCGGGAATCGATGTTAATAATCCGTATTCTCAGGATCGAAGTTCGTCCAACCATCCGCCCAGGTATCGCCTGCGTTGAACGCGCCTATGTAGCTTACGTTGGTAAACCAGTTATTCATACCCGAGAACGAAGCTGCGGTAAGCACTGGGCTACCGCTCATAGGCATGTACCCGTTGTCGTTCATCTGCATGTCGGACATGTCGGTCAGGTTGCGGTTACCAGTCTGCGCAAGGAAGAACGTGCTCGAGAACGAAGGCTTGCTGTTGTCATAAACAGGCTCGGAATCCTCGTAGCCGGTAACAAGGTGGTCGCTGAACGACTTGTTTGCGTCAGCCCCGAGTATATCCATTCCTGCAAACCAAATGTTTTGCAGTTTCAGAAGGTTGCCGGTTGCAGCACCCTGGGTATTGCCCTTCTCGTTGTCGAGGATAAGGCCCACGGGATAGCCTACCGCTATGCTGTTGAAACAGTTTAGACGGCTGTTGCGGCGAATCTGCATTGCGCTCTGGTAAAGGCCGAGGGCAGAACCGTTGTTCGGGTTCATCGAGCCGGCCGTGATGTAGTCAACGTTATTCTGGAAAGAAGCATCAAGTTTCGGGCCCACAAAAGTAATGTTGGAGAACTGTGCAGTGGTATAAGGTGACACAGCCGAACCGTCAGCGCAGTTGTCGCTCTCGAAACCGTTGCTCAAAGACTTGTCGGCAATCTTGGAATCGCGCACCGTGAGGCCGAACTGTACCCTTCCCGAGAAACCGTTGTCGGTATCGAAGTCGTCATCCCAGCCTTTATAAGATATAAGGTACTTTGCGTCAACCGTTCCGCCGAACCACTCGAACGAGTCATCGTTGGAATACGAAACCTGTACGTGGTCGATTTTCGTGCCGCTGCCTACCGAGCCGAGCGTAAGGCCGTTTATCTCCTTGTCCGGCTGGAAAGGATAACCGGCAAACTCTATACGCACGTAGCTGAGCACACCCGAGTTGTCGGCATTGTTACTGCCGCCGTGCTTGGTGCGCGGGCCGCCCTCGATTTGCATTTCCTCCTGGTTGTTCACTGCCTTTCCGCAGAGAATTACGCCGCCCCAGTCGCCGGGACGGCGATTGCCCTTGGCCTGTTCCGAAGTAAAGACAATTGGTTCGGTTGATGTGCCCTGCGCGTAAAGCTTGCCTCCGCGCTCGACTATGAGGGCAGCCTTGGTATCCTTGTCACCTTTAATTACGGTTCCCGGCTCGATGGTAAGCACGGCGCCGTCGGCAATATACACCCAGCCTTTGAGCAGGTATGTTCCTTTTTTAAGTGTCTGGTTGCCGGTGAACACGAATTCCTGGTCACCGTTACCGATTTCCGTTCCCTGCTCGTTTTCTTTACCGTTCGAGAAGAGGATGTGGTCGCAAGCCCTGAGGCCGCCGTCTGTGCTCCAGTTGTAATTTCCATTATTGCCGCCGTTGTCATCATCGCTGCAACTTGTCATGGCGAATGACATTGCAAGGACGCTCAAGCATCCGAAAATAAATTTCTTATTCATGTCTTTTAGTTTGTTAAACATCATTGTTCGTTATGTGTATATGTTTTTTCAGAATTTGTAGGATACGAACAGCCCGAAGTTGCGGCCCGGCTTGTAACTGCGGGTAATCTGCTCCACTTCCTTCTTAGAGCCGTCGCCGTAGGTTACGTCGGCAAACTGCTTGTAGTAAATCTTTTCGGCCAGCAGGTCGCGTATGTTGAAACGCACCTCCCAGTGTTTCCCGAAGTTCTTGGCTACGGAGAAGTCTACCGTATTGCGCGGCATTTCGTATGAATCGGGAATGCGCGCGTTGTCTTCACTTCCGGTAGAGCCTTCCGAACGGCCTACACCTATAATGCGCTTGCCTATGCGGTTGTAAAGCAGCGAGACATTAAGCTGCAAAGGGTCGTTCTTGTAAAACAATCCGGTATTCACCAGGTATGGCGACTGCCCCTGCATTGGACGGTTTTTTTCCTTAGAGCCGGGGGCGAACTTCACGCGACTTTTTATCAATGCACCGTTGAACGACCATCCCAGTCCGCGCAGCCCGAGAAATGAAAGGTCCTTGCGTATGTCGAGCTCAAGGCCGTAAGTATTTGCCGAGCGCGCATTTTTATAAGAATAAATAAGATCTGTGCCGCCCGAAACGGTGTAAGTCCACTCAATAGGCGAATCGAAATGTTTGTAAAAGGCGGCGAGTGAAACAACTTCGCCGCGCGAAGGATAGAACTCGTAGCGCACGTCGATGTTGTCGATGTAACAGTTCTTGAGTTCGGTGTTTCCTTGTACGCTTGAGGCCAAGTCAAAATCATAGAACACAGAGGAAGATACCTCGCGGAACTCCGGGCGGTTTATGGTGCGCCCGTAGCTCAGCCTTACCTGATGCTCGTCGTTGAACCTGTAAGTGGTGTTGAGCGAAGGAAAGAAATCATCGCTCTTATAGTGGCGGCTCATCTCGCTCTTCTCGTTGTCACGCGTGTTTGAGATGAGTTCCATGTCATTGTGTTCGAAACGTACTCCGGCGCGCACGTCAAGTTTTCCAACAGGCAATGTGACAGCCAGGTATCCTGCACCGAGAATGTTGTTGCCGCGGTAGTTGTTGCGCATGTTCATCTGTTCTAACAAATAGAGTTTGTCGGCGCCGAAGTATTCGCTGTTGCTCAGAAACTCAGTCATATCCATTTGCCTGAATCCTTGCGGCAGGCTGTTATCGGCCACATCCCATGTGTATATGAACTCGCGCGTGCGGTATTCTCTGGTACGGTATTCGCCGTATGCCCCGGCCTTAAGCACAGGTTGCCACGAGCCAAAGGTGAATTTGTGTTCATCACTAACGTTGAGCGATACGATATGTTCATCGAGTTGTGTCCACTCGCGCGATATGTCGTTTCCGTTTGTAAGTGCAAAAACTCCGCTCTCGAGTGCGTCGTCGACGAGGTAGCGCCTGCGGTCGGGAATGTGACGGTTGGCATAGGCATAGCCGAAGTTCCAATTCAGTTCATCATCCTTGAAGGTATGCCGCCCGGTAAGCTGCCCGTTATATGTCGTGCGGCTGCGGTAATAATATTCTGCCGAACGCTCTTGGTTCGACTGGGCCGAAATACCCTCGCGCCATGTATATCGCGAATTACCGAGCTGGTTGAATATGTTGCGCAGCTGGAATTTGTTGTTTTTGTCGGGCGCAAGAAGCGTTACGTTAAACATCGCACCAACGCGCACGTTGTTGTTATACTGGTCGTCCACCGAATGGCGCAGGTAATTGGAGCGGTCGTTATGCGCGTCGTACACGCCAAACAGGTTGTTCTGCATGTTGTCGTAAGTGCGGTATTCGTTCGTATAGTTAAGTGCGGCAATCATACCCAGCTTGTACCCGCCTATCTTATACGACCTGTTCCAGTTGGCCGACAGTTTCAGGTCTCCCACGGGGCTCATTCCTTTTATGCGCCAGTTGTTGTTCAGTCCGTTGTGCAGCAGGTCTGTTCCGTTGCTTCCAATAGGTTTGAGCTTTCCGAGTATGCCGCCTTCGAGGCTGCGCAGCCCGCCGTCGAAGCCCAGGAAATCGGTAGCGGAATTCTTGTTGTATTTGAAGTTCGAGAAATGCGTTGCGTCATTCCAATACCCGCCGGCCGTTATCTCGAAAGAGTTTTCGGCGGGAATATCCTTGGTGTTTATCATTATGAAGCCTCCAGAATAGTCGGCCGGGTATTCGGCGTCGGGCGTTTTTACTATCACGAGGTTGTCGAGTTGCGAACTGGGTATTATATCGAACGAGAAAGCGCGCGAGTCGGCTTCGGAACTCGGCACGGCTCCGCCGTTTATCCACACATTATTATATCGCTGCGACAGGCCGCGCACCATAACGAACTTCTCGTCTATGAGGCTAACGCCCGGTATGCGGCGAATCACCTCGCCCGCATTGGAGTCCTGCGAACGCTTTATTTCCTGCGCCGATATGTTGCTCACAATAGTATGCCCGCTCTTTATCTGCTGCAGCATGGCTGTTTCGGTATCGCGCCGCCTTACACCCGTAACTGACACTCCACGCAATTTCTGCTCGTCGGTTTCCATTTCCACCAGCACAGTGTCGTTCACTCCGCCGCCTGCAGGCTTCACATGCTCAATACGCAGAGGTTTATAGGATATGTACTTCACGGCCAGTATGTACTCCGCCCCTCTCATATTGTCGAACACGAAACTGCCGTCCATTCCGGTTATGGCCGTCTTCTGCGTGCCTTCGGCCGATACCGACGCGCCTATTAACGGTTCACGCGTTTTCTTGTCTATTACTTTTCCGATAATTTTTTGGGCTGTTGCCGTGCTTGCACACATCATCAAAAACAAAAACGCAAGCACTACATTCCTCACAGGCATCATAATATGTTTACGTTTACTGACATTAAATTTTCAGGTGCAAAATTACGCCGCCTGTGTTACGGCTGTGTTGCAACGGTGTTATGACTTTCCTACAACAGTGTTACAATACTGTTTAGAAAAGTCCAGCAGCCGCCTGTTGTACCATTCGGCAAAAAAACGTACAGTTTTGTCCGTATTTCCGAACCCCTGCTTTGACAGGGCAAAAAATATGTCTGACATATTTTAAAATATGTGCCTTGTATTTCGAAATATGTCCGACCTGTTTTTTTCTTGCTCCTACATGGGCATAAAATTTTACTTCTCAAATGTTTAAAAACGACGTACAGTTTTTGATTTTTTAATTGTTTTTCTTATTTTTACGCTTCCAAACCTCAAACACCAATTCAACAACTTGTATATGAGAAAATTATTTTTTACTGCGCTCGTAGCGGCCGGCGTTTTCTCCGGCCTGCACGCGCAAACGCCGCAGGGCGGAGCAACCGAAAAGACCCCGTCGCACTCGGAGTACTTCTCGTGGATAAACAACACCAACGAAGGAGCTACGGCCGAGCAGACGAGCAAGAACCTCGACTTCTTCCAATGGCTGCACGACACCTACGGCATGGAACTCGACATATATGCTTTCGACGCCGGGGCACTCGACGGTGCAAAAATCTACGGCAGCACGAAAAGCGAGCGTTTCAAGCGTTACTTTCCCGAAGGCTTCGGCCCGCTGAGCAAACAGGCGGCAAAAATGAACACACGCCTCGGCGTTTGGTGCGGGCCCGACGGCTTTGGCGACACACCCGAGGAAGCCAAGGAACGCTCCGACATGATGATAGGGCTCGTGCGCGACTACAACTTCGGCCTTTTCAAGATGGATGCCGTTTGCGGGCAGCTGCGCAAGGAAAAATACGACGACTTCGACAAGATGATGACCGAGATAAGGAAATATTCGCCCGATTTCGTGCTTCTTAACCACCGCCTCGACCTCGGCCCGGGCGTGCGCCACTCAACCACTTTCCTCATGGGCGGCGAAGAGACGTACATCGACGTGTTCATGACCAACAGCATGACAGCCCCGCACCACCGCGGCCAGGCAATAAGCCGCAAAGCGCCCGAAAACCTCACGCGCCTCACCGAAGACCACGGCGTATGCCTTTCCTCATGCCTCGATTACTGGGAAGACGACCTCATCCTCCAGTCCTTCGGCCGCGAGATGATACTTGCGCCCGAGATATACGCCAATCCCTGGTTCCTGCGCGACGATGAATTCCCCTACCTCGCATTCATCTTCAACCTCCACCGCACATACCGCGACATTCTCGTAAACGCGGTGCGCCTGCCCGAAGCCTCATACGGCCCAGAAGCCCTGAGCCGCGGCGACGAAGGCACACGCTTCATCACACTGCGCAACCTGTCGTGGAATCCCGTGAAATACAAAATCCGACTCGGCGACGAGTTAGGCCTGAAAAAGGGAAAACGCAACGTCAAGGTAAGACTTTACCACCCGTATGTCTACGACCTCGGCTCACACAAGTACGGCTCCGAAATTGAAGTGGAGGTGCTGCCCTTCCGCGCCGCACTCGTAAAAGTCACCACGCAGCCCGAGAAAGACAAAGTAGCCCTGAGCGGCATACCTTATTATATAATAAACGACAAGGCAGGCGACGATGTTGAAATAAAACTGCTCGGAATGCCAGGCAAGTCGTACAACGTAAAAGTAGAGAAAGGAAGCGCACGCTTCTCAAATGCAACAATCGACGGCAAGCGCGCCAAATCGCTCGCCCGCGGCGGCTCGATGAAAGTGTCGTTCGCCGGAACGCCGCTCAAGGAAAACTACCACCGCCAGCTTCCCGCAATGACAGCGTGCGATGTTCCCGCCGACGCCAACTCGCTTTACTACGCCACATGTTTCGCTGCCGACAACAACGCGCTCGAGGTGCGCTCGCTCCTCCGCTCCGGCGAAACGAAAATTCCGCAGGTAAAAGCCGCGCGCGACGCATTCTTCAACCAGGAAACATTCAAGATGCGCGACTTGTGGGACAAGAACCTATTTGACGACGACCCGGGCACGCTTTTCTCGATACGTATGCGCCACGGCGACCGCAGAATGAACAACCAGTCGGCACTGTACCTCGACTTGGGCGGGCTGACAGAACTCGACGAGCTGCAAATCGACGCGCCCGACGAATATGCTCTCACCCCCATGACCGTCGAAGAAGGCGACTATGTTTACGTCTCACCCGACCTCGTGAACTGGAAAACCATATCGGTAAGGATGGGGCTCCGCACCGTTGCCGACGTGAGCAAAGCCGGCGCATTCCGCTACGTACGCATGAGCAACTGCCCGCTCCGCATGAGCGAGATAACCGGCATAAGGAACGGCCAGAAAGTTGACCGCAGCAAATGGCACGCAAGCAACCTGTTCCGCGAATACGGATGGGCGGGAGCTTCGGCAAGGCACGCGTGGAAGAGCGAATTTACTATCAACGAATTCGACAAGGGCGCTTACCTTTGCGTGGCTATCAACGGCAAGCACGGGCGCGAAGCTGCGTGGGCGGCAATGAAGATTGACGGCCGCTACGTGGGCTGCCCCGACCGCGCGCCCTCGTACACATGCAACCCGTGGGAGTTCCGCAACGCCGACACTAACCAGAACTACACGTATTACATTCCTCTTACGCCCGACATGAAAGGCAAAAAACTCGAAGTCTACGCACTTTCGTTCGAAGGCGCCGATCTCAAGCCCGAGGTGTGGATAACGAACTACCCCATACCGTTCAGGCAAAAAACACTCGAGTTCAAGAAATAACCATCACAGAACGAAACTTCTTCACTCGTCGTGAGACGGATTCTTCGTTTTTCAATAAGTCATTTTTCATGATAGTTATTATGAGCCTCCCCGCCCGTGAAGGGTAGGGAGGCTTTTCTGTGCATCCTTGGCAGGGACTTTTCAGTTGCCGCTTATGGCGTCCCACACCTGCCGGCTTATGCTTTCCATGCCTTCGGCCGACGGGTGGCCGCCCTGTTTGTGTATGTCGTGCAGCATTATGTTCTTAACGCCATAATGACGGCAAATGGTGTCAATCGACCCTGTTATCGCGTCCGACAGTTCGGAGTTCGTAATGCAGTAAACCTCGGTGTCGGGATACAGCCGCTGCAGGCTGTAGAGCATATAGGCAAACGCCGGGCGGAAGGCGTACAAATCCGCTTTCTTCCAGTCCTTGTAACGGTACTCTCCCACGGGCGACCCGGCCCAACTGTCGTTCGTGCCGCCGAACACCAATATAATGTCGGGATTTCCGAGGTTGAACATGCGGGTAATGAACGCGCGGTCGGACGCGTCCTCGCCCCTGTAGCCGGTTAGGCACACCGTCGTGCCCGACCATGAGTTGTTCACGTCGAGCTCCATTCCGTGCCCGTGCACAAGGCGGTACCACCATGTCTGCTCCACCGTTTCCAGGGTGTTGCGGCTGTCGGCGTTCTTGCCGTTGCCGAAATACCAGCAGTCATTGCTCCCTGGCGTTACATATCCCTGGAACGTGGAATACGAGTCGCCCAATATCGAAACCTTTTTCTGTGCAAATGCCGCGGCACAGCCCAAGAGCAGCACTGCGGCGGTAATAACAAGTTGTCGTTTCATCGCTATGATTTTTAGTGCTGCCCAAAATTAAAAAATAGCCGCCTTAGCGCAAAGCCGTGTCCGGCTAATTTTACCGCAACGGGCAGACTCCGAAAATACCCCGTTGCGGCCCTCTGTTTTTGTCTGCATTTAACAATCGGGCAAAGCCCTTTATTCATGCGG
>ERZ826146.1452-NODE-1452-length-21746-cov-6.495782_pt1 | contig 21746 bp, 19 predicted proteins | sample MGYA00519857_ERZ826146 | MGnify/ENA primary metagenome ERZ826146 (study PRJEB31778, sample SAMEA3449222) | human gut metagenome | biome: human gut; feature: human-associated habitat; material: faeces | place: United Kingdom | collected 2010/2012 ...
ATGCTGCGTTTCCTGTTCGTCTCACACGCCTTTTTGCTCATGTTTTGTGCAACTCACCCTACGGGCTCAGACAGGCACAAAACACGAGCGGCGGTGTGCTCCTCACGACGGAAGCCTCGCAACTGTCTGTGTGGATAGCCGAGAACTGCTACATTGTGTAGAAAATTACTAAAATAACTTATTTTAAGGATTACTTAATTAGTGTCTATATGGAAAGTTTCTTTTTGTGCTATGGAGATGAAACTCCAGGAAGCGTGGAGCCCTCTGGCGAACACGCTTCCTGCTTTTAGGGAGCTTCATCGGAATGGTCAGCACAATGAAACTTGGAATAATCGTCGGGAGCCCGCTGAACATATACCTCTTTCTAACACACCTCTCCCTAACACGTCCCACGTCTTTGAGAACATTCCTCCCCCTTAATTCCCCAATCTCTCAAACACCCTGCTCCCCTTTCCTTTCATCCAACTGACCAACGCAGCATCCAGCACCAGTAGTACCACATCCAGACAGATCAAAAATACCGCTGGTGTAACATGCGCTCTCAGCAGATAATAAACACCTGCAAATGCCACTACCACTACCCAGCCGGCAAACAATGCAAGTATAACGCTTAAAGACTGTTTCAGCGGTACGATTTCACTTGTCCAGGTCAGATTTGGTGCTTTCAGATTACAAAGCAGTCCAAAGGCAGCCATCATCACCACAAAGAGCAGAACAGTTACCGGGATCAGTACTGCAAACAAAAGCTCCGGCTTCATTACCCATTCCACACATAGAGTCAGCAAAGCGGCAGGAATGCTCGTTAAAATAAGCTGAAGTCCCATCTTTGCTTTTAAAACCTGCCAGCCGGATACCGGCAAAGCCTGTACCAACCAGAGATTTTTTCCTTCTAAAGAGACAGACGGTGCTGCCATATCATTCATCGTTGTCATCATACAGATGGCTGCTACCGCTGCTAGCGCAAATAACTCTTCATAACCGGCTGCTTTCAATATCATACTTCTTACCACATCCTGCTTGATGAGCAGCGCAACTGCTGCGATCAGCATAAATACGATGCCGAGACCACAGTTCAGCATATAATTCGGACTCTGTAAAAATCTGCAAAATTCCTTGCGGAGTAATGCGTTTCCTGCTGAAGCTGCGCGTGCCTGCTTTTCTACATACTGAACCTTAGCAGCTCCTTTGTTTGCAGTAGCCAGTTTAAAAAAGCTCCAGTGAAGGATCAGATAAACAACTCCGAACAGTACCGCAATAATGTCTGTAAAGATCAGCATAGACAGTGCATTTCCCTGTGCCGCAAGGGATCGTAATGGTGATTATGAACCACAGCTGATTAAAAAATATCAGAATACCGTAACTCAGGACATGGAAGAAAAAATACTTTCCATGTATGCCAAGGGAATGACAACTGGAGACATTGAATCCCACATGCGTGAATTATACGATATTGATATTTCTGACAGCACAATCAGCCGGATCACAGACAAAATCCTGCCGATTGTAAAAGAATGGCAGGAACGCCCTTTGGAAGAAGTGTATGCTGTAGTATTTATGGATGCAATCCACTATCACGTCCGCAGTGAAGGACGTATTGTAAAACGTGCGGTTTACATTGCCCTTGGTATCGATATGAATGGGAAAAAAGATGTTCTTGGAATGTATGTTGGAGAAAACGAAAGTGCAAAGTTCTGGCTTTCTATCATGAATGGATTAAAAAACAGAGGTGTTGAGGATATCCTGATTGCATGCGTTGATGGTTTAAATGGATTCCCACAGGCAATCGAGGCTGTTTATCCAAAAACAGAGATTCAGCAGTGTATCATCCATCAGATCCGTAATTCAACGAAGTTTGTTTCATACAAAGACATCAAAAAACTGATGGCTGATCTGAAGCTTGTATATGCAGCTCCAACGGAAGAAACAGCTTTAAATGAGTTAGAATTGTTCAAGGATAAATGGGATTCCAAGTACCCAAAAATCTATAAATCCTGGCATGATAACTGGGCAACCCTGTCCACTTATTTCAAATATCCGGAGGCAGTAAGACGGCTGATTTATACCACAAATGCCATTGAAGGATTCAACCGCCAGCTCCGGAAAGTGACCAAAAGCAAGACGGTTTTTCCGTCGGATGACAGCCTTTTGAAAATGCTGTATCTGGCAACCATGGATATCACGAAAAAATGGACCGGACACAGGCAGGACTGGGGACAGATCCATTCCCAGCTTGAAATTTATTTTGAAGAACGTCTGGCAGGACGGAACCTGTAAAGCAGTCAATTTTTTCTTTCGATTTATCTTTTTCTTCATAACATTTAACCAATGATGCGTACTCTTTCAACTCATCTTCTGTAACTGTTCCAAAAATTTTTTCGCAGCCAATATTGGTTGAAAACAGTCTATGTTCCTTGATTAAATTTAAAGCATCTGATAATTCTTTACTTCCAAGTCGGTATTCCTGCTTAATTTGCTCTTTGACCTCTTTAAATTTTTCTGTACTCCACTCTTCATACGCCGGAAGTTTTTTGGAAATTTCCCATATATCGACTCTTGATAAACTTTTTGTAAATGTCCCTAACGAATATTCATCAACGCAGCTTTCTAAAAAACAAATCAAGTCATCAAACTTTTTCATTACTTCTTTAAATTCCGTTTCTAATAATTCGATACTTATATGAGAAATTTTATTTTTTATCATATGCGGTTGATCATCTTTATTTAATTCATATTTAAAAGCATCTCCCTCTTCATCAAAATAATAAAACTGAATCATATCTTCTATATTTTCAAAATATGCAGGAATCCTTCTATCTATATTTTTATTCTCACATGCCATTTTATATAGTTCTTCAATATTATGTGTGTGAAGTTTCTTTTTTCTTTCTGCTATAAATTCAACTGAGTGACTTATCTCCTTTTTTCTCTCCACTTCCCACAACATCTTAATAACAATTTTTAGAGATTCCTACTATCATCACAATCACACCCTTCTTTCATTTTTTCGTCTGGCATAAAGCCAAGATGCCTTTTTCTGCTGCAACGGATCGTTGCAAAAGTGCCTGTTTTGAACACTTTTCTAAGTTTCCATGCCCCAAAACCTGCGGAAACTTTGGGGTCCTGATACCGCTGCTGCTTGAGGAACACTCCCTGTTCTTTCCCAGCCGGTTAAAAAATATCCCTCTCCCGGCGGCTGTCCAGCCTGTCCGGGAGAGGGATCTATCACAATGTTCCTTTTTGAACAAGGCGGAGTTCTCCCCACCTTTATCCTATGAATGCAATCGTGTTTCCATTTTTCACATTTTCACCATTTTTATCCAACATGAAATAATATTTTTCTTACCTCCCGTTCCCTTAACTGGATCAAAATCATCTTTTTCTTGTTCAGTATAGCTAGTTATGTAACCCACTTCTTTTAACCGGTCAGCTAATTTTTTATTTTCATTTGTATTTGCCATTTCAGCATTATGTCTTTTACTTCTATCACCAAATTTAGGATATATTTTTGAAAGCTCTGAAAAACATTCTTCAAAATCTGGTGCATTCAAAATGGAACAATATTTAAGCATCAACTTATTTTTTATTTCGTCAGTTAATAAGTATGTCCATGCTGTATTAAATACCGATATGCTAATTTTTACATCTATCTGGAGTAAATATTGTGCAATATGCGTAGTCATATAATTTTCTCCAAAAACATTCAACAGAACTTCTGCATTAGAAGAATCGAGAACAGATGAAAGCAATAGTGTTTCTAATAATGTTTCTCCCATTGGAATTTTTTCCATTACTTCCATATATTCCGCTTGATTATACAAAATAAAATCTGGACATAAATCAGGATAAACCTCTTTAATTTCATCATATTTTTTAATATCAAAAGGAATATATTTTTTCTTAATCAAAATTTCCACTTTCTGTTTCTCAACCGTCTCAATTGGAATATCAAATTCCAATTCCAACTGAGGTAACAGTTTTTCGAAAGCAGAATCGTCAATTGCACTTGTAATAAATTCTTCAGCAAACTCTTTCTTTAAACATTGATTCTTTAAACATGCAAGCTGCTCACTGTTTGTTTCAATGTATTGAAGTAGTTCTTGCGTAATCTTATATCTATCCCAATAACATTTGATATTCTCCCATTTCAAGCTTACTTTTTCTTTATCCAATAGCTCATCCCAAAGAATTTTCACATCCTTATCAAAATCAGAATCGAACTTTCCACAGCATTCAGAAATATCATCTACACAAATTTCTTCATGATTCACTAATTCCAAACAGATTTTGGTCTCTTCTGGATCGTTTTCCAACATTCTTTCTAACAAATCCATAACCTGTTTAACATCTTCCTTAGTATTATTAGGTGTTAATATAATTCCTTTCACATATTGTTTCAAATTTTCTTGTATATATTTAATTAACGGTTCATATCCCAGTGAAATAATTGTTGTATAATTTCGAGTATCTAAACCTGAAAGCATTGTATCATTTTCAAATTCTACAATCCTACGTATCATCGTATCATTTAACTCATAATACTGATTTTCAAAAACATATCTCAAAACTTCCTCCGACACATTTTCAATAGAAACATTCGTGAAAATAATTCCAAGTATTTCAATTAAGGAAATCACCTTTTGATCTTGAATAGATGATAGCTGCTGTAATATATCTGGATTTTCCTCTATAAAGCCGCTCATATTATTATTGTCGTTTAATTCAAATAAGCGTTTTGTATCCACGTTATCAATAAGTAACTGTAAATAAAAAATTTTCCTTTCATATGTTATCGATATATTCTGGACAATATCATTCCACATATCTGACCAACACAATGCTAATAGTTGAATTAGTCTCGCTTTATATTGAGTTTGCTCAATAAATTCATCTATAAACTCCCAACTTTCTACTGTTCTATCAGATAATTGATTGATTAATATCATACGTTTTTTATCATCATTCTCTTCGGACAATAAATATTCCAACAGAATAAAATTAAAAATACTTTTTTGTTCAAATTCATAAGGTTGTAAACGCTGTATAACCATTCCAACTTTTGTCAAATTATAATTATATGGCAGCTTTTCCATATTTTTTACTGCTAGTATATAATTCATATCTTCTTTTGTGATGCTTGTCCCCTTAAAATAATTGATATAATTTGCGTATTTTTCATCAATGTATCCTCTTCGAAGCATAAATACGAGCAATTTATTTTCAACAACTTTTTCAGATAGTACATTATGAACTCCAAATTTTTCTATCAGCTTTTTAAGTGACCAACCTGAAAGTTCATGTATATTCTTCTTCAAATCTTCAATTTCACCTTTTATTGAACTAACACCTTTTTCTTGGACAAATTGAAAATTTTTAATTCTTTCATAATATCGTTTAAAAACTTCTTGAAAATTATTCACAGATTTCACCGACTGGTAACTATTCCATGTATAATACTCAATTTCAACATCCCTTAATTCCGCCAGTTGCAATAATTCAAACGAATCTTCCATTATTTTACTTACTGAATATTTATCCCAATAGTTTTTCTTAATACTATATGGAATGCCTTGCCAATCCACCATAGCACCAAGCATAGCTGTTTTAAGTTCTTTAACTTGTTCTAAACAGTCATCATGATATTTTTCCAGTTTCTGTGTAAGTTCATCAATCTCATTTCGCCATTGCATACATTGTTCAGAGATATATCTTTGCTTATCCTCAAAAGCTTGTTTCACAACTCCTCTCTCCATTTGAAGTTCCGCAAACTCTCGTGGATATAAATTTTTAAAAATAATCAATGCCATCATTGTTTCATCTGACAATTTAAGCTCCTGGTCAGTACGAATCGTTTCCTTATATACAATAAACTCATTATATATATTCTGAAGAATTCGCATATCTTCAACATATGGAGATACATCTAATATAAATTCCTGTGAGATTTCATGAACAATCCCTTTCTTTTCAGATTCCTCAAGCTTTTGTAAAAAGATTTCCCCTGAATTCGTAGAATTTATAATTGGAATTACCGGAATAATAAATTCAAAGAATTTTGTTCTGTCTGTATCCGTAAATATATCATCTCTAATAGCATAAACAAAAACAATGCGCCCTTTAATCCCATCATAGTTGTTCAATAGTATATTCAATTCTCGTAGGTGAATAAAAATAGATGGATCTTCTAAGCGATCTAAATCCTCAAAAAATACAATTCTGTACTTTGTCTCTTCAAAGAAATATACAATTTCATCCATATTTTTATTAAATACAGTTTCCGCTGCTGTTTCAGAATTTTTCAAAACGGTCTCTGCTGGCAATTTTACTTCATTTACTTTAAAGCGAAACAACACCAAACGATATGTTCGAGCGATAATTGCCAATATTCCCACACAAAAAGCAAGGAAAATACTATTCGAAACCATTCCTTTTAATCCAAATTTTCCCCCTGCCACTTCTATTTTTTTGATTATCATTTGAAAAGTATCTGGAAAAAATATAAATTCTACTATTCCAAAGACAAAAAATATCAAAACCAAATATCCCCAGACACGTTTCCAATTAATTTTGTGTAGTTTTCGATATCTGCTCTGCGGGATCTTTTTATAATTGACTTTATAAAATAATTGCTTCAAAATTCCTAATTCTATTTCATCTTGTTCCAATGAAATTTTCTTAGGATTCCCATTTTTATCTGTTTTATTTTCAACAAAAGTTGCCATTGAAACACGAAGAGCTTTCCTTCTAGTAATTCTGTGTTTTTTCAAATATGTATCAATGATACTACTCTTGCCCGCACCATATGGGCCTGCCAGTGCAATATTTTTAACTTTCTCTTTCTTTATCGCCCAATGTAATGCCTTTAAATATTCAGCTCCATTTTCAATATCATCAATAGGCGCCAAATCTGTAAATTCATTTTTCTTTTTCTCTTGTATTCTTTTATTTATTACTTCACGAATTCTCTCCAAAAGCGCTATCGTAGAAATCCCTCCCTCAAATTTAACTCGTAACACTATTGTATCATGAAATATATAAATAACAAAATGAAAAAGTCTTAAGACATTTGACAGCAACCGTCAGGGCATGAACATCTACAAATTATCCGACCATCTATTCCTTGTTCCTCTACGATATCGTAGCTCAAGTCAAGCAGATCTAAAACTTTCGAATCACTGACAATCTATGTTCTTATCGGATATAAACCAGTTCTTTTTTTCTTCCCATCTATATTATTTTTACTACTCATATTCCCCACTCAATGTTCCCCTACTGCATACACATATTTTTTCATTATCTGTGTATATAATGCCTATATTCTATTTCATATCAACTGTATACACTCTATATACAAGCTATCTTGTTACACCAGTTTACATCCATGATGATCAGCTTCGGCTCATGGACAAGAGCGGAAATAATCGCCAGTTTTTGCTTCATACCATGGGAATAAGCAGAGATCGGCTGTGCAAGATCCTCCGTCAATTCAAACATATCTGCATATTTGCGAATACACTCCTGACGTTCCTTCGCACCCACTTTAAAAATATCTGCCACAAAATTTAAAAACTGTATCCCCGTCATAAAGTCGTACAGATCCGGATTGTCCGGAATATATGCCAGCTTTGCTTTACATGCAAGCGGCTGTTCCTTTACGGAGGTTCCGTCGATCAGGATTTCCCCTTCCTCAAACTGTAATATTCCACAACAGGATTTAATGGTTGTCGTTTTTCCCGCACCATTATGCCCGATAAATCCATAGATTTCTCCCGGCCGGATATGTAAGGACAGATTATCCACTGCCTTTTTGTCTCCATATACTTTTGTCAGATTTTTAATCTTTAACATGATATGCCCTCCACCTTGTTATTTATCTGTATTGTACCTTTCGGAGCATTTTTCTCATAGGCATATTTTGTAGCAGAATGTGTCTTTTTTATAGAAAATCCTTTATCAAAAAAGCAGGATGGCAGAACATCCCTTCCGCAAAGTACAGCCCTTACCATAACCATACCTGCGGATTTCTGACATTCTGCCACTTATTTCCTGTTTATTTATATGAAGTTTCTATATCACATGTTTACGCTGCCCTGATGTTGTAGCAGTTTTTATGCCTCTAATAATTTTTCTACTGAAGCTAATTTAACGCAGAGGACAAAGACTTCTGCTGCCTGACGAAGTTCCTCTAAAGTCGGATAAGACGGTGCAATCCTGATCACAAAATCTCTTGGATCGGTTCCATATGGGAATGGTGCTCCGGCTCCGGTCAGGACTACGCCTGCCTCTTTTGCTTTTTTTACCACAGAAGTTGCACAGCCTTCTAAAGTTTCAAAGGTAATGAAATATCCGCCAAGAGGTTTTGTCCAGGTTCCGATACCAAGACCTTCTAATTCTTTGGTTAAGATCTCATCCACCATTTCAAATTTCGGACGCAGGATGTCTGCATGCTGTTTCATCTTTGCTTTGATGCCATCTAAATCCTTGAAATATTTTACATGACGGTACTGGTTGACTTTGTCATAACCGATCGTCTGAATGGTCATACTCTTTCTGATAAAATCCAGATTCTTTTTTGAAGATGCCATGGCTGCAATTCCTGCTCCCGCAAAGGTCACTTTAGAAGTAGATGCAAACTCATAGACAATATCCGGATTTCCTGCTTTTTCACACTCTGAAATAATGTCTAAAAGCTCTGCCTGTCTGTCCTCATATAAATGATGTACTACATAGGAATTATCCCAGAAAATCCTGAAATCTTCTGCTGCCGGTTTTAACGCTGCGAAACGTTTTACCGTCTCATCGGAATAGACATAACCCTGTGGATTGGAATATTTCGGCACACACCAGATTCCTTTTACGGAAGGATCATTATTGACATACTGTTCTACCATATCCATATCCGGTCCGTCTTCTGTCATCGGGATATTGATCATTTCGATGCCAAAATGCTCGGTAATCGCAAAATGTCTGTCATATCCCGGAACAGGACAGAGAAATTTAATCTTATCTAAATGACACCAAGGCGTACTTCCACAGACACCATGTGTCATAGAACGTGACACGGTATCATACATGATCGTAAGACTTGCATTTCCAAATACCAGTACATTCTCAGCTTTTGTTCCCATCATATCTGCCATCAGTTTTTTGGCTTCCGGAATACCATCCATCTCACCGTAATTGCGTACATCAATTCCGTTTTCTGCAACCATCTCACTCTTAGAATCCAGTACGTCTAAAATATCCATGACCATATCCAACTGCTCGACTGCCGGTTTTCCTCTTGCCATGTTCAGACTCAGATCCATCTTCTGGTATTCCTTATACGCTGCTTTCAAACTTTCTTTTTCCTGTAACAACTCTTCTTTTGACATTTCCTGATAAGACTTCATATTTCCTCCTAAACTCCTTCATGCTTTATCATATTAGTTTTCTGTCTGATTGCCTCTTAAAAACTGTAAATGCTCCTTGATCTGTTTTTCATAACCAATCTCTGTCGGCTCATAAAAGACCTCGTCTTTTAAGGCATCCGGCAGATATTGTTGTTCTACATAGTGGTTCGGGTAATTATGTGCATATAAATAACCCAGACCATGTCCTAATTTTTCGCTTCCTTTATAATGGGCGTCCTGTAAATGTACCGGCACCGGAGCAGTCATCGTCTGCTTCATGCACTCGGTTGCCCGGTCAACGGCTAAATAGGATGCATTACTCTTTGGAGCTGACGCTAAATAAGTAGCTGCCTGTGCTAAAATGATCCTTGCCTCCGGCATCCCGATCCGCTCTACTGCTAATGCGGCAGAGACCGCCACATTCAATGCATTCGGGTCTGCATTTCCCACATCCTCGGACGCACTGATCATCATTCTCCTTGCAATAAACCGGATATCTTCGCCTGCATACAACATTCTTGCGAGATAATAAACGGCTGCATCCGGGTCCGAACCGCGGATACTTTTGATAAATGCAGAGATTGTATCATAGTGCTGATCTCCCATTTTATCATACCGTACTGCCCGCTTCTGTATACATTCCTGTGCTACGTCTAGGGTAATGTGGATCTTACCGTCCTCGCTCCGCTCCGTGGTCAGTACGCCAAGCTCTATTGCCGTTAATGCTGCCCTTGCATCTCCATTACTGATATCCGCTAAAAAATCCTCGGCATCCGGCTCTAAAACGGCATGGTAGGCACCCATTCCCCGTTCCTCATCGGTTACGGCACGTCTTAAAAGTATGCGGATGTCCTCTTTATCTAATGACTTTAATTCAAAAATGACTGACCTTGAGAGCAGTGCCCCATTTACCTCAAAATACGGGTTCTCTGTGGTTGCCCCGATCAAGATGATCGTACCGTCCTCGACAAACGGAAGCAGATAATCCTGCTGTCCCTTGTTAAAGCGATGGATCTCATCTATAAAAAGGATCGTCCGTCTTCCATACATGCCAAGACTGTTCTTCGCCTGTTCGACCACAGCCTCCATATCCTTTTTTCCGGCGGCAGTTGCATTGATCGACACAAATTCTGCCTTCGTTGCTCCCGCAATGACCTTTGCAAGTGTGGTCTTTCCGGTACCGGGTGGTCCGTAGAAAATAACGGAACTCAACTTGTCTGCCCGGATCGCACGGTAAAGCAGCTTATCCTTTCCGATAATGTGCTGCTGTCCAACCACCTCCTCTAATGTCTTTGGTCGCATTCTATTTGCCAGCGGAGATTCATTTTGCATATTTTGTTCTCTCATGTAGTCAAATAAATCCATTTTTATCCCCTTATCCTTATAAAATATACATCATTTTGCAAGTTGAAGCAATACAAATTTCATTTTTATGGATTTTTATTCAAAAATCACCTCATCCACGGTAACGAATTCATATCCCTGTTTTTCTAAGGCATCAATGATCCCAAGTGCTGCCTCCACACTGCTTTCCGATGCATCGTGCAGTAAAATGATGTCGTCGTCTTCTACTGCTTTTACCACCTTTTCTATGACCGTAGACGAACTTCCGCAGCACCAGTCGAGCGGGTCCACGTCCCAAAGCACGGTCATCATATTCTTCGCACAACTGCATTCCGGTGGCTCATTTCCAAACGGCGGTCTTAAATACTGCGGATATTCTCCGGTAATCTTATGGATTGCCTCACTTGTCATCCGGATCTGCTTTGCCGCATCCGTTTTAGAAAGGTTCGCTAGATTGACATGGTCATAGGAGTGATTTCCTATCATATGCCCTTCTTTATGCATGCGTTTTACGATATCGGGATATGCTTCTGCCTGCTTTCCCAACAAAAAAAAGGTTGCCTTGACGTTTCTCTTTTTCAGTCCGTCTAAGAGCATCTCCGTATAATCCGGGTCAGGACCATCATCAAAAGTCAGTGCTACCTTCTTTTTCACTGCATCTGCGTCCTCTCCTTTTGCCTGCACATCTCCATTTTGAACAGGAACCGTATTCTGTGCGACTCTTTGCTCCATGTTTACAGTCAAAACCTGAACTGCCAGCAGTGTCCATGCCAGCAGATTGATACATAACAACCATTTTGCAGCTTTTTTCATGATAACTCCACAGTATATTTCTTTCTGTAGAATCCTATGCTTTTTCCTCTTTACTTATGTTCTGCATTTCATTCTCTTCTGTATCTAAGTAATGCAAAAAACGTTTGATCTCTGCCCATGCCTTCTTCGATTCCGGCATCAGCAGCATTGCCATTTGAAACACATGGAACATTCCCTCATATATGGAAAGTTTTACTTTGCCTCCGGCTTCTTTTGCTTTTTTCGCAACTCTGGTCGAATCGCTTAAGAGCATTTCATAGGAGCCCACCTGTATCAGCAATGGTGGAAATCCTTCATAATCACCAAATAATGGAGAAATATATTCATTTGTCGGATCATTTTCTCCAAGGTAGTCCTTGTTATATAACATGCTGTCCCTTGTTTTTCCAAACAATGGGTCTTTCTCAAAGTTTGTTTCCACCGATTCGCCGCTGATCGTTAGATCTGTCCACGGTGACATGGCGATCACACCGGATGGCAGCGGTTCTTTATGGTTTTTCAGCCATAGGCAGAGTGCCAATGCCAATCCGCCACCGGCGGAATCTCCTGCCACAACAATTTTTTCTGCCGGATATCCCTGCTCTAACAGCCAGTGATATGCCGCGATCGTATCCTCTAATGCCGCCGGATACGGATGCTCCGGTGCAACCCGGTAATCAATGGTCAATACACGGCAGTTGCCGCCTAACTCACTGTAAAGTGCCGCAAACGAACGGTATGCATTCTTCATCGTGGCAATATATCCGCCTCCATGAAGCTGCAGCACCACCCGGCTGCCCACATTTTCCACCGGCTCTAACAGCTCCATGGTAAAATTTTCCATAAGGATCATGGTATTGGTAAACTGCTCCGGGCATTTCCACTCCGGTTCTAAATCCACAGCTCTTTTTCTTAACTCTCCGCTTTTTATCTTTTTGCCGATCAACAGATCATTTGAAAAACGGGCAATCAGATCGCGGATCACTTTTCCTCTGATACTTTCTGCCATATTTTCTTCTTACTCCTTACGCCTCAGTTTCCTAAACATGAAATCTTCTCTTCAATTCCGCTCTCGCACGGCTTCCGCCAATGATAAAGGTGCCGAGGAACAAAAATATCGAAACAGCAAGTGCGATCTCACTTAAAAACGGTTTTGTAATGACATCCTTCTTCCATAAAATAATCGGAAAGATACTGCACAAAATACAAAAAAGCTGAAACAGCAGATAGCTCGGCCAGTTCCGCCAGTTTACGATCATCAAAAGTATGATCGCCACATTCAGCATGATCACGCCTGCCGGCAGGACATAGTTCAAAGACCAGCCACGATAACCGGCCACTTCATCGATCAGAAAGAGCAGTCCGATACTGAATATCGTCAAAAGGATAATCTTACTGCGGTAGCCTGCATCGTTTTGGATTCCGATCTTCATGATCAGATAAATGTAAATAAATACTCCTGCCGTGATCGCACTCCACCAGATCCCCTTATGATAGTTTACATTGATGAATACCAACAGTGCCTCTGCCATAACGGCCAAAAATACATAGATACGGATGATCAGTGCAAAACGTTTTTCCCGGATTCCCACATCAGGATATGCCGCTTCTCTTTCGCTTCCGTCCTGTTCCACCACACAATGGCACAGCGGGCAGACTCCGGTACGGTCTAAAATCTCTATTTTACAATTTCTGCATTTACTCATAACACACACCATTACTTTCTATTGAAACATCCAGTCCATCGGACGCTAACTTTCTGAAAAAAGCCTTCTGCACGGAAGTATCTTTTAAAATAAAACTAAACGTAAACACCAGTGTATCCTTGTAAGAACAGATCGTTCCTTTTAAGTTCTGCCCTTTGGACATCGCAAGATAGGCATGAAATCCCTCTATATATGGCTCATATTCCTCCCGCACGGAAATATTTCCTATATTGGTAATGGTAGAAGTATTTGCCAGTGCCGCCGATGTATAGACCGAACGAATGGCAAGTTTTTTCAATACCAACGGGACTGCCCTTGCGATCAATATCTTTTCGTTGGATACATTATAAGAAAAAATATCCTCTAAATGCTCTTTATTGATCTGTGACCGCAGACTCTCACACACGATCTTTAGTACCTCTTCAAAGGTATAGGTTTCCTTTTTGGCTTCAAATTCTGCCGAGACCATTGCAAAAAAATTCTTTGTCGTCACAGAGTTAAAAAACGGACGCAGATTGACCGGAACGGCGACACGGACCGGACGTTTCTCCGGCATCCCATGCATATACTCCGTATAAATACTCCAGATAAAGACACTGACTAAATATTCATTGATACTTGCTCCCATCTTCTTACAGACACTTTTTAGCTGTGGGATATTCAAATATCCGTGTATTACGCCAAACTCCGGCTCTTTGAATTTTTCTCCTTTGAGCAGATATGCCTTCTGGGTCTTATAAATCTTCTGGCTGCTCTTTCTGTAATTCTTGATAAAACTATCCTCTGTATTTAACGAAGTCTCACTGCAAAGAGCATCGCCGCCCACCTGCTCACGAAGTTTTGGATGAGCCAGACGCAGATATTGATAAGTCAGCTCCCGTAAAAAATTGATACCGCCCATTCCATCGGTCAGCACATGGAAAACTTCTAAATTGATCCGCTTCTTATAATAAGTTACCCGGAACAGATAACTCCGATTCTTGTTCTGTACAATGTAACGGCATGGATAGGTTTCCTCCTCATGCACCCGCGGAGCCCTCTTTACATTTTCTTCAAAATAATACCAGAAAATTCCCTGCCGCAGCCGCACATGAAAAATTTCAAATTTCGGCAATACAATATCCAATGCCTGCTGTAACAGATCCTGTTGTACTTCTTCTTTTAAGACAACACTGATCCGATACACATTCGTCATCTCACTTCCGGCAATGACCGGAAATACATGTGCTGTATTGTCTAATTTATCCCATCTTAATGTTCCCTGTTTTTCTTCGGTTCTTTTCATACCGTCCCCTTTTCTGTGTTTTTTCTTTCTATAGTAGTATAAGAGTATTTTCCCCCTGTGTAAAGGGTAGTTTTGGGTATTTCCTATAGAGCAAAAAAAGAGGGAAAGTACAACCTTCCCTCTAATGCAAACTATATTTGTGAATTCGATTTTTATCCCTGCATAAATCTTGCCAAAAACTGTCTGGTCCGTTCTTCCTTCGGGTGTTCGATGACTTCCTTTGGATCACCCTGCTCAATGATATATCCGCCATCCATAAAGATCACGCGGTCTGCTACATCCCTTGCAAAGCTCATCTCATGTGTCACGATCACCATGGTCATTTTTTCTTCCGCAAGTTCACGGATTACTTTTAAAATCTCTCCGGTCAGTTCCGGATCTAATGCACTTGTCGGTTCATCAAAAAACAGAATTGACGGTTTTAATGCAAGTGCTCTTGCAATGGCTACCCTCTGCTGCTGTCCCCCTGAAAGCTGGCACGGATAGGCATCTGCTTTGTCCCCTAAGCCCATCTTCTCCAAAAGACGTCTTGCTTCTTTTTCTGCTTCTTTTTTACTCTGCTTCTGGACACTGACCGGCGCATCCATAATATTTTTCAACACCGAATAGTGTGGAAACAGATTAAAATTCTGAAATACCAGTCCGTAACTTCCCTCATAATGGATCATTCCGCTGTCTGCCTGCTCTAAGCCTGTGCAGCAACGCAGCAGCGTAGATTTTCCGGAACCGGACGGACCGATGATCGCAACGACTTCTCCTTCTTCTACCCCAAGAGAAATGTCATGCAGTACATCGAGGTCTTCAAAACTTTTCTTTAAATTCTCTATCTCTAATAACTTCATCGCATTTCTCCTACTGATAATAAGACAGGTGTTTTTCTAAATATTCCATACCTACCGCTACGATCAGATTAAATATGTAGTAAAACAGTCCTGCTACAAACAATGGTACGATCGTGGTCTGTGCCGCTGCGATCTGTTTTGCGATCGTAAACATCTCTGCATATGCCAATACAAATGCCAGTGAGGTGTCTTTGACCAGTGTAATTACCTCATTTGTTACCGGCGGCAGCACCCTTTTTACCATTTGTGGAAAAATGATCTTCCAAAATGTCTGGACCCTGGAATATCCAAGGACTTTTGCTGCCTCACGCTGTCCTACCGGGATCGACTGGATACCGGAGCGGTAAATCTCTGCAAAATACGCCGCATAGTTGATACTGAATCCGATGATCGTTGCATAGAACCGGTACTCGGTGGAAATATTCTGCCGGAATACATAATACGGTCCGAAATAAACCACTAAAAGCTGTAACATCAGCGGTGTTCCACGCATAATGGATATATAAAATTTTGTGATCCATTGAAGCGGTTTTATCTTAGACATTCTCGCAAATGCCACTAAAAGTCCCAATGGAAGAGAAAACAGCAACGTCAGCACAAATATGGAAACAGATGCCCCCATACCCGGTAAAAGCTGACGAAACATGATATCAAATGCCATTTCTTTGCTCCTTACTTACCAAGACATACCATATCTGATAAATCCCATTTTTTTGCGATATCATCAAATGTACCGTCTTTTACCATCTCATCTAATGTACTCTGTACTTGATCTCTTAACTCTTCATTTCCAAGTTTGAAACCAACTGCATACTGCTCTGTACGGATCTTATCATCTAACATTACAAATCCTGTTCTGGATTCTAACTGATAATCTGCCACACCGATATCTACTACGATCGCATCTACGGCTCCTGCCTCAAGGTTCATAAATGCTGTGTTATAATCTGCTACCTGCTGTAAGTCTGAAAAACTTGCTGCTAATTTTAAGTTTTCTTCGTTGTCCTCTTCATCTGTCAAAGCTGCAAGTCCTGAAGAATCTGCCTGTACGGCTACGACTTTTCCTGCTAAATCCTCTTTTTTCTCAATTCCTGAACCCTCTTTTACTACTACAACGATAGAGTTATCTACATATGGTTTTGACCATGTATAGTCATCCTCACGTCCTGTCATCGTAAATCCGTTCCAGATACAGTCGATGGAACCTGAATTTAACTCCATATCTTTAGAATCCCAGTCGATTGGCTGTTTTACGAGTTCCCAGCCGTTACGGGCACATACTTCCTGTGCTAAATCCAAGTCAAATCCTACATATTCGCCATTGTCATCTTTATATCCATATGGAGGATATTCTGCATCAAATCCAACGATAAACTGCTTATCGGAATTTTCCTTATCCTTAGAATCCTCTGTCTTTGTCTCTTTCTTTGCAGATGTATCTGCATCTTTACTGCTTCCACAGCCTGCCATTGTAAATACCATTGCCGCTGCCATAAGCACTGCCGTAAATCCGGTTGCTCTTTTCATAAAAAAATCCTCCTTTTTCATTCACTGTACTTTAGTATACTACCATGATAAAACAGTAATGTAAAGGAAGATTTTAAGGATTTTTGTAATATGTTAAGATTCTACGATGATCGCAACGGTCAGGCTCTGTCCGTTCTCACTGTATGCCCTGATTCTCCGCTAACATCTGCGTCAATTCATCTGCATGCTCTATGATATGAAAATAATTAGTCAGATTGACCGTTCCCCTCCTCTGTGATTAGCAATAAAACTCTGAGCCCCATCCACTTCTTTCTGTGGATGAGGCTCAGTTTGTGTTTCCTATGAACTCTTTATATTAATACTTCTTATTTTTACTTCCTACTGACATTTCTTTCTCTTTTTATCGGCTGCTACAACTCCTGCCATTCCTACTACAGAAACACACAGTATTCCTGCCCAGAGTATCGGCTGGAAGGTATCACCGGTCTTCGGTGCTTTTACCTGTGCATTGGCAGTGGTTGTGCTATTGTTTGCTCCATTGCCCGATGTGTTCGTATTTGTATCCGGTTTTTTATTATCGGAAGGATTCTTAGTATCAGAATTATCCTTCTTTGCAATCGTCAGACTGGTAGTTGCATAGCCGTCCGTAAATTTGAATTTTACGGTATGCTTTCCTACGGATAAAGTATTCACAAAATCTTTTTTGAATTTTACATAAGTAGAACCGCTCCATGCCGTATAGTTCTTGCTGTCTACAGTCTTACCGTCGATTTCAATTCCCTTAAAATTCTTATACTTACTGTCTGCACGCATGGTCAGATTTCCATCTTTATTGATCGTATAGGTAACATCTGCCCCCTCGATCACCTTATATTTCTTCTGTGTAGGCTTCTCCGGGTTGGTTGGTTTTTCCGGGTCTGGTTTCGTTGGGTTCTCCGGATCTGGTTTTGTTGGATTCTCCGGGTTACTTGGTGTCAGTTTTGGTATACTCTCTGTCTCCATCACATATCCGCATACGGTACATTCTTTATGCCTGCTTCCTGTTTTTTCAACGGTTGCTTTCTTATCCACGATCCAGTTGCCTGCCGTATGACCATCATTGACTGTAATCGATACGGTAGTCCTGTTCCCTGCTTTGTCTACTGCTTCTATTTTCTGTTTTCCGCTCTTTGGAGAGACCGTAAACTTATCATCCTTTAAAGTTACTTTTTTGCCGTCTAATTTTACGGTATCTAAGTCCTTGTCGGTAACGGTTACTGTCACCTTACTGCAATAGGTCTTTCCGTTCGTAACACCGGTAATCTCTGGTGCTGTTGTGTCCGTAGAATTAATCGTAATCTTTGCAATTGTATTTTCTACGAATTGATAGTTTGCAGTTGCCTTTCCACCGCTGTAAGTTACTTCAAAATTCTTAACATTGGTATCATTTGTATTCACGGTTCCTTTTACTTTGGCAGTTGGTTTTTGGAATCCTGCAATACTGTTCTCATCCTCGCCATCTGCAAATCCATCTACTCTGACGGTAAGTGCCGGCATTGCATCACCTCTGTCGATCACAACATCCGCAACGGATACTAACAGTTTTCTCGGTTCAATGGTAAATGTCCAGCTGCTGTCTGTCAGACCGGAAGCTGCAAGATAATTATCATTTTCTGCCACATTGATCTTTGCGATATATGTTCCGGCATTGACCGGTGTGACTTTCTTTCCGTTCTGATAATATTCTACTGTGATATCTCCGCAGGAAGTCCCATTTTTTTTCGATATTTCTGCTGCCTTTGCTTCCCCATTGTAAATCAGACTCTGTGGTGCTTTAAACTGAAAATCGGATGCTTTTAATGTAGCAGCTTCTTTTTTCAAAAAAAGCTCATTATTGTCTTCTTTTATTACGAAACCATCCTTATCACTGACAAATTTAGATACATCCGACTCTTTCAACACATAACCTTTACCATAGATATATCTGGCATCTCCTCCACCTATGGAAACAGGATAGGTTTCGAGAGCACTGGTAATACCTATCTTAGCATTTCCCGCTAAGGAACCTTCCACATATACATTTGATCCGAAATCCGACAGATAAAGATTATTGGCTGTTCCTGTGGTATAGCGCTGTTCTGTTGTACTCCAGATACCGTCCTTATAATTGCCACTGATATTGATATCACTGTTTAAAAGACATGCTCCACTTACCGGAACGAAAACACCGCCTCCGTTTCCACTTGTACTATTGCCGGTGATCGTGCCTCCATACAGTCTCTCTACATTATAGACACCGCCTCCGTTTCCTTTAGCAGTATTTCCACTGATGGTTCCACCAGTCATGCGGGCGGAACCACCTCCAAATTCATAGATTCCGCCTCCATTGCCGGCAACTGTGTTACCACTGATAGTTCCACCAGCCATTTCAAAATATCCACCATTGCCAATCACATAAACCGTTCCGTCACTCTCGGATACATTATTTCGGATCTCACTGCCTTCTTTCATAGTCACCGTACTATAATGATTTACATATATGGCTGCGCCTTCCTTTGCATGGTTATTCTCAATCACGGTACCACTTTCTAAATTTACCAAAATACTCTTAGATTTAAGTGCCGGTGATGCAGTCTGTGTATTTCCGTCCTTATTTCCATCCACGATGATATTCTTCAATGTAACGACATCTGACTTATGACCATTGGCACCATCAAAATCCAGTATTACATCTGTATGACTCTTACCCCGGATCAACTTTGATACATTGGATGCATCCGGACTCTGGATCGTCACTGCTCTTCTGACATATACCGTATCTGTGATCGTTATGTCATTCATGACATTGATAAGACTGATATATTGATTTTGGGCTGCCGCCTGCAGCTCAGTCAATGTCTTAACATTTGCAACACCTGTTGGCTCGATCCGTATGTATTTATAACCATCTAATACCGTATCCTTGGCTGCCTGTGTTCCCGGTGCAGCATCGCCGGTAAATACATTATAGTCTTCATAACCATACCCACTCTTATCTATACCGGAAGGAGACTCATAAGCAGCACCTCCAAAAGCTGTCAGAACAGCAGAGTTTTTCACATAAATACTCTGTTGTGCAAAAATACCTTTTCCCGTACTGCCATCGCCCGCTGCTTCAAGCTTCGTCCTAATCCCATCGATTTTCAGCACTCCTCCCGATGATATGGCTGTAGCACCACTTTTCGCCCGGGCTTTCACTTCCACGCCATCCGAGACCGTCATGCCGGAGCCAGCCTGTATTGCCTCTTTTCCGTCGCTTTCCACTGTCAGACTGCCCGTTCCGCCACCATATCCGCCATAGCGGATCGTCAAATAACCGGTGACCTCTATCGCTGTTTCATTCTGCGTGGCAGTCACGATATTCGTATTTGTAGCCTGATTGTTGCATACATATATGGTAAGATTTCCATTCGCTTTGATCGTATGTGCCTCTAAATTATTCAGCCAAAGCTCACCCGCCGTATCGTAATATGCACTATGGTCCTCATAAGTACCTGTTGCACCGCTATCAGCAGTATCACCATTTTTAAAATACTCCTTACCGCCCGCATGCAATTCCACACCATCTACAAATACGCTCGCGGCATTCTCTGCTGCGGATATCTGCATTGACATTTGTGGCAGCATTGGTAATATTCCAAGTACCAGCACTGTGCAAAGCAGCCAGGCAATCCCTTTTCTTATCTTATTTGTCTGCCTCATGTGTTACCTCCTTACATCCATACTCCCAAATTGACATAGTTTTACATTTTTTATATAATATATATTACACCGTACATCAGTGTACGATACAAGAGTTTTTTCTAAATTTTACAGCTTTTTGGGAGGTTTTATGAGTCAGAAAGAAGATCGTCTGATGTCTATCGGAGAAATTGCAAAATCCCTTGGCATCACACGAAGAATTATATTGAATTATGAAGAAAAAAATCTGTTGCAGGCAGATGTAAAAGACGGGGCTACCGGCAACCGTTACTATCTGGCAGACTCCCTGACGAAGATACGGACGATCCGCGTACTGCAAAACCTCGGTCTGTCTTTGGATGACATCCAGGCATATTACGACGGAACTACTGATATGGAGCCTATGATCGAGCGTTTAGAAAAGCTTCGTGATGAATTAAATCTCAATATTGAAAAACTAAAACAGCGTGTAAAAAGCGACAATGACTTTGAACTCCATACGGTCACGATCCCGGAACAGACCATTTACCGCCGCACAATGCGTGCTGACACCGTAGAACAGAGAAAAGAACATTTACGGGATATTATCCCTGATGCTATGCGAAAATACGGCTCAGACACCAGCAAACGCATGTATTTTATTGAATATCCGTTAGAAGACCCGAACCTGATTTCCTATTGTATTGCAGTCCCACCGCAGAGTGAGGGCGAATACATTCACAGACTGCCGGAAGAAAAAGCACTCTGCATTTTTTACCACGGCAGCTATGAATCGATTCCTGACATACGCGACAGATTGATCGCATATGCGAAGGAACATGGATTTTCTTTAAAGGGAACCTGTCGGCATATCTATCTCGAAGGTCCGCCGGCACATACGGATCCGAGTAAGTTTATTACGCAGGTGGCTTTGTTGGTGGAGTGATAATAAGGTATTGATAAATTTGTTTTCTGTGTATATACTAAGTATATACGTCTATCTGTAAGGAGGTTTTTCATGCAAACACAAGTAAAAGAATGGGGTAACAGCCAGGGAATCAGACTGCCAAAAGAAGTATTAAAAAGTGCAGGAATTACATTGAATGAAGTTTTAGATGTTACCATATCAAATGGCGTAATTACTTGGGATACTCTCGATTTCCCCTACTCAATTAAAATAGCATTATAACTTTCCATATTTGCCAACACCAACAACTGATTT
>ERZ826146.1463-NODE-1463-length-21645-cov-6.248541_pt1 | contig 21645 bp, 17 predicted proteins | sample MGYA00519857_ERZ826146 | MGnify/ENA primary metagenome ERZ826146 (study PRJEB31778, sample SAMEA3449222) | human gut metagenome | biome: human gut; feature: human-associated habitat; material: faeces | place: United Kingdom | collected 2010/2012 ...
GGGGCAAAAAGTCCTGCCGGTTGGTCGTCCCTCCAAATACACATTGCCGCAGCCGTCCAATACATCCAGCCGTGCGGCAGGAAAGATCTACGTAGGACTGGTTCAGGATGACGGAAGTATTGACTGGGCATATGACTACAGTATTAATGGAAGTGCATACTATGCATATTCCTGTATTTCGGAGATGGCTAACGGAAATATCGGTCTTCTGTATGAAAGCAACGGAACTGCGATCACTTTCAAAGAGATCGCTCTGAAAGATATTGTCGGATCAGCTTCAGTAGGAAGTGTCTGGCTGACAGACAAGGATGGAAATGTGATCAGTTCAGACAGCATGAAATCTTCGCAGACAAAGACTTATGCGGTCAATGGAGTTGCAGAGGGGACATCGGTTGAAGTTACATCATCCGATGAGAGTGCCGTAACAGCCGTATATGAGAATGGAAAATTAAAAGTTACTTCAGGGCAGGTAGAAGGACTGAAGCAGGCAACTGTAACGGTTCATGCAGGTTCTTATGTCAGAATCCTGAAACTGAATATCAGTGATACAGAGAACTACAAAGTTGTAGAACTGAATATGGGAGGAACAAAATCCTATACAGATACAACCGGAAATTACAGCAGCACAGATACTTCAGCACTTGATAAAAATGTGGCAAAGGTGACGATGATAGGAGAAGATCCACAGGCACCGGAAGTAAAGACAGTCGCAGTAAAAGCAACCGCAACCGCAACATTTAACGGTGCAGAGCTGGATCTGGATGACTGCGAATATACTTTTGAAGCTACAGGAACAGACAACCGGTACAAAGTGAAAGCGACAACAGCAGACGGACAGACTGTCTACCTTGGAACAAGAGCAGCCGGTTCTAATAATGTTCCAAGTAGTACGACAGAAACTTCGATCACAGTTGCAAAGCATGATACAGACAGCTTGTTTACACTGACAGATAATGCAACAGGAAGTGTAGGAAATATTTTATGGTTCTGGAGTACTGATACATCCAAGCTGTATTTCGACAGGAACAGCAGAGTTGCTGACAACTGCTATTTTGAATTATATAAGAAGTCAGCTTCTGCACCGGAAGATTCTGCAGTACACGGATATCAGAAAGTGACAGCACTTGATGAGATCCAGGGTGGCGAAAAATATCTGATCGTGACAAAGGCAGATGCAAATGGTAATAAATATGTAGTTGTACCATCTGCAGCAGTTATGGCAAATCGTTATGAGCATGTAGGAAAGCTGAAGACCAATACAGAGGGAACACCGGGAAGTACACAGATTACTTTCGAGGGAACAGGCGAAGGAACAACTTCTGTTACCATCGGTGCAGTTACCTATTATGTTGTAGTAAAAAATGAAGTACAGAAAGTGGAACTGAAAGTCGGAGAGAAATTCCTTGCACCTGGAAAGCTGATGCAGCAGGAAAGCGGTCAGGAGATTGTTTCTCTTACAGCAAATGGCGATCAGCCTCCATATGTGAAAAATACAGAGATCGTATCAGGAAAAGAATATCTGATCGGTCAGAGCTCTTATGTACTGGTAAACAGCCAGAGTACTGCATCAGGAACACCGACAGGACTTGCAATGAAGGCAGCAGACCTTGAGTCGGATGACCAGTCTGCTTATATGTGGACTGTGAAAGCGGTTGACGGAGGATATACAATCCAGGATGTCAACGGAAAATATTTAAGTTTTAACGGAAGTAATGTAGGACTGAGCGATACAGCTCAGACACTGACAGTAGGAAATGGAGCATCTGATGGATTTGGTATTTCCTATGGCGGACAGTATCTGAACAACTACGGCCGCAGCAATACAAAGGTTGCCGGCTATTCTGCAAATGACAATGACTGGTATTTATTTGCACCGGAAACAGGCTATTTCGTTACCGCAGAAAAAGCAGGAACAACAACCGTTGTGATCGGTGGAGTGACATACGAGATCGTTGTAACAGAGACAGTGACAGAGTGTAAGCATGAAAATACAGAAAGAGTCGGAGTAAAGAATCCTACCTGTACGGAACCGGGATCTACAGGAAAGCTTGTTTGTAAAGACTGCAATTAGACACTGGAAGAAGCAACAGAGATCGCAGCAACAGGTCACAGCTATGGAGAATGGACTGTTGTAAAAGCGGCCACAACAGAGGAAGAGGGGCTTGAAAAGAGAGTTTGCGAGAAGTGTGATGCAGAGCAGACAAGAAGTATTCCGAAGCTGGAAAAACCGGATCAGCCGTCTGATACGCAGAAACCGTCCGATAATCAGAAACCATCTGACAACAAAACTGCCGGAACAACAGTCACAGGCAGCAAGGCAGCTAAGACCGGAGATGTTTCCAATGTACTCCTTCCGGGAATGACCATGCTTCTTGCAGGTGGTGCTGCAGCCGGAACACTGCTTGGGAAAAAAAGAAAGAAATAAAAATCAGGATTTATAATGGATCAGAGCGATTATAAAATCTGAAAAATAAGACAGACTAATTTCAACCCTTTCTATTGGAAGGGTTGAAATTTTTTGCCCTTTGAGAAATAATATGGTCAGAGAAGTCTGGTATCGACAGAAAGAAATGGAGAGAAAAGATGGGAATTTTTGACATTATCGGACCGGTTATGGTCGGACCGTCCAGCTCTCATACCGCAGGGGCGGCGAGAATTGGTTTTGTGGCAAGAAATCTGCTGGGAGAAGATGTGAAAGAGGCAAGGATCCTCCTTTATGGATCCTTTCTTGCAACCGGGAAAGGGCATGGAACGGATAAGGCACTTGTGGCAGGACTCCTGGGAATGAGTCCTGACGATGGAAGAATTGCTGACAGTCTGAGGATTGCAGAAGAAAAGAAAGTCGGAATTGAGTTCGGAGAAGCAAGATTAAAGGAAGGACATCCCAATACAGTGGAACTGAAATTAAAAGGAGTTTCAGGGAAAAAACTGGATATTATTGGAGAATCCATCGGTGGAGGGAGGATCAATATCGCACAGATTGATGGGATTGAAACGAATTTTTCAGGTGAAAATCCGACCTTGATCGTCCATAATCAGGATCAGCCGGGGCATGTGGCAGAGGTGACTTCCATGCTTGCACAGAAAAAGATCAATATTGCAACGCTTCAGTTATATCGCTCCGGTAAAGGCGGTCGTGCAGTCATGGTTGTGGAATGTGATCAGGATGTGCCGGAAGACGGACTGGAGTGGCTGGAAAAAGTGGAAGGAATCATCAAAGTGACCTATCTGAAGAAAGCCGGAGGAAGATAAGCATGGAATATCATAGTATCAGACAGTTGGAAGAACTTTGCAAGACAGAACAGAAGCCGGTATGGAAGATCGTACTGAAGGCAGAGCAGACAGAGACAGATGAGACAGAAAAACAGATTTTTGAAAGAATGCGTCAGATGTATCATGAAATGAAAGCGGCAGATGAGGGATATGCTGCAGAGCTTCGTTCGGCAAGCGGTATGGCTGGCGGGGATGGAGAAAAAATGCACCGGTTTAATGTGACCGGCAAAAATCTGTGCAGTGGATACATGGCTCTGGCAATGGAAAAAGCATTGAAAATGGGAGAATCCAATGCCTGTATGAAGCGGATCGTTGCCGCTCCGACTGCAGGTTCATGCGGAGTGATCCCTGCAGTACTTATAAGTTATGAGGAAGTTGTGGCAGAATCAGAGGAATCAGGAGATGATCCGGCAGAAGACCGGATGGTACAGGCACTTTTTACTGCAGCGGGAATTGGTAAAGTGATTGCAGAAAATGCGTCCATCGCAGGAGCATCCGGCGGATGTCAGGCAGAGATCGGGACGGCAGCGGCCATGGCAGCCGGGGCGTTGACTTTCTTACAGGGGGGTACGACCCGGCAGATTATGCAGGCAGCAGCCTTTGCCCTGAAAAATATGTTGGGGCTGACGTGTGATCCGGTGGGAGGACTGGTGGAAGTCCCCTGTATCAAGCGGAATGTTGCGGGAGTAGTCAATGCAATATCTGCCGCACAGCTCGCCATGGCAGGAATAGTCAGTGCGATATCACCGGATGATACGATCGACAGTATGAGACGAATCGGGAATGAACTTCCTGTTTGTCTGAAGGAAACCGGTATGGGTGGACTTGCTGTGACGGAATCTGCAAAAAAGATTATGAAAAAAATGTTAAATGTTACAGAAATGTTAAAAATAGATTGAATTTTCATCGATTATTTATTATAATGATGCTAGGGTCAAAAGGTCTAAGCCCACATGAGCTTGCTCATAGGTGGGTGAAAGACCTTAGGACCCGCCCCGATATGAGCATAAAAGTGGGATGATAATCCCACGATATGCGAATATTGGGTAGGATTGTGGGAGTGCGTAGCACGGAGCAATCCGTAGGCATCAAAGTCGGGGACTTTTGACCCCGACATCTTATAATGATTGATATGAATGGAACAAAATGACCGGATATGTCTTTGACAGAAAAGTTTTTAAAAGAAGATAGAGCAGAAGATGCAACCGCTTTTTTCAGGCAGTTTTTATAGTTTTTAAGGATGATTCGTATAAATCTGTTGAAAAAAGCTGTCTGATGTTGTATCATGAACGATATATGTGGGGACATAGATAATATAATAAGGATTGGTGAAAAGATGAAATTAAAGAAGATTTGCAGTGTAGTTGTTGCAGCAGCGTTGACCTTTTCACTTTCAGTCACTCCGATTCTTGCAGATGAGGTAAGTGATCTGAAGAAGCAGAAAAAGGATACTGAGGAGCAGGTGAACAGCCTGCAGACGCAGCTTAATTCTCTGATGACAAAGATTTCAGAGCTGGAGAATGATCTGATCACGACTGGTGAAGAGATTTCGCAGACAGAGGAAGATCTGAAGGCTGCCCAGGAAGAGCAGGAGCAGCAGTATCAGGCGATGAAGCGTCGTATCAAGTATATGTACGAGGCGGGAACCGGAAGTGCAACGGTGGAAAAGGTACTTTCTTCCGGTAATACGACAAGTGCATTGAAGCAGGCAGAGTATTCTCAGGATTTACATAGTTATGACAGAAAGAAATTGAATGAGTATGTAGCAACAGTAGAGAAAGTTGCAGAGCTGAAGGATACGCTTGAGACGAAGATGGATGATCTTGAGAAGACGCAGACGGAGTATGAAGAGCAGAAGACGGAACTGAATACGACGATCACCGAGAAGAGTTCTGAGATCAAGGATCTTGATGTGCAGATTGACGAGGCTGTGAAGAAAGCAGCCGAGGAAGAGGCAAAGCGTCAGGAAGAAGCAAGAAAAGCGGCAGAAGCTGCTGCGGCAGCCGAGGCGGCTAAGAAGAATAATAATAACCGGAATACCGGAGGGACAACCAACAGTGGTGCTACATACAATCCAAGTACCGGAAATGCGATTGTAGATGCAGCGTATTCACAGATTGGTGTTCCGTATGTATGGGGTGGAACAACTCCATATGTCGGACTGGATTGTTCAGGACTGGTTCAGTATTGTTACAGACAGGCAGGAAAGTCGATCCCGAGAACAAGTGGTTCGATTCTTGCAGGCGGAACAATCGTCAGTGATCCGCAGCCGGGAGATATCTGCTGGACACCGGGTCATGTGGCAATCTACATAGGAAATGGTCAGATGATCGAGGCACAGCAGACGGGTGTGCCGGTGAAGGTCAGTAAAGTCCGTGTGGTATATTATGTGAGATATTAGCAGGAAAGAAAAAAGTCATCGCAGTAAGCGATGGCTTTTTTTGATTATTTTCTATGCAGACACAATTTCCAGCCAGTATCCGTCCGGGTCAGAAATAAAATAAATTCCTCTGTTGTCTTCAACATCATATCATAAAGCAGAAAAAGGAAAAGAATCTCAATAAAAAATCAGGGAAAAAACCAGGACTGGGTACGGAAAAGAAAAGTGAAAAAATAAAAAGAAGAAAATGCATGAAAAAAGGTGAGAAAATGCAAAAAGATAAAAATAGAACCGTAAAAATTCGATTTAAACTGACAAAAATGCAAGAAACCATTGACGAAATGTCAAAAGTTGTATACAATAGCAATTAGTGTGGCGATGTCACAAGAGTATTCAAGAAAGAATGGAGGAATCCTGCAATGACTGCATACAAAGATTTGAGCAAAGAAGAGTTATTAGAGTTAAAGAAGGGACTGGAAGCCCGCTTTGAAGAGATTAAGGCGAAGGGTCTTTCATTGGATATGTCCAGAGGTAAGCCGGCTGCAGACCAACTGAATCTGTCAATGGGGATGATGGATGTACTGAACAGCAGTGAAGAGCTGACCTGTGCCAATGGCGTTGACTGTCGGAATTATGGTGGTCTTGACGGAATTGATGAAGCAAAGCAGCTTCTTGCAGATATGATGGAAGTACCAAAGGATAATGTGATCATTTTTGGTAATTCAAGTCTGAATGTTATGTATGATACAGTTGCAAGAGCAATGACTCATGGAGTTATGGGAAGTACACCATGGTGTAAGCTTGATAAGGTAAAATTCCTCTGTCCTGTTCCGGGATATGACAGACACTTCGCAATTACAGAGCATTTCGGAATTGAGATGATCAATATTCCGATGACATCGGAAGGACCAGATATGGATCTAGTAGAAGAACTGGTAAATAATGATCCTGCAGTAAAAGGAATCTGGTGTGTTCCGAAATATTCTAATCCACAGGGAATTACGTACTCAGATGAGACAGTCTTCCGTTTTGCAAATCTGAAACCGGCAGCAGAAGATTTCCGTATTTTCTGGGACAATGCCTACTGTGTTCACCATCTGTACGAGGACAAGCAGGATTATCTGCTGGAGATTTTGATGGAGTGTAAAAAAGCAGGAAATCCGGATATGGTCTATAAGTTCTCATCTACATCCAAGATCAGTTTTCCTGGATCAGGAATTGCAGCAATGGCTGCATCAGATGCGAACCTGAAAGATATCCGTAATATGATGAAGGTACAGACGATCGGACATGACAAGGTAAACCAGCTTCGTCATGTAAGATTCTTTAAAGATATCCACGGAATCGTAGAGCATATGAAGAAGCATGCTGATATTTTAAGACCGAAGTTTGAAACGGTACTGGAAGTACTGGACAAAGAACTTGGCGGACTGGAGATCGGTTCATGGATCGCACCAAGGGGAGGTTATTTTATCTCCTTTGACGCACTGGATGGATGTGCAAAGGCGATCGTGGCAAAGGCAAAAGAAGCGGGTGTAGTGCTGACCGGTGCAGGAGCTACGTTCCCTTACGGAAAAGATCCTCATGACAGCAATATCCGTATCGCTCCGTCTTATCCGACTCCGGAGGAACTTGAGATGGCAGCAGATATTTTTGTACTGAGTGTGAAGCTGGTAAGTATTGATAAGATCCTGGAAGAAAAATAATTGAAGCAGAACAGATAAGAAAAAGAAAAGTGTCGCTTTCCGATCCGCAGAGGATGATCCTCCAGAAAAGAAAGTGGCACTTTTTAAATCCTGTCTGACAGTGAAATTCTACCAGATACCGAGAATGTGCTGCATCATAAGACTGACAAAAGCAATGCCGATCCAGCAGCAGAATCCGGTGAGAATAGGTTTCATTCCGGTCCTGACGAGCTTGACAATATTCGTATTCAGACCGATTGCGGACATTGCCATGATGATTAGAAATTTGCTCAGTTCTTTCAACGGGGCGGTTACACCGGCAGGAAGATGAAAGATGGTTGTGACAACCGATGCAAGAACGAAAAACAGTACGAACATCGGAAAGGCACGTTTCAGACTGAAAGAAGATCCTTCGGTATTTTTGGATTTCCGGCTTTTGTAAATGGCGAGGACTAATGTGATCGGGATGATCGCAAGTGTTCTTGTCATTTTTACGATTGCAGCAGCTTCCAGTGTATTGCTTGCATGGATTCCGTCCCAGGCGGTAGCAGCGGCAGTGACAGAAGAGGTATCATTGATGGCGGTTCCTGCAAACAATCCGAATCCTTCATTTGTCAGACCAAGGGCAGCTCCGAGTGAAGGAAAGACGAGGGCGGCAATGACGTTGAACAGGAAAATAACGGAGATAGACTGGGCAATCTCTTCATCATCAGCTCCGATGACCGGTGCAGTAGCTGCAATGGCACTTCCTCCGCAGATAGATGAACCGACACCGACCAGAACTGCACTGTTGGAATTGATATGCAATATTTTATACATAATAAAAGCAATTACCAGTGATGTAGTGATGGTGGAAAGAATGATCGGGAGAGACTGCTTCCCTTTTGCCAGAATTTCTGTGAGATTCATTCCGAATCCAAGGAATACAACGGCTGTCTGCAGGATCTTTTTGGATGTAAAATTAATTCCCGGTGAAAAGACGGTTTTATCGGTCAGGATCAGGGTAACGATCATACCGATCAGAATAGAAAAGACCGGACCGCCGACAACGGGGACAGCCTTTCCGAGCAGCCATGATGGAATGGCAATCAGCAGGCATAAGAGCAGGCCTGCACCATTTTTCTTAAAAAAGTTCATAAAATATTCCTCCTGTGTTTTATGTAATAAAAATCTTCAGTCAGCGATAACGATAGATTCCTGTCTACAGATACTGTAGCCAGCAATTACTATAGCACATCCGGATGAGAATTGGAAATGATATCTCTTTATAAAAAAACAAAATTATGGTATGATTCTGAACGGAAAGTATTTATGCCGGAAGATATCAAAAATTATTTCCGCGATGATGTATATGATATAAAGGGGCAGAAAGAGTTATGGTAAAAGGTGTTATATTTGATGTAGATGGAGTTCTTCTGAACTCCATGCCTGTATGGGAGAATCTCGGTGAACTCTATTTACAGAAATTCGGGATCCAGGCAGAAAAAGATTTAAGTGAGATTCTATATGAAATGAGTCTGAAAGAAGCAGCGGAGTATCTGATTTCTCATTACGGACTGAAGCAGACCGTGGAAGAGGTTACAAAGGGGATTGTAAAGGAAGTAGAGCAGTTTTATGTGGAAAAAGTGCCTCTGAAAGAGGGAGTACGTGAATATCTGAAAGAATTGAAAGAACGGAAGATCCCGATGGTGATCGCCACTTCCGGTGACCGGAAGAATGCAGAGGCAGCATTGAAAAGACTGAAAGTTTTTTCTTATTTTGAAGGAATTTTTACGGCTTCAGAGATCGGAAGTGGAAAGAATCAGCCGGATCTGTATTTCGCAGCGGCACTTCAACTGGATACAGATCCGGGGCAGACCTGGGTCTTTGAGGATGCATGGCATGCAATCAGAACGGCAAAGAGTGCGGGATTTAAGACGGTCGCAGTCTATGATAAGGCGAACGATAAAAATCTGGGACAAATCTGGAATCATGCGGATATTTATCTGCCGGATCTGTTGAATTTCAATGAGTTCTGGAGCAGGGCATCTGAAATGTGAAAAAGAGAAAATCGTTGTGCTTCTGCAAGGCTTGTTATAGAAAAGGCTTGTCATTCTGTAAAGCTTCCTATAGAATGAAAGAGATGCAAATGAAAGGAATGGAGTAAAATAAATGGACGGGTCTATGTTTATTGGAACATGGTGGGCTTTGATTCCACCGCTTCTCGCAATTATACTTGCGTTTATCACAAAGGAGGTATACAGCTCCTTATTTATCGGAGTAGCCGTAGGAGCACTCCTTTACAGTGGATTCCACCCGTGGGATTCATTTGTTAATTTTTTTGAGATCATGAAGAACAGTATGAATCTGAATATTCTTATTTTTGATGTACTGTTGGGAATGATCATTGTACTGATGGCAAAATCGGGAGGTTCTGCTGCTTATGGAAAATGGGCGGGAACAAAGATCAGAACCAAGCGGAGTGCCTTACTTGCGACGATGGGACTGGGTGTCCTGATTTTTGTAGATGACTATTTTAACTGCCTGACAGTCGGATCGGTAATGCGTCCGGTCACAGATCAGCAGAAAGTTTCGAGAGCAAAACTTGCCTATATCATTGATGCAACGGCAGCTCCGGTGTGCATTATTGCACCGATCTCAAGCTGGGCTGCCGCAGTCACCGGATACACAAACGGAGATGGTTTCTCTCTGTTTTTGCAGACAATCCCGTTTAACCTGTATGCATGGCTTACCATTCTGATGGTGATTTTTATGGGTGTGACCGGTCTTGATTTCGGACTGATGAAAAAGCATGAAGAAAATGCGGCGAAGGGTGACTTATTTACCAGCGGTGGTGATGAATTTGAGCAGGTGTCTGAGGATGAAGTGAACCCGGGCGGTAAAGTGATGGATTTAGTACTTCCGGTTGCGGTGCTAATTGTTTCTGCGATCGGAGCAATGATCTATACCGGTTATCTTGGCGGAGCGAAAGACATTATCACTGCATTTTCCGGCTGTGATGCAGAAACCAGTCTGATTTTCGCAACGATGGTGACGATCTTCTTTATGATGCTTCTGTATCTTCCGAGAAAGGTTGTAGATTTTAAAGGGTTTATGGAAAGTCTGGTAGAAGGCTTTAAGCTGATGATCCCGGCGATTACGATCCTGATCTTTGCGTGGTCACTGAAAGGAATCGGAGATGCAATGGGACTGGCTGAATTTGTAGGCGGTATCGTGGGAGAGAATGCTTCAGCAAGTATTTTCATCCCGGTAGTATTATTTGCAGTTGCGATTTTCCTGTCTTTTTCAACAGGTACCTCCTGGGGGACATTTGCGATCCTTGTTCCGATCGCAACAGGAATGTTTGCAGGAAATACCAGTCTGGAGATGATGATCATTTCTGTATCAGCAGTTCTTGCGGGTGCAGTGTGCGGGGATCATGTTTCACCGACCTCAGATACAACGGTTATGTCTTCCGCAGGGGCTCAGAGTAATCATCTGAATCATGTATCCACGCAGATGCAGTATGCGGCGATTGTGGCAGGTGTATGTATGGTTGGATATATTATTGCGGCACTTACGAAAATATGGTGGCTGACACTGGGAATCAGTCTACTGATCCTTTTGGCAATCCTGATGGGAATGAAGATCGTTCTTTCTAAAAGGCAGGCAGCATAAGATGATAAAAATTGAAGTACCATACCTTGATCAGAGTCATTATTATCCCACAGGATGTGAAAGCGTATCGACCGTGATGCTTTTGCAGTATCTTGGCTACAGGGTGAGTGTGGATGAGTTTATCCGGGATTATCTGAAGCAGGATTCATTTGAAGAACGCAGGGGTGATCTATATGGACCGGATCCGCGACATTGTTTTTGTGGAAGTCCCTATGATGCGGAATCCTATGGATGCTATGCTCCGGTCATCGTGGAGTCTTTAAATCGGATTTTTGAAGAAAAAGCAGTGGCTGAAAAGTTGCAGCAGCAGACAGAAACGGAGAAAAATATTCATTATCGTGCAGTTGATGAATCGGGAAAGACGGCAGAGCAGCTTGTAGAGCGATATGTCAGCAAAGGAATGCCGGTCATTTTCTGGGCATGTATCAATATGCGTGAACCGAAGACCGGACCAGTCTGGAAGCTGAAAGAGACGGGGGAGACCTTTACGTGGATTTCCAATGAGCATTGTATGCTGTTGGTCGGAGCGGATGAGGAAAATTATTACTTTAATGATCCATATGATGGTCATGGTGTGATCGGTTATCCAAAGGCTCTTGTGGAGGATCGGCATCAGGCACAGCACATGCAGGCAGTTGCAGTTGTGAAGATCCTGGAAAATGACTGCGAAAAGAGAAAGCCGGGAACAGAGACACTCTGAAGTACAGAGTGTAGATCTGTTCCCGGCTTTTTTGCCAGGTATACGACAAAAAGATATACTGCCGTTTTTAATCGGCAAAAGTTACACCTGCTTTATAAAAGCTGGATTCCGCCGGCAGCAGCTTTTTCTGCTACGTCATCCGGCCAAAGAGAAGACTGGACTTCTCCGATATGAGCTTTTCTCAGATAATACATACAGATACGTGACTGACCGATTCCACCACCTACAGTATAAGGCAGTTCACCGTTCAACAGAGCCTTCTGGAATGGCAGTTCAGCACGTTCTTCACATCTGGCTTCTTTTAACTGGTTTTTAAGGGAAACTTCATCTACACGGATTCCCATAGAGGAAAGTTCCAGTCCCATGTCGAGAACCGGATAGTAAACGATGATATCTCCATTTAACTCCCAGTCATCATAGTCCGGTGCACGTCCGTCGTGCTTCTCACCGGATGCAAGAAGTCCGCCAATCTTGGAAATAAATACCGCTCCCTTTTCTTTGGCAATCTTTGTCTCACGTTCTTTTGTGGAAAGATCAGGATAAAGATCTTCTAATTCCTGAGAGGTGATGAAGAAAATATCATCCGGAAGAAGAGGTTCGATGTAATTGTATCTTCTGGATATGTAATCTTCTGTATCCTTCAGTGCCACATAAACCTTGCGGACGGTATACTCCAGGGTTTCCATGTTGCGTTCTTCCTTGGAGATAACTTTCTCCCAGTCCCACTGGTCTACATAGAGAGAGTGGATGTTGTCGGTATCCTCGTCTCTGCGGATGGCACTCATATCAGTATAGAGTCCTTCCCCTGAGTGGAATCCATAATGCTTCAGTGCATATCTTTTCCATTTCGCAAGAGAATGGACGATCTCTGCTGCAGCATCATTCTGTTCTTTAATTCCAAAAGAAACCGGACGTTCTACTCCATTTAAGTTATCGTTCAGCCCGGATTCAGGACGGACGAAAAGAGGAGCGGAAACGCGGGTCAGATGCAGATTCTTTGCAAGTGCACGTTCAAAATGATCTTTTACTTCCTTGATGGCAACTTCCGTTTCACGGATCGTGAGCGGAGAGGTATAGCCTTCAGGAATTTTTAACTGTTCCATATGATTTCTCCTTTATATGATTCAATGTCTGCGATTGTCAACAGCATTCCTCTTTATTTTAAAGGGAGAGATATTATAAGTCAATTATCTTGTATTATAATGTGAAAATTGCTAAAATATATAACAGGGAATGTCTTCAGATCAGAAGAGGTAACAAAGGGGAAAAGAATCGCAGAAGAACGAAGGTGGAGTATATGAATATGAAAATGATTGTGGATTCGATCGGAAATTTTGATTTTAATGTACTGCTGGCAGGGTTTAATGACAGCTCTCATGTGCTGACTCAGGTAGAATTGATCTCACTGATCGTATTAGGCGTGTTAGGAATTGGAATCTGCCTGACCGGGTGGAAATTTGTCAGAGTGTGGGCAGTTATATTCGGCTTTGTATCTGGAACTGTCGGTGGAGCGGCAGCAGCATATTTCGCGGGACTTGCTGTGGATTACATATGGATTCCGGGACTGGTAGTGGGAGTAATTCTGACCGCATTAAGTATATGGAAGAAAAAAGTGGGCGGTTTTTGGTTATGCTGGCTGATGACAGCACTGGTGGGAGTCCATCTTCTGAAACCGGACAGTGTGATTCTGTGGGGAGTCTGTATCGGTGTCGGTCTGCTTGTGGCAGTAGTCTTTATTTGGTTTTCAAGCATTGTTACGATTTTTGTCACTTCCATTTTTGGCGGTATGGTTACAGGAAGCTGTATTTATTATCTGATTCCTGTAAATATGAGATGGATCCATATTGTATTATGCATAGTGGCAGCGGTACTCGGAGTGTGGATTCAGATGCTCATGGAATCGGGTAAGCAGAAAAAGAGCAATCTGAAGACAGCGGAAAAGATCCGTGAAAATAATTCTACAGAAAATGATGTGGAACGAGCAAGAAACTGGATCGATGAAGTAGAAGAGGATGACCAGATGGTGGAAGAGGACCAGATGGAAAAGGAAGACGCATCTGAAGTGGAGGAAGAGGAGTATTATTTTGATGAAGAAGATTCCACGATAGAAGAAGATTATTATTTGGATGAGGAAGCCCCTGAGACAGAGGAAGAAGGGGATTTGGATGAGGAAGACCCTGAGACAGAGGAAGACGAGTATTTGGATGAGGAAGACTCTGAAATAGACGAAGATTACTATTTGGATGACGAAGATCCTGAAATAGATGAAGATTACTATTTGGATGACGAAGATCCTGAAATAGAGGATGAGGACTATTATGACGAGGATGAATCAGGGGAAGAATAACAGGTATGGAAGTGGATTCTTTCAGAAAAGGAGGCTGTGCGTATGAAGATTGATATGCATTGTCATGTAAAAGAAGGCTCAATAGACAGCAGAGTCGGGATTGAAGAGTATATTGAAATTCTGAAGAAAAAGGGATTCCAGGGAATGGTAATCACGGATCATGATACGTATAACGGATACCGTTACTGGAAAGAGAATATCAAAGGAAAGAAGCATACAGATTTTGTTGTACTGAAAGGGATTGAATATGATACGCGTGATGCGGGTCATATCCTGGTGATCATGCCGGAAGGAGTTAAGATCCGTCTGCTGGAAATGCGGGGAATGCCGCTGGCGTTGTTGATCGATCTGGTTCATCGTAATGGCGGAGTTCTTGGACCTGCACATCCATGCGGTGAAAAGTATATGAGTTTTACGCATGCAAGAAAATTCTACCAGTCACCGGAGATTATCAAGCGTTTTGATTTTGTAGAGGGATTTAACAGTTGTGAGACAACGGAGTCCAATGCCGGAGCGATGAAGCTTGCAAAGAAATATGGAAAGCTGACAACCGGAGGAAGTGACTCCCATAAAAGTGAATGTGTAGGTCGGGGGTATACGATCCTGCCTGAACCGGTCAGTTGTGAGACGGAGCTGATCTCCCTGATCCATAAAAAGACTCCGCTAAAAACAGGTGGAGTACTTTACAACAAGACGACGAAAGAGAAGATCGGAAAGATCAACAAATTCCTGGTATACTCATTCTGGGTCTATAATAAAAGTGGTGAATTGTTAAAGCGTCATGGCAGAAATAAAAAAATGGAAGAGGAGCATCCATTTGATCCGATCGACCCGATCGAATTATATTATCATCCGTAATACGTTCCGCATGGAAAGGAATAAAAGAGTCAGAAAAACTGGAAATACAGAAGCGGCTTCAGTGTAAGCCGCTTCTGTATTTTCCGGGAGTAGTTCCATATTTTCTTTTAAAAAGCCGGTTGAAGTAAGAAAGGTGTTCAAAGCCACATTCTTCAGCAATCGTAAGAACGGAGTCGGAAGAATTTTTCAGTTTCTGTCCGGCAATCGTAAGTCGGTAGTCATTCAGATATTCGATAAAACCGGTTCCCATATGAAGTTTAAAAAATTTCATAAAATGTGATTTACTGTAATAAGTGAGAGCGGCCATATCTTCAATGGAGACTGGTTCAGTATAATGTTCTTCTACATATCTGAGGACAAGCTTCATTTTTTCGAGAGATTTTAACCGGGGAGAAGAGGCGTGTTCCTTTTTTTTCTGATTTGAGATCAGAATGTAAAAGAACTGAAAAAGATAACCTTTTAATGCAAGTTGCCATCCGTCAGGACGGGTTTCGCATAACAGGTCAATCTGACAAATACACTCAGTAAGCTGTCCATGGCAGGGGACGGCAGGAGTAAAAAAAATCTCTACAGGAACAGAACCTGACATAAGAGGACGGAGAAACTGCGTGGCACAGAGATCATTGTCCCCGGAGATGAGAAGTTCGGGAAGTAAAAGGATATTTTCGTATTCCATGGAATCGGATTCATGTTGTTCGATGGAATGAAGACAGCCCGGACGGATAAAAATGATGTCTCCTGCATTGACGATCTTTTTCTGAAAATCGACTGAGATCAGACCATGCCCTTTTTTTATAACAATCAGTTCCAGTTCGTCGTGCCAGTGAAGCGGGACGCGGGTAAAATCCAGTGGAATGGAACAAGGATAAGTATTGTATGGAAATTCTGCAGTTGTGTGCTGCTTGGTTTCGTGATAATTCTGATAATTATTGATCTGCAAATAAATCTGCTCCTTTCAGAGTGGTTCATGGATGAGCGACAGGATCGACTCACATAATGCCTGCTTATACAATAGAATGATGTCGGGGTCAAAAGCCCCCGACTTTGATGCCTACGGATTGCTCCGTGCTACGCACTCCCACAATCCTACCCAATATTCGCATATCGTGGGATTATCATCCCACTTTTATGCTCATATCGGGGCGGGTCCTAAGGTCTTTCACCCACCTATGAGCAAGCTCATGTGGGCTTAGACCTTTTGCCACTGGCATCATAGAATGATAGTATTGTACTATAAAATGAAATTATATTGCAAGAAAAGATAAAAAAATAGTATTAAAATACATATTGTGAAAATAAGATAAAGACGGGCGGTGTGGAATCGCCATAGAATGGAACGGAATGAAAAAGGAGAAGAGACTATGAATATGCAGGAAAAGCTGGATCAGATACTGGGAAAAGAGATTTCACAGGCATCTAATGAAGAAATTTATGATGCTCTGTTGACAATCGTACAGGAGATGGCTTCAAAAAAAGAGCGTACGGACAGCAAAAAGAAATTATATTATATTTCGGCAGAATTTCTTATTGGAAAATTATTGTCTAATAATATGATCAATCTTGGAATCTACAAAGAAGTAAAAGAAATTCTTGAAAAGCATGGAAAGAATTTAAGCGAGATCGAAGAAATAGAACCGGAACCGTCTTTGGGAAATGGGGGGCTTGGAAGACTTGCAGCGTGCTTCCTGGATTCCATTGCAACGCTTGGACTTGCGGGAGATGGTGTCGGACTGAATTATCATCTTGGATTGTTCAGACAGGAATTTAAGAATAACCTGCAGAAGGAAACTCCGAACCCATGGATCGAGAAGAAATCGTGGCTTAAAAAGACCGATATAGTATATCCGGTATCCTTCAGAGGTCTGGACGTCAAAGCAAGAATGTACGATATTGAAGTGACAGGATATAATAATCTGACAAATAAATTACATCTTTTTGATCTTGACTCAGTAGATGAGACGATCGTGGAGGATGGAATTGATTTTGACAAAAAAGAGATTGAGAAGAACCTGACGCTGTTCTTATATCCGGATGACAGTGATGAAAATGGAAGACTTCTTCGTATTTATCAGCAGTATTTTATGGTCAGTGCGGGAGCACAGATGATTTTGGATGAATGTGTTGCAAAAGGCTGTAAGCTGTATGATCTTCCGGAGTATGCGGTGATCCAGATCAACGATACACATCCGACTATGGTGATCCCTGAACTGATTCGTCTGCTGATGCTGCGTGGCATGGATATGGATGATGCAGTGAAAGTGGTATCAGAAACGTGTGCATATACCAATCATACGATCCTTGCAGAAGCATTAGAAAAATGGCCGGTTGCATATCTGAAGAAGGTTGTTCCGCAACTGGTTCCGATCATTGAAGTTCTGGATGATAAAGTAAGAAGAAAATATGAGGATGAGAGCGTATCCATCATTGACCGGAATGATACAGTCCATATGGCACATATAGATCTGCATTACGGATTTAGTGTCAATGGTGTTGCTTCACTGCATACTGAGATTTTAAAAGAGACGGAACTGAATAACTTTTATAAGATCTATCCTGAAAAATTTAATAATAAGACCAATGGTATTACGTTCCGCCGCTGGCTGCTTCACTGCAATCCAGCTCTGACAGAACTGATCGATTCGCTGATCGGGGAAGGGTACAAGAAGGATGCAGCAGAACTGGAAAAGCTTTTGAAGTATCAGGATGATGAAAAGGTTCTCGAAAGGCTTGTGAAGATCAAAAAAGAAAATAAAAAAGCACTGTGCAGATACCTGAAAGAAACGCAGGATATAGAGATCAGCCCGGATACGATCTTTGATATCCAGATCAAAAGGCTTCATGAGTATAAGCGTCAGCAGTTAAATGCGTTATATATTATTGATAAATACCTGGAAATCAAAGCAGGCAAGATTCCGGCTGCACCGGTAACTGCGATTTTTGGGGCAAAAGCTGCACCGGCATATGTGATTGCAAAAGATATCATCCATCTGATCCTCTGTCTGCAGGAGATCATTAACCATGATCCTGATGTAAGTCCTTACCTGAAAGTAGTGATGGTGGAAAATTATAACGTAACGAAAGCTGAAAAACTGATTCCGGCATGTGATATTTCTGAGCAGATCTCACTTGCATCAAAAGAGGCAAGCGGAACAGGAAATATGAAATTTATGCTGAACGGAGCGGTGACTCTCGGAACGGAAGATGGTGCAAATGTAGAAATCCATGAACTGGTGGGAGATGACAACATTTTTGTATTTGGAGCTTCCAGTGATGAAGTGATCGAACATTATGCAAAAGCTGATTACGTTTCAAAAGAATTTTATGAAAAGAATCCTGCGATCAAAGCTGCAGTTGATTTTATCACGAGCAAGGAAGTGCTTGCAGTAGGACAGAAGGAGAATCTGGAAAGACTTCAGCATGAGATCATCAGTAAAGACTGGTTTATGACACTGCTTGATTTTGATGCTTATAAAGAAAAGAAGGAAGAAGCACTGGAGGCATATGCAGATCAGAAAGCATGGGCAAAGAAAGCACTGATCAATATTGCAAAAGCCGGATACTTTTCTTCTGACAGAACGATCGAAGAGTATAATCAGGATATCTGGAAACTGTAACGGCGAAAGATCTGGAGGAAATAAAATGAAAAGAGCGAGTGGAGTTTTGATGCCGGTATTTTCGCTGCCATCAAAATATGGAATAGGGTGCTTTTCAAAAGAAGCATACAAATTTGTAGATCAACTGAAAAAGGCGGGGCAGAGTTACTGGCAGATCCTGCCGCTTGGTCCGACCGGATATGGTGATTCACCATATCAGTCATTTTCTACCTATGCCGGGAATCCGTATTTTATTGATCTGAAGACGCTGGTGAAAGAGGGACTTCTGACAAAGAAGGAGTGTAAGGAAGTACGCTGTAAAGAACAGAAAAAGATTGATTATGAAAAAATATATCAGAACAGATTTAAGATTCTGAAAAAGGCATACAGACGATTTCAGAAAAATGATAAGTACGAAAAATTTCTCGAAGAAAATGCATTCTGGCTGGAAGATTATTGCATGTATATGGCAATTAAAGACGCCCATGAGGGAAAAAGCTGGAGCGAATGGGAAGAGCTTTTAAAGAAAAGGGAAAAAACTGCACTTGAAAAAGTAAAGGAAGAACTGGAAGATGAGATCGGCTTCTATCAGTTCCAGCAGTATGAATTTGATCGGCAGTGGAAAAAGCTGCATACTTATGCAAAAGAACAGGGAATTCAGATCATAGGTGATATCCCGATCTATGTGGCTTTTGACAGTGCAGATGCATGGGCTGCACCTGAATTATTTCAGTTTGATGAAGAAAATAATCCGATTAGAGTAGCAGGATGCCCACCGGACGCATTTGCAAAGACGGGACAGCTTTGGGGAAATCCATTATATAACTGGGAGTATCATCAAAAGACCGGGTACGCATGGTGGATTCAGAGAATCCGGTACTGTTTTCAGCGCTATGATGTTGTAAGGATCGATCATTTCAGAGGATTTGATGAATATTATGCAATTCCATACGGTGAGTCGACTGCGGAAAATGGAACATGGATGCCCGGACCGGGAATGAAACTTTTTCAGGCCATTGAAAAAGAGCTTGGAAGACCGGAAATTATTGCGGAAGATCTCGGCTTTCTGACAGAGAGTGTCCTTCAGATGTTGAAAGAAAGTGGATTCCCGGGAATGAAAGTATTGCAGTTTGCTTTTGATGGAAGTGAGGACAGCAGTTATCTTCCATATAAATATGACAGCAACTGTGTCGTTTATACAGGAACACATGATAATGAAACAACCAAAGGCTGGCTCGAAAACCTTCAGGGTCATGACCTGAACTTTGTAAGAGAGTACATAAATTGTTATGAGCAGCCGGTCAATGACTGTGTATGGGCGCTGATTCGTACGGCATTGTCAAGTGTGGCAGAACTTGCAATCATCCCGATTCAGGATTATCTGTGTCTTGGCAATGAAGCTCGTATGAATGCACCGTCTACACTTGGTGACAACTGGAAATGGAGACTTACCAAGAACCAGATTTCCGAGACAACACTGTACCATATGAGAGAAGTGACCAGAATTTACGGTCGTCTGGCAAAAGAAAAAGAACTGATCCTTTCAGAAGACAGGAAGTCTGAGAAGGAAAAGACAGAGGCAGAAACAGAGACTAAGGTAGAGAAAAAAGGAGAGGCATAATGAGTGAACAGGATAAAATGACAGAGCAGGAGACAGAAGTGACGACTTCCGGTGAAGCTCCGCAGGAAAAAAAGAAACAGGAAGTACCGACCAGAAGTATGATACTTATGATCCTGGCAGGATGCTATCTTGTGTATACAGGATATCGGCTCTGTAAAAATGTGCTGGATGGAGTTGAGGGCGGAAGCTGGGGATTTTTTGCAGCAGGTGGCGCATTTATCGTTGTCGGTGCTGTAATGCTTTTTGTCGGTGGAAGAAATTATCTTCGTCGTGAGAAAGAAAAACGTGCAGAGCAGGAGGCACAGGCACAGATCATCAGGGAAACACAGCCGGCAAAAGAAAAGAAAACCATGAGTATTGCAGATCGTGCAAGACTTGCGGAAGGTCTGGATGATGCCGAAAAGACAGAAACACAGGCCGATACAGAAAAAGAAGAATAAGAACATCGACAGAGGTTCTTATAGATAAGATAAAGCGTCGCAGAATCAGGATCTGCGGCGCTTTTTGCGGCTTTTTTTACGTTTGCGTGAAGAAGAACCGGGTGCATGTAAGGAGGACCAGCAAAAAAGCTGAACCATAATGATCCCGATCAATGCGCCTGAACTGTCGATACAGACATCCCTGACAGACGGACCACGGCCGGCAACAAAGGACTGGTGATATTCGTCAAGTCCGGCGAAACCGACACAGAAGATGCCGGCAAGAAAGAACAGCCAGATGCCGCGGATGCGATAAACATAAAGCGGAAAAGAAACTGCTACGGCCAGAAGAAAATATTCGGTCATGTGTGCAGCTTTTCGTACGTAAAAATGAATATTGTCTGCTTCATAGCTTAATTCATAAGAATCTTTGTTTTCATGTAAAACCTCACTTTTGGTTTCTGCGATCTTATAACTGATCTTGTAACTTAGTTCCCCGGACACCTCCCCGGTCTGGGCTGAAAATGAAAAGATCAGATACATCATAAGAAGCGCCGGCAAAAAAGATAAGGGTTTCAGTAATGTAATCAATATTTTCATGGCATTAATATAGCATGGGAGTTTTGAAATGTAAAGCAAAATGGTGACAAGGACTTGAGGGATATGCTATACTGGTTACCAGAATGGCGAAGAAAATACAAAATGCTATCAGACAGTGCGAGGATTTCGGCGGCATGAAGGGAGAAGAGCAAATGAGTTTAGCAGATGTTAGGGATGTAATAGAGAATGGAACCAGCACAGAAGGCGAGAAGGTTCGCCCGGTATGGGAGGACGGAACTCCGGCATATACGATCAAGAGATTTGGTGTTGTCAACCGTTATGATCTGCGCAAAGAATTTCCGGCATTGACACTACGCAAAACGGCTCTCAAGAGTGCTATGGATGAAATTCTCTGGATCTGGCAGAAAAAATCCAACAATATCCATGATCTTCACAGTCATATATGGGACAGCTGGGCAGATGAGAATGGCTCGATCGGTAAGGCTTATGGTTATCAGATGCAGGTGAAGCATCAGTATAAAGAGGGAATGATGGATCAGGTAGACAGAGTT
>ERZ826146.1466-NODE-1466-length-21600-cov-3.284242_pt1 | contig 21600 bp, 17 predicted proteins | sample MGYA00519857_ERZ826146 | MGnify/ENA primary metagenome ERZ826146 (study PRJEB31778, sample SAMEA3449222) | human gut metagenome | biome: human gut; feature: human-associated habitat; material: faeces | place: United Kingdom | collected 2010/2012 ...
GGATTTCTCCGTCATAATTTCACCAAGCGCACCATACAGAATACAGATGCCCTGGACAATTGCTTTTTGAATAAAGATGGTCAGTACACTCATTGCATCTACCTCCTATTTTTTTGTACGCTTTACTCTGTAGTTGATAAAGAATTCTGCACCGATCAGGAAAAACAGAATAATTCCAAGAAGTACATCCGAAGCATTTTCATTCAATCCATACTGTGTTGCGATCTGAACGGCTCCCTGCTGCATCAGTACAATACCAAAAGATACTGCGATCATAATAAACGTATTGAATTTGGAAAGCCATGCAACGATGATTGCTGTAAATCCACGTCCTCCTGCTGTTGCAGTAGAGATTGTATGGCTTGCACCACTTACGATAATAAATCCGGCAATACCACAGATTGCACCGGAGATTGCCATGGTACGGATAATGACTTTCTTTACATGAATGCCTGCATACTTTGCAGTATTTTCGCTCTCTCCGACTACTGCGATCTCATAACCCTGTTTGCAGTATTTCAGGTAGATAAACATACCGACCGTCAGAATCATAACGATCAGGACATTCCATCCATATTTCTGTCCGAACAGTTCCGGAAGCCATCCTGCCTGAGTAGTCTGGTTAATGATACCAACCGTGTTGGAACCTTTTGGATTTTCCCAGAAAACGATGCAGTATGTAACAACCTGCATGGCAACATAGTTCAGCATCAGGGTAAACAGAGTTTCATTTGTATTCCAGTATGCTTTGAACACTGCCGGGATCATTCCCCAGATCATACCACCAAGCGCACTTGCAACAAACATCACGATCAGAAGCACTACCGGAGACATTTTATCCCCCGCATAGATCATCACTGCTGCGGAACATGCTCCACCAATCAGGATCTGACCTTCTGCACCGATATTCCAGAATTTCATTTTAAATGCCGGTGCCAGACCGATTGCGATACACAGAAGCACCATCGTATCACGAATCGTCTGCCAGATACGGCGCTCGGAACCCATTGCTCCGTCCCAGATTGCCTTATATACATCCACCGGATTCATTTTGACGAGTGCTACGATTACTGCTCCACACACAATCAGTGCAAGAATCAGTGCTATAAAGCGAATCAGAAGTCTTTCCTGCCATCCGGCTTTATTTCTTCTTTTGCTTACCTGTAAGAAAGGTTCTTTATTCATTGACAGCCCCTCCTTTTTCATGTTTCGTCATGAGAAGACCGATTCTCTCTTTTGTTGCAGTCCTTCCGTCAACCACTCCACTGATTCTTCCGCCACAGAGCACTGCAATACGGTCACAGAGTTCGAGTACCACATCCAGATCCTCGATGACACAGACTACAGCCACGCCTTTTTTCTTCTGCTCATTGAGAAGCTGATAGATGACATGAGAAGTATTGATATCCACACCTCTGGTCGGGAATGCAACAAGAAGCACTTTCGGGCTCTGCGCGATCTCACGACCAACCAGAACTTTCTGTACATTTCCACCGGACATCTGACGAACCGGGGCTGAAATACTAGGTGTCATAACCTCGAGTGCATCTTTGATTTTTAATGCAAGCGCCCTCGGTCCCTTACGTTCCAGGAATGGTCCTTTTCCATTGCGGTAGCTTCGAAGCATCATATTGTCGGTCATATCCATGTCTCCAACAAGTCCCATACCGATACGGTCTTCCGGGACAAACGCAAGACTGATTCCCGCTTCATTAATAGAAATGGAATCCATTTTGGAAAGCTCCATACTTCCGCCATTGTCATCCAGCAGACGGATTGAACCACTTTCCACTTCCTGTAATCCGGCAATTGCTTCCAGAAGTTCCTTCTGTCCACTTCCTGAAATACCTGCAATACCGAGAATCTCACCTGTATTGACCGAAAGATCAACATCATCCAATGTTTTTACATCATCTTTGTCTTTGCAGTTCAGCCCCTCGATCACCAGACGTTTCTTTACATTTTCCGGTTTCGGGCGCTCAATATTCAGATCGACCTTAGCGCCTACCATCATCTCGGAAAGGCTCTGCACATTTGCAGTAGCAGTCTCAACCGTATCAATATACTGTCCTTTTCGAAGAATTGCCACACGGTCAGATAATGCCAGCACTTCCTGCAGTTTATGTGTAATGATAATGATCGCACATCCGTCGTCACGCATATTACGCAGAATATCAAACAGACGGTCTGCTTCCTGTGGCGTCAGAACAGCGGTCGGCTCGTCAAGAATCAGTATTTTCGCACCGCGGTACAACATTTTTACGATTTCTACAGTCTGTTTTTCCGAAACAGACATCTCGTATATTTTTTTTGAAAGATCCAGATCAAAACCATATTTATTTACCAGTTTCTGAATATCTTCCGTGATTTTTTTCATATTGAGTCTTGCCTTACCCGGCAGTCCCAGTACGATATTTTCGGCTGCTGTCAGCACATCTACCAGTTTGAAATGCTGATGTACCATACCGATTCCCAGTTCGTAGGAATCTTTTGGTGAACGGATCGTTACTTCCTTTCCATTCACAAAAATATGTCCCTCATCCGGATAATAAATTCCGTAGATCATATTCATCAGAGTCGTCTTGCCGCTTCCGTTTTCACCTAAGATTGCAAGAATCTCTGATTTTCTCAGCGTGAGATTTACATGATCATTCGCCTGGACTGATCCAAAACGCTTGGAAATATCCTTAAGTTCAAGTGCATAAGTTTCTCCCACTGTCATTCCCTCCTTTTATCCCAGTCATAAAGTCATTCCTTTATGACCTGATTTTCATATCACAAATTGTCATATGTGCAAAAGAAACCTCCATATCCAACCGGAGGAGATTTCCTTTACACATATAACAAAAATCAGCAGACGCACCACCGGCGTCTCCTTTATATACAATTCAAAAAACGGAGCTGCTGGCAAGCAGCTCCGCCTGTTCCAAAATCTTATTCTGTGATGGATGTAATTCCGTCGATTGCTATATCAAATGCCGGTGCAGAACCATATTCTGATTCATGGAAGTATCCGTCAGAAATGTATTCTGTATCACTGCCGTCTTTCTTATAGGTAGTAAGTTCTTTGCCATCTACAGTAAATGTAGAAGTATCAAATACATGAAGGGATCCATCTGCAAGTGCATCTTCAACTTCTTTTACTTTTTCATCTGTTCCTTCTGCTACAACTTTCTCATTGAGAGGTGTGATCTTGTCAGCACCCTCGGAGAAGCCTTTGCACCAGTCAGTGTCGATTGCTGTTCCATCAAGCATGCACTGTACTGCATATGTGTAATATACACCCCAGTCCATAGATGCGGATGTAAGTGCTTCATTCGGAGCAACGGATGTCATGTCGATGTTATATCCAACGCAAGGAACACCTGCTGTTTCACAAGCTGTAGGAGCACCTGTAGTATCTGCATGCTGGCTGATCAGGACACATCCGTCAGAGATCAGTGCATCTGCACATTCTTTTTCGAGGTCAAAGCTTGCCCAGCTGTTTGTGTATTTAACTTCCATAGTTACGGATGGGCATACGCTCTTAGCACCAAGATAGAAAGAAGTATATCCGGAAATAACCTCTGCATATGGGAATGCACCAACATAACCCATCTTGCAGTTATCTTCTGTAATTGTGCCGTCTTTGATCATCTCATTCAGTTTGAGACCGGCAACAACACCGGATACATAACGAGCTTCATAAATATTTGTAAAATAGTTGTGCATATTGGAAAGTCCGCTTGCTGCTGCCTGAGTTCCTGTTGCATGGCAGAACTGTACGTCCGGATACTCTCCTGCTGCTTCAAGGATATAGGTCTCATGACCGAAGCTGTTTGCAAAAATAATCTGACATCCCTGATCTGCAAGGTCTGCTGCTGCATCATAGCATCCTTCGTCTTCACCGATCAGTGTTTTCTCGATAACCTGTGAATCATCAAGTCCAAGATTTTCTACCATTTCATCAATACCAGCCATATGTGCAGCTGTATAGCCTTCGTTTTCATCACCGATGTAAATCGCACCGATCTTTAAATCTTCTTTTGCAATACCTGCACCACTTTCACTGTCATCACTTGCATATACAGGTGCGGTCATCGTAACTGCCATTGCTGCTGCAAGTCCAATTGCCAATGCTTTTTTCATCTTTCTTTCCTCCATTTTCTCCTCTTACTCCTGTTACCGAACAAAAGAGGCACAACAATTTCTGTTACGCCTCTTTGCAAGTGCTTTTACTATACATGCCATTTTGTGAATTGTCAATAAATTCAAGCAAAAACGTACTATTTATTTGACACCCTAATTTTTTTTGTATATTTATAAGAAAGGAATCCGCAAAATATATTCACTTTATTTATTTTTTCATTCCGCTTTTGTTGATTTTTATTTATTGCTTCTTGACTTCTTCGCGTTAAAGCGTTATACTTTAAAAAGTTAATTCGATTCGGAACATGAATCAACAATACAGGAGGACTTAAAATATGAAAAAGCAGATTTTAGCAGGCGTTCTGTCTGCAACAATGATAGTTGGCATGGGTGGTGTCAGCGTATTTGCAGCAGATGGTGCTGACGATAAAACTTATAACATCGGTATCTGCCAGCTCGTACAGCATGAGGCTCTGGATGCTGCAACACAGGGATTCAAAGATGCCATTACAGAAGAACTTGGTGACAAGGTAACATTTGATGAGCAGAACGCACAGGGTGATTCCAATACCTGTTCTACTATCATCACAGACTTTGTTTCCGATAATGTAGACCTGATTCTTGCAAACGCAACTCCTGCTCTTCAGGCAGCTGCAGCAGGTACAGCAGATATTCCGATTCTCGGAACCTCTGTTACTGAATACGGTGTAGCACTTGACCTTGACGATTTTGACGGAACTGTTGGAAATAATATTTCCGGTACATCAGACCTTGCTCCACTTGAAGATCAGGCAGCAATGCTTAACGAGCTCTTCCCGGATGCCAAAAATGTCGGACTTGTTTACTGCTCCGCAGAAGCAAACTCCCAGTATCAGGTAGATACAGTAAAAGCAGCTCTTGAAAAATTAGGTTACACCTGTGAATACTATGCATTCTCAGATTCCAACGATCTTTCTTCCGTAGCTACAACAGCTGCTACAGAAAGTGATGTTATCTACTTACCAACAGATAACACCGTTGCATCCAACACAGAAATCATCAATAACATCTGCCTTCCGGAGAAAGTTCCGGTAATCGCCGGCGAAGAAGGTATCTGCGAGGGATGCGGTGTTGCTACTCTTTCCATCAGCTATTATGACCTCGGTGTTGCTACCGGTAAGATGGCTCTGAAAGTTCTGGTAGACGGCGAAGATATTTCCAAAATGCCTATCGAGTATGCGCCACAGTTCACAAAAGAATACAATCCGGAAATCTGTAAAGAACTCGGAATCGAAGTTCCGGATGATTATGTAGCAATCGGTGCAGACGCAGAAGAAGAAACTTCTGAGGACGATACAGATGCTGCAGACGATACAACAGAAGAAACAACTGAAAAAGCCGAATAATTTCTCATAATTAAGTAAAAAACACAAATTTATACAGACAGCGGGAGAGGAATATCCTTTCTCGCTTTCTGTGTCGTCAGGAGGAATCACAAAATGAATATTCTTAGCTTAGTAAACGCACTCCCGGGTGCAGCCGCGCAGGGGCTGATCTGGGGAATCATGGCGATCGGTGTCTATCTTACCTTTCGTATTCTGGATGTTGCCGATCTGACTGTTGACGGTACCATGTGTACCGGCGGTGCTGTCTGTGTCATGATGCTGATGAGCGGACATAATATCTGGGTGTCCATGCTTGCCGCTACCGGAGCCGGAATGCTTGCAGGACTCGCAACCGGAATCTTTCACACTTTTATGGGAATCCCGGCAATCCTCGCCGGAATCCTGACACAGCTTGGTCTCTACTCTGCCAACCTCAAGATCATGGGTAAGGCAAATCAGGCAGTCAACGGAAACAAATACAATCTTCTTGTTTCCCTTCGTAATGTAAAAGGTGTTCCATTTTATCAGAATACCATTCTGATTGTTGCTATTTTTATCGTCGTGCTGATTGCAATTCTCTACTGGTTCTTCGGAACAGAACTCGGATGTTCACTCCGCTCTACCGGATGTAATCCGAATATGTCCCGTGCACAGGGAATCAATACCAACGTATGTAAAGTACTCGGCCTGATGATTTCCAACGGTCTGGTTGCACTTTCCAGTGCACTTCTGGCACAGTATCAGGGATTTGCCGATGTCAACATGGGACGTGGAGCAATCGTTATCGGTCTTGCTGCAGTCATCATCGGTGAAGCAATCTTCGGACGTATTTTCCGCAACTTTGCCCTTCGTCTTCTGAGTGTTGCATTCGGTTCTATTCTCTACTATCTGGTACTTCAGACAGTTATCTGGCTCGGAATCGACACTGACCTTCTGAAGATGCTGTCTGCACTTGTTGTAGCTGTCTTCCTTGCAGTGCCTTACTGGAAAACAAAATATTTTACAAAACCTACGAAACGTGGAGGTAACAACTGATGCTTGAGCTGAAAAACATATATAAAACATTTAATCCGGGAACCATCAATGAAAAAGTGGCTCTGAACGGTCTGAACCTCACACTGAATGAAGGTGATTTTGTTACTGTTATCGGTGGTAACGGAGCCGGTAAATCTACCATGCTGAATGCAGTTGCCGGCACATGGCAGATCGATGAAGGACAGATCATTATCGATGGTATCGATGTCACCAAATTATCCGAACACAAAAGAGCCGCATATCTCGGTCGTGTATTCCAGGATCCTATGACTGGAACCGCTGCTACAATGGGAATCGAAGAAAACCTTGCCCTTGCAAAACGCCGTGGCAAAACACGTTTACTGAAACCGGGAATCACAAAGAAAGAGCGTGAAGAATATAAAGAACTGCTGAAAGTTTTAGGTCTCGGACTGGAAAACCGTCTTACTTCCAAGGTCGGACTTCTCTCCGGTGGACAGCGTCAGGCACTGACACTTCTGATGGCTACACTGCAGAAGCCAAAGCTTCTGCTTCTGGATGAGCATACTGCTGCTCTGGACCCGAAGACCGCAGCCAAAGTACTTGAAATCACAGAAATGATCGTCAACCGCGACCATCTGACAACTATGATGATCACTCATAATATGCAGGATGCGATCACACATGGAAATCGTCTGATCATGATGATGGAAGGTAAGATCATTCTGGATATTCAAGGTGAGGATAAAAAGAAACTTACTGTGAGAAATCTGCTGGATCAGTTTGAGAAAGCAAGCGGACAGGAGTTTAGTAATGATTCTGCTCTGCTGAGCTAGGATGGGAAATAAGTAAATTTATTGTTTTCACGCATCCTATAAAAATTATATGATTCTTTATGTTATATATGAAATATAAAAAGATATGGTTTCGTCAACAGCTTCGAAATCCGGAAGTGCTAAGGAATAATCCGAATGCTAATTGCATTCATAAAAATCACAAACTCGCTGACGCTCAGACAGTGTGATTTTTATGAATAACGCATCCGGAACATTCCTAAGAACTTCTCGGATTTCTGCAGAGGCTGACGAACCATATCTTTTTTATTGCAGGTAAGTATTGAATAAATCATATATCTTTTTTGGTAACTTCTTATATTTCCCTTTCCATCCGGTGCTCAGCTACCTCCTGCCCGGAGGGTACCCGGACCACGCGCCGTTCAAAGCAATCTATAATAGGATAATTTCGGTGGCGCGCTGCACTGCTTCCATCCCGCGCACTACTACCGATAGCGCTGTCCAGGACGATGGGGATTGCTGTAAAAAGCGATAAAATAAAGAAGAATCTGCAAATATTCGCTCTATGACCTATCGTAATGAGAAGATGCTTGTGCAGGTGAAATGTGTATTGGTTTCAGAAACATCTGCAAGAGTCCATAGAAATACTTGATTATATCCTGGCTGTGTTATGGAGCATAAAGTGCAATGTTTGAGCCGTCAGGCGAGTTTTGCACTTTTGATCCATGTATTTAACAGACGGGAATAATCTTAGTATTTCTGGACGATGAAGCCGTTTCTGAAATCAATGCACATTCATCCTGCACACCTCATCCTCACACCCAGTCATGAGCAGCGAATATCTGCCGATCCTTTATATACTATTTACTTTGTTTTACTTAATCCCCTTCATGGACAAGCTGATTCTCTTCTTCTTCATATCCACTCCAAGTACTCTTACATCCACCACATCCCCGACAGAAACTGCCTCAAGCGGATGTTTAATATATCTCTCACTCATCTCGGAGATATGCACCAGTCCATCCTGATGAACACCGATATCCACAAATGCCCCGAAATCAATGACATTACGGACAGTTCCCTTAAGGATCATACCTTCTTTGAGGTCTTTCATATCAAGTACATCTGTACGAAGTACCGGTTTCGGCATCTCATCACGTGGATCTCGTGCCGGTTTTTCCAGTTCTTTTACAATATCGCGAAGTGTCGGCTCACCAACTCCCAGCTCTTCCGCCAGCTTCTTATAATTCTTGATCTGTTTGGAAATACCACTCAGCTTACCGCCCGTAATATCTTCCGGTGTGTATCCAAGCTTTTCAAGAACTTTCTTTGCTGCATCATAGCTTTCCGGATGCACACTTGTCGCATCAAGCGGATTCTTGCCTCCGGTGATACGCGCAAAACCTGCACACTGCTCAAACGCTTTCGGTCCGAGTTTCGCTACTTTGAGAAGCTCACGACGACTTTCAAATCTGCCGTTTTCTTCACGGTATGCAACAATATTTTTCGCGATCACTTTACTGATGCCGGAAATGTATTCCAGAAGGGACGCGGATGCTGTATTCAGGTCCACACCGACTTTATTTACACAGTCCTCAACAACACCACTTAAAGCTTCGCCAAGCTTCTTCTGGTTCATATCATGCTGATACTGCCCGACACCGATAGACTGCGGTGTGATCTTAACCAGCTCTGCAAGCGGATCCTGCAGACGTCTTGCGATAGAAGCCGCACTTCTCTGTCCAACATCAAAATTCGGAAATTCCTCTGTCGCCAGTTTGCTTGCGGAATATACAGATGCACCGGCCTCATTGGTGATCACATACTGTACCTTCTCCGGAATTTCCTTCAGAAGTTCCACGATAATCTGTTCAGACTCTCTGGAGGCTGTTCCATTTCCAAGAGAAATCAGAGAAATTCCATATTTGCGGATCAGCATTTTGAGTGTGTCTTTTGCTGCCTGGATCTTCTTCTCGTTGGTTGGTGCGGTCGGATAGATCACTGTCGTATCCAGCACCTTTCCTGTTGCATCTACAACAGCCAGCTTGCAGCCTGTACGGAATGCCGGATCCCATCCAAGCACAACCTGTCCTGCAATTGGAGGCTGCATGAGAAGCTGCTCCAGGTTCTTTCCGAATACCTTTATGGCACCATCCTCTGCTTCCTCTGTCAGATTGTTTCTGATTTCACGCTCTATGGCAGGGGCAATAAGCCTGTTGTACGCATCCTCCACTACCTCTGTGAGTACGGCTGCTGTAGGCGCTCCATCATTTGTGATAACCTGCTTTTTAAGATATTTTATGATATCCTCTGTCGGTGCCTCTATCTTTACTGTGAGGATTTTTTCCTTCTCACCACGGTTAATTGCGAGTGTTCTGTGACCTGCCACCTTGGAAAGAGCCTCGTCAAATTCATAGTACATCTCATAGACAGACTCCGCCTTTGGATCCTTGGCTGTCGATATAAGACGCCCCTTTTGCATGGTAAGCTCTCTGATTTTTGTTCTGTAACCGGCATTGTCGGATACGTTCTCTGCAATGATATCCTTTGCTCCGGCAAGTGCAGCCGATTCATCTGCCACGTCTTTTTCTGCATCCACATATTTAGCTGCTTCTGCCATGATATCAACAGACGATTCCTGCGCTAAAATGGTCTGTGCCAGTGGCTCTAAGCCCTTTTCCTTTGCGATTGTGGCACGGGTTCTTCTCTTCGGACGGTAAGGTCTGTACAAATCGTCAACCGCCACCTGTGTCTGTGCCTCAAGGATTGCCTTCTTAAGCTCATCCGTAAGCTTGCCCTGCTCCTCGATGCTTGCAAGCACTGTCTGCTTCTTGTCCTCAAGATTACGTAGATATGTCAGTCTGTCAAAGAGATTTCTGAGCACCTCATCATTTAATGAGCCGGTTGCCTCCTTTCGGTATCTGGCGATAAAAGGAATGGTGTTTCCCTCATCTATCAGCTTGACAGCGGCCTCGGCCTGTCCTTTTTTAATCTGTAGTTCTTCTGCAATTGCAGCAATAATATCCATTTTTTTACCTCTTTAAAAAACTTATTCTTTTCGTATTATAAATGAAGTGATACAATAAAATCAACTTTATAGAAAGGAATTTTATTATGGATCCACAAAAATTTGATTATAATCAGGATTATAACTATAATTTCGGCAGCAATTATGGGCCGGGCTTTAATCCCAACAACAATTTCTACAATAAACGCTCACGCAATATGGAGGTTGCAGCACTTGTGCTTTCAATAATTGCCATCGCGTCGTGCAGCTGTATTTATGTGTCTATCATATGCGGCTCGCTTGCCATGATTTTTGCGTTACTGTCAAAAGGCGGTGCCACTTCAATGAGCAGCATGGCTATGACCTCATTCTGGATTGCGTTTGCCGCTGTTGTTATCACTCTTATTATTTATATCGGTTCGTTTGCCGCCATGCTTCACGAATACGGAAGCATAGAAGGTATATTAAAGGAATACCAGAACCTGACCGGTATCGACTACAATGAGCTACTTCAGCAGATGAATACCGCAAAATAATATAAGCATATTTTTGACTATACAGTTTACCACAATAATGGCAAGTGCAAGCCACATATATAATGGCCTGAAGTGCATTCCGATGTGCAGCCTGCCGCGGCTTATCCGCTGCAGTGTCTGTGACAGCATAAACCAGCCTCCAAAAACGGCTGTATACGGCACAAACGGATGGAGTACAAACGACCTTATCAGATGTCCGTGCAGCAGCGCAAATGTGGCTCTCGTACCACCGCACCCCGGACAATAGTAGCCTGTATATGCGTGCAGCGGACATGGAGGCACCTTTGTGAGTATCTGCGTACCGCATACTCCAATCACTGCCGCAAGAGCCGCAAATACAGCTATGCATATCCAGCCCGTTATATAGAAATACCTGTCGATTGTTTCATCTGTCTGCATGATATGTGTGGTCCTTCCTGTGATTTTGTGTAACCATATGAATACAAGTATATGCTATATATCTGACAATTGTCAAAGCATTAATTTAAACATTAACTTAAGCCTAACTTAAGCATTAATTCAAAACTATTATTTCAGGAGAAATATAATGAACCCAAAAAAGAAATCCAAAGAATTAAAAAGAATATCAAGAGAGAACCTGAACGGAAGATACAGACTTAGCATGAGCGTTTTTCTCACTGTCACACTCATAAATCTGTTTAGCGATCTGCCGTTTACCTACCTGCTCGGAAATGTATATGCGACAAAGGTTCAGACCGTCATCTACTACATTGCCGAGGTACTTTTATCTATCGTGGTCGGCGTGCTGCAGATGGGACTCATACGTTTCCACCTTAATATGGCAAGAAAGAAAGAGTGCCGTATCAGCGATGTATTCTACTGCTTTATGAATCACTCCAACAGATATTTTGGAGCATACATCATATATTATGCCATCTCTATGATTGCAAAGGCGCCTTTCCTTGTAGCCAGAAACTTTTTCAAGCTAAGCGGTGACACCATGGGAATTGCTATCGCTTTATATGCTGCAAGTGCCGTGCTCAGCTTTATTGTACTGGTTCTGTTTCCGTTTTACCTGTATCTGGTGCTCTCGCGTGATGATTTATCAGTATTTGCATGTCTGACTCATGCAATAAAGCTGATTCGCGGCAACATACTCAGAGTCATTTACATTAACGTAAGCTTCATCGGTATGCTTGTGCTTTGCGTGCTGTCGCTCGGCATCGGCCTGCTCTGGGTGGAGCCTTACTATGAGCAGACCTTTACAAATCTCTTCCTAGATGTGACCGGGGAGCTGCCGGCTGTGGACTGCGCGGTGTAACGGCTTATATAATCGCTTGTGCATGGAGTGCTTCGAATTCAGGTTCTGTAAGTGCATGAAGCGCCCGGTGCACAGATTATATATCACTCCGCTCTCATAACTCCTTAGTCTAGTGGGAGTAAATGCCGTCATCCGCAGAGCTTATCAGGCGCGGAAAATCAAACGCGCATTTTACCTCAATATCTAAATTCAGGCTATGCTGCTTGAACGAGTATTTTCCGCGCCGCTTTTGCTGATGACGGCATATAACTCCCACACGACACGTCGTAAATCGAACGTAGCGACATACAATCTGTGCACCGAGCGTTCCATGCACTAATATACTTCTTCTATTTATCTTACTGCTCCATGCACTTACTCAACTTTTATCGAAATTTCCGAACATGTGGGATATATAATCCGCATCCCACCCGCTCCACGCACCCACTCTCAACCTAAAATCGAAGCTCTACATCTGCAACAACCGGTCCATAATCCTTGCTGCAACGCAGCTCTTGTCCATGATTTCAAGCTCTGTGCAGTCGTCAGCCGTGATGAGTGTGACCACATTGGTATCTGTTCCAAAGCCTGCGCCTGCTACCTTTAGGTTGTTTGCCACTATCATATCTGCATTTTTCTTTGCAAGCTTTGCTTTCGAGTTTTCAAGCATATTCTGGGTTTCCATAGAAAAACCGCATATAAGCTGTCCATTAGCCTTGTGTGCTCCGAGGTATGAAAGGATGTCCTCTGTGCGCTCAAGCTCAATTACAGACTCATATGAGCTGTCATTTTTCTTTATTTTCTCATCAGCCGGATGTGATGGGCAAAAATCCGCTACTGCTGCGGTCATGATGATAATATCCTGTTCAGCAGCCTTTGATTTCACCACGTCTGCCATGTCTGCGGCCGATGTCACATTTACCACATCTACAAACATAGGTGGCTCAACCGATACTGAAGCGTTGACCAGTGTAACATGCGCACCGCGGAGCATACAGTTTTCTGCTATGGCACGCCCCATCTTGCCTGTTGAGTGATTGGTGATAAAACGTACCGGGTCTATTTTTTCCTGCGTCGCTCCGGCTGTGATGAGTACGTTTTTGCCCGCCAGGTCCTTTTCACAGGCTATTGTCCTCATTATGTAGTTGAAAAGTGTCTGTGGCTCCGGCATTTTTCCTGCACCGGTGTCTCCGCATGCAAGATATCCTTCAGCCGGCTTTATCATCTCAAAGCCGTATTGTTCGAGCTTTTTGATATTGTCCTGCACAATCCTGTTCTCGTACATATTGGTGTTCATGGCAGGAGAAATAAGCTTAGGACATTTGGCTGCAAGTATTGTGGTGGTAAGCATATCGTCTGCGATTCCGTTTGCCATCTTGCCTATCACATTGGCTGATGCAGGTGCCACCATAAAGATGTCTGCTCTCTTTGCGAGCGCCACATGCTCCACGTTGAATTCAAAGTTTCTGTCAAATGTGTCCACGAGGCACTTGTTGCCTGTGAGAGTTTCAAATGTGATTGGATTTATAAAATTTGTTGCATTGTGTGTCATTATGACGTTGACATCGGCGTGCTGCTTTACAAGCATACTCGCAAGGTTTGCTATCTTGTATGCCGCTATGCTTCCTGTCACTCCCAAAACTACTGTTTTTCCTTTTAACATGTTTTTCACCTCTGTATAAAACTATTATTCTGCAGTCATTTTTTGTTTACATCGCAAAATGCTTTGTAGCCATCCACAGACTTTGCACTTCTAGCTGCATTGGCAATGGCCTTTGCCATGACATAGGCACTCATTGGCCCCACCAGATTGATATCGGCAGGCACACTGCCCACTGATACAGCATAGATTGAATCTCCGTCTGCCATCGTGTGCACGGGTCTGATTGCTCTGCCATAGCCATTGTGAGCCATGGATGCCACCTTGTTGAGTGCGGTCTTGTCAAGCTTTGCATTTGTTATTATTGTACCAATTGTGGTGTTTCCTGTAAACATATTCTGAATCTTCGCCGCTGCCTCAAAATACGCTGTCTCGTCATCAAAAAGCAGCCCATTTTCATCCAGTGCTCCGGCAATTTTCTTATCTGTATCTATATCATATATGTCACCAAGTGCGTTCAGTGTCACCACTGCTCCAACCTTTAGTTCTCCAAGTTGTACTGCATAGGCTCCTATTCCGCTCTTCATGCTGCGCTCACGCCCCATATATTTGCCAACTGTTGCGCCCATTCCGGCTCCATAATTTCCCTGTAAAAAGGTATCATAAGAAGCGTTCTCACAAGCCTTGTATGCCATTTTGCCATCTGGCCTTGCATTTTTATCACCTATTACCAGGTCAAAAATACACGACTGCACCACAAGGGGCACCTTTGTGACTCCCACATCAAAGCCTATATCGCGCTCCTCGAGATACTTCATCACGCCTCCCGCTGCATCCAGACCAAAGGCAGAGCCGCCTGATAGTACAAGAGCATGGATACCCTTTGCGTCTGCCACAGGATTTAAAAGTGGTGTCTCCCGCGAAGCCGGTCCGCCTCCCCTTATGTCAACTCCCGCCGGTGACTGTTTATCAAAAAGAAATACCGTACAGCCGGTCAAGCCCTTAGTGTCCTCGGCCTGACCTATTTTGAAGCCGCCGATATCCATTATGTCTATTTCATGCATATGTTTCACCTTGTATCATGCCTTTCTTTTAACTCAAATGCTTTTTTACCGTTCCTAGTCCAACTGCTTATAAAACAGGCGGACCTTATCAGTCCGCCGTACATACAATTTCACATTTATTTTAAATCTATCTGAATTTATTTTGCTGCAATTGGTTTGATAGTATTTAAAACCAATCCAACAAGGTATACGATGATTGCGGCAACTATTGCCTCAATTACTCCGTTAAAGCTGATGACTCCGGTGATAACGCCCAGCACCGCGTTTCCTGCCACACCGATTGCATCTGCATAAGCATCCTTGTAAAGCACGAAGATTGAGCCCATTACAAGCAGTGTATTGGTCATGGCACCGGCTACACCTGCATATACAAACGGAATAACCTGTGTGCTCTTTCTGATAAATACAGCCTCAACTACTATAAATACTACAGCTCCGACTGCTATGCCGATTCCTAAAGCGGCTGCCTGTGAAAGTGACTCTGACATCTTGCCGAGGAATGCATATACTCCAAATGCAAGGAATACTGACATGAGCACATTTAAAACTGTGCCCCAGAGATTTTTCTTCTCTGACGCAAGCACCTTTTTGATGCCTATATATACAAAATAAGGTATAACACCTACTAAAATTCTTGGAACAAATGCTATGAATAAGCTCTTAAATATACCTGAGGTTCCGACCAGGGATGCGGCAAGCACCGGCGAAAATACAAAGGATGAAAGAGTTCCTCCAACTATAGTTGCCTTTAGACAACTGGTAAATCCGAATACAAATCCAAGGAATGCTCCCTTTTTAGGTCCGCAGAAAAGTGAACCAAGGATTACCGGAATGTGAATAATCGTAGCGTTGATAACTACGAGCGGAATATATCCGAGTGGTGTGAATGCCATGATAATGATAATGGCTGTGAATAAACCTGTCAGTACAAGTTCGTTTGTTTTTGAATTGCGCATTGTTTTTCCTCCTTTGGGTAAAAGCCCATATGGGTCTCGTCCTAATTCTGTTGTGCTGTGATTCTGTCACACGGCATAAAAGCGCACATGAAAATTGTATGGCTGCTGGATTCTCGTATGAGTAACCCGCATTTATGTATCATACCACCGTGCAAGAAGTGTGTAAAGCAGTTTTCGTTATTTTTTTAACAATTTTTTAACAAAATGTGTTGTTGCATTGCAAATCACTGACATATACATCGATGTCTTACATATGCTGCATTGTATCACACAAGCGTGAAAAAAAATCCCCGGACATTGTATAAATGTCCGGGGAAATTATTTATTCTACTGTAACTGATTTTGCAAGGTTACGTGGCTGGTCAGGGTTTAAGCCCTTTCCTGTTGATGTGTAGTAAGCGATAAGCTGACAGATTATAACTGACTCGAAAATCACAAACTCATCCGGTGCCTGTGGGAGTGAGATATGCACATCACAGATTGACTTATCTGTAATATCCTTATCCCTGCTAAGAAGGATAACGTATGCGCCTCTCGCCTTTACCTCGCGGATATTTGAGATGACCTTGCTGTATACATGGCTCTGTGTAGCAACTGCGATAACCGGAACCCCCTCGCTGATGAGCGCGATTGTACCGTGCTTTAACTCGCCTGCTGCATAAGCCTCAGCATGAATATATGAAATCTCTTTGAGCTTGAGTGCGCCCTCCATGCTTAATGCATAATCAAGTCCTCGTCCTATGTAAAACGCATTTGCAGCATTTGTCATTCTCTTCGTAAGCTGTTCAATCTCAGGTGCCTGTGTGATAACTGACTCAATGAGATTTGGAACCTCCTGCAGATTCTCAATAAATGTCTTTGCCTCTTCCTTGGTCATACGGCCGGATACAAGACCAAGCTTGCATCCAATCAGGTAAAAGCTTGCCACCTGAACTGTGTATGCCTTTGTACTTGCAACAGCAATCTCAGGACCTGCGTGTGTATAAAGTACATAGTTGCTCTCACGGGCTATTGTTGAACCCTTTACATTTACGATAGAAAGCGTCTTTTTAGTATATTTATTAGCCAGACGAAGTGCCTCTAAGGTATCGATTGTCTCACCTGACTGTGACACAAAAATAACCATTGACCTGTCTGTGAGATCAGGCTGCTCATATCTGAACTCTGATGCAATCTCAACAGAAACAGGAATACCAAACTTGTTCTTTAAAAGAGCTTTTCCGACCATTCCTGCATACATGGCTGTACCACAGGCTACAACTGTTATGTCGCTTATATCCTCGAAGAACGAATCAGGAATATTATCATCCTCAAAGCAAGGAAGTGAATCCTTGATTCTTGGAGTGATAGTCCTTGTGATAGCTGTCGGCTGCTCATGAATTTCCTTGATCATGAAATGCGGATATCCATCCTTCTGAGCTGCCGTTACATCCCAGTTTACCTCAAGATAATCCGGCTCAACTTTCTTACCCTCTAAATCCTCCATTTCGATTCCATCAGCAGTCATTGTCATGATAGTGTACTCCGGAAGTATAAAATAGCGCTTTGAATATTTGATAAACGCTGTAAGATCTGATGCAATAAATGCTCCGTCATCGCAATATGTTGCAACCATCGGGCTTACATTTCTGACAGCAAAAATCTTTCCCGGCTGATCCTTGAACATGATACAGAACGCAAATGAACCCTGAAGCTCTGCTACTGCCTTCTTAATAGTAGCCTTTGGATCTCCGTCATAGAGCTTGTTGATAAGAGCAGCTGCTACCTCTGTATCTGTCTCAGATATAAGAGACTCTGCAAGATCATACTTGTTTACAATCTCGTGGTAGTTCTCAATTATACCATTGTGGATGAGTGCGACATTTCCAACCTTGTGAGGATGAGCATTGGCATTGGTAACTCCGCCGTGTGTTGCCCATCTTGTATGTCCGATTCCACAGGTTGAATTGTTCTCATCATCGCAGATAGCTAGAAGATCCTTAACCTTTCCGACGGTTTTGCGAATAGAAATCTTGCCTGTATCCTTGAAATAAGCAATACCTGCACTGTCGTATCCACGATACTCTAACGCTGCGAGTCCTTCCGTCAAAATCTTCTGAGCCTCTAAACGGCCTGTAAATCCTATAATTCCACACATAGTGTTAGATCTCCTTTTCAATATATAATTTTAAATGTACAAATATGTAACTGTTCTGTACTGAATAGCTACTTTATTTTTATGGTTCTCTCGCTTTGTTTTGATGTCTCCATCATATTTGGCTCGAGATGCGCATCCATATATGCGTCCAGGCATCCGCCGAATTTTCGATAACCTGAAACCTCGTTAACCGGCATCATTTTACGTACCTGCCGGTGCATGGCGCTAAAGTTTTTAACTTTTCGAAATCCAATCCCTCCACATTTGATTGAACGATGTTATTCTATCACATTGGGATAAATGCCTCAATTGTAAAATTAGCCGAATTTTTCATAAATGTGGGGGTAAATTTATAATATGCGACTATATATCGTAGTATAACAAAGATTACGCTATATTTATGTTCAAAAAAAACACAGCACTGCGATAAACAGTACTGTGTTTAAATGTATTAGTAATGTAATTTTATTGCATTATTATGCGATTATGCGTCAGCATTTGCCTCTTTAAGAGCTGCTGTAAGCTGAGGAACGATCTTCTTTAAATCTCCTACTAAGCCGTAATCAGCTACGTCGAAGATTGGAGCATCCTCGTCCTTGTTGATGGCGATGATGAGATCAGACTCCTCCATACCTGCTACGTGCTGGATGGCTCCTGAGATACCGATTGCAAAGTAAATCTGTGGACGTACAGTCTTTCCTGTCTGTCCTACCTGATAATCCTGTGCTAACCAGCCGTTCTCTACTGCTGCACGAGAGCATGATACCATACCACCCTTGAAGCATGAAGCAAGGTCACGAAGCATCTCGAAGTTCTCAGCGCTTCCAACTCCACGTCCGCCTGATACAAGTACCTTAGCGTCCATGATGTTCTCTACGTTGCCAACTGCCTTAACGATATCCATGATCTCAACATAACGGTTGTTCTCCTCGAGTGTAGGATTGAACTCGATAACCTCTGCTGCTCTGCCAGCCTCTTTAGGAAGCTTCTGCATAACACCAGGACGAACTGTTGCCATCTGTGGACGGTTGTCAGGACAAGCGATTGTTGCGATTGTGTTTCCACCGAATGCAGGACGTGTCATGAGAAGCTGGTTGTGCTTCTGCTCCTGTCCAGGCATAGCGTTGATTGGGAAATCACCAATCTCAAGCTTTGTACAGTCAGCTGTAAGACCTGTCTTAACTCTTGCTGAAACTGTTGGTCCGAGGTCACGTCCGATAGCTGTTGCACCAACTAACATGATCTCCGGCTTGTACTCGTTGATTACTGATACAAGAGCCTGTGCGTATGGCTCTGTTCTGTATGTCTCAAGTGCAGGATTGTCTACAACGATTACCTTGTCTGCGCCGTACTCACCGAGCTCTGTTGCAAGAGCCTTTACGTTAGATCCAAGAAGTACTGCAGTAACCTCTGTATTTAAATCTGCTGCTAACTCTTTAGCTTTACCGACTAACTCAAAGGCGATGTCGCTAAGCTTATTGTCTACCTGCTGTGCGTAGATATATACGCCCTTATATTCTTCTAAACCCATTTTTGGTTCCTCCATACTAGATGATATGTTTCTCTTTGAATTTCTCCATGAGATAGTTTACTGACTCTGTTGGATCAAGGTTAACCTTTTCTCCAGCTCCCTTAGGTACCTTGTCAGATGCCTTAGCAATCTTTGTAGGTGATCCCTTAAGTCCAAGATCTGAATCGTCAACATCCTTAAGGTCAGCTCTGCCCCAGACAGTTACCTCTTTGTCAAATGCATCGAAGATTCCGCCCGGTGTCATATATCTAGGCTCATTTAACTCTGAAAGAGCTGTGATAAGACAAGGCATCTTAGCCTTAACTACGTGATATCTGTCCTCGTACTGACGCTTAACGACTACAGAATCTCCCTCAACCTTGATATCCTCTGCGTATGAGATTACAGGAAGTCCAAGATGAACTGCGATCTGTGGTCCAACCTGTGCTGTATCTCCATCGATAGCCTGACGGCCAGTGATTACGATGTCGTATCCGATCTTCTTCAGTGCAGTGGAGATGATGATCGCTGTTGCGCAAGTATCGGATCCACCGAATTCTCTTGCGGACAGCAGGTATGCTTCGTCACATCCCATTGCCAGTGCTTCTCTCAGTGCTACGTCAGCCTGTGGAGGTCCCATACATACTACTGTAACAGTTCCGCCTACTTTTTCTTTTAACTGCAGCGCTGCTTCGATACCGGATTTATCGTCATGGTTGATGATGCTTGGTACACCATCTCTGATCAGTCTGTTGGTTTTAGGATCCAGCTTTACTTCGTTTGTGTCCGGAACCTGCTTTATGCATACTACTATTTTCATCTGTCTTTTTCTCCTTTCACACTACTACTTGATCTTCATCGATCCTGCAACTACCATCTTCATTACTTCAGATGTACCTTCATAGATCTCTGTGATCTTAGCATCTCTCATCATACGCTCAACGTCATACTCCTTGATGTAACCATAACCACCATGAAGCTGTACACACTTTGTTGTTACTTCCATAGCAACCTCAGCAGCATAAAGCTTAGCCATAGCAGCCTCTACAGAGTAAGAAACCTTAGCGCCACTCTGATACTCATCTTTCTTTCTTGCAGCCTTGTATACAAGAAGCTTAGCAGCCTCGATCTTTGTAGCAAGATCAGCAAGTACAAACTGTGTATTCTGGAACTGGGCAATGGATCTACCAAACTGCTTTCTTTCCTTTACATAGTTTACAGTTGTCTCAAGAGCGCCCTCAGCGATACCAAGTGCCTGAGCAGCGATACCGATACGACCACCATCAAGTGTGTGCATAGCGATATTGAAGCCCTTGCCCTTCTGTCCAAGAAGTGCATCCTTAGGGATACGGCAGTCTGTGAAGATCAACTCATATGTAGAAGAACCACAGATACCCATCTTGTTTTCCTTAGTACCGAATGTAAATCCAGGTGTTCCCTTCTCTACGATAAATGCAGAAATCTCTTTCATCTTTCTGCCACGCTTCTCAACGATACCTGTAACAGCGATTACGATATATACGTCAGCTTCCTTACCATTTGTAATGAAGCACTTAGAACCATTCAGTACCCACTCGTCACCATCAAGAACTGCCTTTGTCTGCTGTCCCTGTGCATCTGTACCGGCACCTGGCTCTGTCAGGCCGAACGCACCGAGCTTCTTACCAGATGCAAGATCCGGAACATACTTTGCCTTCTGCTCTGGTGTACCAAATGTTACGATCGGGTCTACACACAGAGATGTATGTGCAGATACGATAACACCTGTTGTACCACAAACCTTAGAAAGCTCTTCTACACACATAACATATGTGAGAATATCACAGCCCTGTCCGCCTAATTCCTTAGAAACAGGAATTCCTAAGAAACCATACTTTGCCATCTTGTCTACAGTCTCTCTTGGAAATCTGTGCTGCTCATCAATTTCCTGCGCAAGAGGCTTTACTTCGTTCTGCGCAAAATCCTTGAACAGAGTCTGCGCCATTTCATACTTCTTGTCTAAAGTGAAATCCATTCTTTCTATCCTCCATAATAGATTGATTATTACATCCGCACATGGCTGAAAAGCCACGTGCGGGGATTGTACGCTTATTACTGAGCGTCAACAGGTGTCTTTGTGCGATCTGCGTTGTATACATAGAAGCCCTTGCCTGTCTTACAGCCGAGGTTTCCACCACGTACCATCTTACGAAGTAATGGACATGCACGATACTTGCTGTCGCCTGTTTCCTTGTACCGAACATCCATGAT
>ERZ826146.1474-NODE-1474-length-21500-cov-33.215435_pt1 | contig 21500 bp, 16 predicted proteins | sample MGYA00519857_ERZ826146 | MGnify/ENA primary metagenome ERZ826146 (study PRJEB31778, sample SAMEA3449222) | human gut metagenome | biome: human gut; feature: human-associated habitat; material: faeces | place: United Kingdom | collected 2010/2012 ...
ATTTCATTCCCACAACTTTTTCAATCGTTTTCTTATACCGAACTCACGTTAATTCTGGATAACATAGCGGTAAACCTTCGACAACTTGTCCAGGAACTTCACTGCCAGGCGTCTGTCCTCAACGATAAGTTCGGACAGTATACTGAAATTGTTGAACATGAAATGCGGGTCAATCTGCTGTTTAAGGGCGTTGAGCTTGGCCTGCATGGCAAGTATCTCAAGACGCTTTTTCTCATTCTCGGCGGTGATGTAGGCGTACAGATAATGGGCGTTGGTGTACACACTCGATATGAAGGTGGATAGAATGGCGTAGACATAAATGTGCTGCACCTGAAGGAACGGTAGGTTGTCCATCTCGAAGAGCCAGCCCGTAACAAACGAAAGGAGATAGGCCATGGCGTTGTTGAGCAGCAGGAGTATGAGCGAATAGGCCATCAGACTGATGTAAGGACGGGCCGTAAAAACGAAACGGCTGTAGACAATACGGCTGTAAAATATGGACAACTGCACGAAAAGGAAGATGCAGACAAGGGTGACGGTCGCGTCGAGGAAATAGGCCAGCGGCGGATTTCCTCCCGAATAGAACTCACGCATCTGGCTGTCGGTAGCGATGTAAAGCAACATGTACAGCGCGTATGTGACAAAAGTGAGCAGCAGGCGGCTTCTGAATGTGTCGAACCAGAACTTCATGCGTATGTCCCCTCCCCTTCTGTTTTTGGTTTGCATGATGCAAAGTTAAATATTTTTTCCTTGACATCATGCCACAGACACGCCCCAACCGTAAAATATGACACCTGAAACGCTGCGACGGCAGGCTATAAATGCAAAGATGGACACAGCCTCCATGTGGATGAAACCGGGCTTAACGGAACAATAAAAAGACGCGCCGTTCATTATGAACGGCGCGTCTTTTTATTACTTTACGCAACCAATATTATTGCAGAACGCTCAAAGCCTGCGTTGCAGTCGGGTTCTGCGGGTCGATGGCGATTATCTTCTCGTAATATGTCTTGGCTGTGGCGTTGTCCTCCTTCACGATGTAATAATAGCCAAGATAGAGGTAAGGCTCGATAAGGAGCTTGGGATTGTCGGCATGCTCAGCCTGTGCCAACTGTACATACTCCTCATAGTAAGGCTTTGCAAGACCTTGTGTTGTCTCCGGATCGAGCTGCGAATTGACACGGGCACGCATCATTGTAGCGTAAAGCTTGTTGCCCGGTGACTCGGAAGCTACCTTGCCGTAAATCTCGTCGGCTTTCTTCAAAGCGTTAACCTTGTCGGCATTGAGCGTGTCGATGGATGCAGCCTGCCGCATGTACAGCTGTGCAAGACCGTCAAGGTCGGGCACTGACGGCTTCTCAATCTTGCCCAGGTATTCGTCATAAAAAGCGAGACCGTTCGTAAAGTCGCCCTTGGCGATATAGGCATCAGACAGCTGTTTGCGCACATCGTTCAGTTTGGCGTCCATCTCCAACGCCTTCTTGAACTTCTCGATAGCCTGGTCGTATGCGCTGTCTCCCATCAAGGCATAACCATAATACTGGTAGTCACGTGCAGAAATCTTGGCACTGTCAGACTTGTTGAAAAGCGCATCGGCATACTTCAAGGCGTTCTTATAGTCCTTAAGGTCTGTGTAGTTATAGAACGTTATACGGTTCATGGCCGCACTGCGCGGATTTTTGTTTACACCGAACAACGACACCTCAAGGCTCTTCTGCGAATTTGCAAGAAGAAGCTCCGCCGTAGCATATTCGGTAAGGTAATTTTCCTTCAACTGGTTCTTGTCAACCTTTGCATAATACTCTGCGGCCTGCTCTAATTTGTTGGCTCCATAGAAGAAGTGAGCGGCCTCGGCATCAACCGGGTAAGAAGGGTCTACAGCGCGCAGTTCCTCAAGCTTTGCAACAGCGCCCTCCGGGTCAACCTTACGGTAAACGGAAGCGTACTTGATGTAACCTGTAGGATTTGTGGGGTCGAAATGTATTGCCTGATTGTAATAGCTTGCGGCTCCACCTCCCTCATTGCTGCTCATCGCCGCGAGGTCGCCAAGAAGGATGGATGCAATAGCCTTGCCCTTGTTGTCCTTTCCACGCTCTATGGCCATGTTGGCATACTCACGCGCCGAAACTGTGTCCCTTATTTCCAAAAAAGCACGACCCAGCCCGGCCAAAGCCTCAGCGTTCTTCTTGTTCTCTTTTACAAAATCCTTCACCTGGTCTTCAACTGCTTCGGGATTTGACTTGTTGCTTGCTATCAACTTTGTGATGGCATCTACTTGTGACTTAACATCTTGAGCCACAGACGGAGCTGATACAACTGTCATCAAAGCTCCTGCTAAAAAATATTTAATTGCTTTCATAATCAAAATGTTTTACAAACAATCATTTATAAACCAATATCAAACTAAAACCTTATACACCATAAAACTCCATCAAGGCATTGCAACCTCTATCTTTAAGACCGCATAAACACACTAAAGTTTAATCATCGGTCACATTGACTGTCCTGACCGTTATGTCGCCACGCATGGGCAACAAACCCGACCTGAAAATTATCAACTGCCCCTTGGGACTTTCTATAAAATGGGCAAATCCCCACGGCAGACCGTGTATGGGGTCGTTGAGCAACGCATATATAGTTCTCACCAACGGATAACGTCCGTCGAGCAAGTATGCCTGGTAAGGCTTCCAGCTGTTCATATAAGTCGCTGAGTCCATACGGCTTACCGACATTACTGTTATGTTCTTCTTGAATGTGGTGTTAGTGGTGTCACGCTTGTCATTCAACCAGTTTGAGCCTATTATGCCTATGGCATTGGGAGTCTTCTCTACATAATCTACAACTTCCTTGCTCGTCATTGCCGCCACAATGTTAGGACTGTTGATTGGCTTGCCACCAAGCAACGAATCCACACAGAAATGAACCGCGCTTGACTTTTTGTTGTCAAAAACCACTAAGATGTCACCTCGCTTCGACCCTGGAACAATGTCGCCCCATGTCTTCGCCTGCCCGTTAAGCACACGCTTTATATCTTTCACGGAAATACACGAGTCGGTATTTTCCCGATTGATAATAAGCGACAGCCCGTCATAAGCCAACGGTATGGCCACAGGCAGATAATTACGGGCCTTTAGATTTTCAAGCTCCTCTTTCGTGAAGTTCCTTGAAGTTATGGCGAGCTGTATGCTGTCTGTCATAAGCATATTGACCGCATCAAGCTCGTTCGTATAAATCGGAGTCAGCTTCGCCTCACGATAAATACTCTCAAACACTTGTATCTGTTCGTCAATAATAGGGCTAAAACTTTCGTCAGAAGCGAAAGAAATCGCTCCTGACGAATAAGTATCTGTCCTACCGCTCTTGGACTTGTTGGCACAAGCCGAAACAAGCCCAAAGAGCAGTGTAAATCCTACAAAACCGTAGAATAGTTCTCTTCTCATTTATTATGCTTTAATTACTGCAATTTGAAAGTTACCGGCAATGTGTACCTCACATTCACAGTAGTACCGTTCTGCTTACCCGGAGTCCAATTAGGCATATTGCTTACAACGCGGACTGCCTCCTTGTCCAATGACGGGTCAACACCACGAGCCACTCTGACATCAGAGATAGAACCAGTCTTGCTAACGACAAACTGAACGATGACACGTCCCTCAATGCCGTTCTCCGCCGCGATTACAGGGTATTTGATGTTATCTCTCAACCACTGCATCAAAGCGCCTTGGCCACCCGGGAATGAAGGCTGCTCCTCGACAACGTCGAAGACCTTGTTGTCCTCCTTCGGGGGTTCGGGCTGAGCGATTTCCTCCTTTGCCTTAAGAACTTCACCGCCTACGTCATCGTTACCTTGAACGTTGAAAGCACCGATGGTTGTCTTAGTCTTCATGAGTTCGTCCTGGTTCTTCATCTCGTCTTCAGGTCTCACTTCCTCATCTTTCTTGATGACTGGTGCCGTAAACTTAATCGAGCTTTTCACTCTCTCTACCGGCTTAGGCTGCTCAATCTTGACAGGAGCCTTCTTCTCAACCTTCGCCTCCTTTTTCGTCTGGATTGACGAAAGCTCAACGGCAGTTTTGATGGCAACTTTCTGATTGGCCTGGATTACATTCTTAATCGCTATGGCAGAGAATATGACAACAGCAGCAATAAGCACGATTAGGATTGACCATATGTTGCGCTTGCCAGTACTCTTGCGGAGCCTATATGCACCGTAAGACTGGTTTCTGCCTTCAAACACAAGGTCACACCATGCATTAGATATTAAATCTACTTTTGACATTGTATCTACATTTTAAATGTTAACCACCGACAAATACCGTCAGTTGAAGCGCACTCCCCTCTTTGTAAGGAGCGTCTTGTCTTCTGGAGTAATGTTGTCGATGACATACTTACCTATACTGCAAATCTGCATCTCGTCCAGAGCGTCAACCAAATTCTTATAAGAAGCATCGTCAGTTGCCTTGATGATGATTGTCAACGTTGGAATTTTCTGCCCGTTGACATTACCATCCTTCAGCTTGTCAAGCTCCTTATTATAAATAGAATCAGGATACTTTGCCGGGTCTTTCAGCTTCTTGGCGTCAAGATCTGCCTTGGCCTTCAATATCGCGGCAACAGGAATAGTACCGTCTTCAGTGACATGATTGATGAGCACGCTGCGAATTCCGTCCTTTCCCCACGTTGTTTCTTTGATACATGAAGGGTCGTCGTAATTCGGAAGACCTGCGATATAATAAATCTTATCATTTCCGGCTACATAGATAGTGATTGTCTGTGAAGCCTTTGTTGCGGTCCTGTCCTCTTTTTGAACATTCTTATCGTTACTCGGCATGGTCAAGAGCATGGCCTGTGGCTTGCTCAAGGACGTACACAACATGAAGAACGTGATAAGAAGCATCATCATGTCCACCATAGGCGTGAAGTCCACGCGGAGGTCGATTTTCTTCTGTCTACTTGCTTTCTTTTTTGCCATGTCTTAGTCCTCCACCTTTTTATAAGAAGTGATAAGCTCGTAACGGTTCTGGTCCATGTCCTGAAGTTCAGACATCACTTTCTTGATAACCTTGTAAGGTGTATCAGAATCGGCCTTGATGGCCAGCTTCATGTCCGAATTAGCATCAGTAACAGCCTTTACCCAAAGCTGGAACTCGCTCATGCCACCGTCGATACTGTCTGTAGGCACACCCCTGTCCTGCTGAAACGCATTCATCTGCGAAGATTCCTGGCTAAGGAATGCGGCCATATCATCCATTGACACACCTATGTTCGTGGCACTGCGCACATTCTTCATCTGTGTCCCGTTCAGGCTTACTCCGAACTGGTCAGCCATAGTTCCAAGAGCTGTCTCCATGTCACCAGGCTTGTCCCAGCCCAAGAACACCTTACCCTTTTTGTCTATAAGGATAGTCAGGACATTCTTGTCTGTGACCTTGACCTCCGACACCGAGCCTGGCGTATTGACCTTCACCGCCTCGTTCTTTACGAATGTTGATGTCAACATGAAGAACGTAAGCAGCAAGACCATCACGTCGCTCATCGGGGTCATGTCGATCCAGATGGACTGTCTCTTAATTTTTACTTTACCCATAGTAATTAAAATTTAAAGGGTTAGTAAAATTAAGCTTCGTCCGTGTGATTGGCTTCGTATGTCTGAGCAATAGAATAACCAACCTCATCGAGTGCGTATGTCAGCTTGTCGATCTTATTAGTGAATGTGTTATAAGCAATAACCGAGCACCAAGAAGTCAAAATACCGAACGCGGTGTTAATCAACGCCTCAGAAATACCAGTAGAAAGGGCGAGAGAGTCACCACCGCCACCAGCTGCCAAAGCCTGGAATGAACGGATCATACCGATGACAGTTCCGAGAAGTCCGGTAAGCGTACCAAGCGTAACGATAGTTGCAAGAATCGGAAGATTCATCTGGAGAGTAGGCATTTCAAGCTGTGTAGCCTCTTCGTGAGCCTGCTGTATCTTTGCCACCTTCTGTGCCTTCTTCAATCCGGGAGCTGTTTCCATCTCCTTGTAAGCGCGGAGAGAAGCAGAAACGACATTTGCAACTGAACCTCTCTGCTTGTCGCAAATAGACTGAGCTGCAGCGAAGTCGCCCTTGCTTACGGCTGCCTTTACATTCAGAACGAACTTAGCCAAAGAGCCTTTGCCGAAAGCGGTGCGGAGAGCCAGCCAACGCTCGATGCTCAAAGCAATGACAGTAAGCAAAAGAGTCTGGATGATAGGAACGATCACACCACCCTTGTAAATTGTTCCGAGAAGGTTTGTCGGATGACCGGCCGGATCGTTGCCTGCGAAGTTAGAAGGATTGCCGAGCAATAAGGTGTATATGCAAATCGCTATGATAAGACATACAACAATAACCCAAATCGCTGCTCTAATTCCCTGGAAGCCCTGATTTTTCTTAGGGCTCACTGCCTTTTGTGTAGTTGCCATAATTTTAATTTAATTTGTTAGTTAATTATTAAGTTATAAAATTTCGATTTAATGTTAATAGTCTGTCTGTTTTTCCAGTAAAAGGCCGTCATGTATAAACAAGCACACAAAGATAACCATATTACAAAAAACAAAGGCATCAAATCCAATGTTTTTAACAATGTTTTTGACTTTTATTAATATCTTTTCGTTACTTGTTTTTCCATGCAACCTAAAAACATTACTTCAACTTCGCCAACGCGGCCTTCACACGCGACATTGCTTCACGTATGTTGTCGTCGCTGGTTGCATAGCTTATACGGAAACATTCCGGGTCGCCGAAAGCGTCACCTGCAACCGTGGCAACATGACCGACCTCAAGCAAATACAATGCGAAATCGGTAGAATTGCATATTGTACGCGAGCCATCGCCTTTACCAAAGAAACTGCTGCACTTCGGGAATACATAGAAAGCTCCTTCCGGCTCATTCACTTCCAGGCCATGAATGTCTTTAATAAGGTTTACTATCAAATCGCGGCGGCGTTCGAAAGCCTTTCGCATTGTCTCAACGCACTCCTGCGAAGCAGTATAGGCTGCAACTGCGGCCTTTTGGCTTATCGAGCTCGGACCGCTTGTATACTGTCCCTGCAGTTTGTTGCATCCTTTGACTATCCATTCAGGCGCTGCAATGAAGCCGATGCGCCAGCCTGTCATGGCATAAGCCTTCGACACGCCGTTGACTACAATAGTGCGTTCTTTCATTCCTGGAACACTCGCAATGCTGTTGTGCCGCCCTATATAATTAATGTGCTCGTATATCTCATCTGCAATGACAAACAAATCATCGTGGCGCTTTATCACTTCGGCAAGTTTCTCCAGTTCGGCTTCAGAGTAGACGCTGCCAGTAGGATTGCTCGGCGAGCAAAGTATCAGCATACGCGTCTTCGGAGTTATGGCAGCCTCAAGCTGTTCCGGAGTCATCTTGAAATTCTGCGCGAAACCGGTTTCTACAATCACGGGCACGCCTCCGGCCAGCTTGACCATCTGCGGATAGCTTACCCAATAAGGAGCCGGGATTATGACCTCCTCGCCATCATTGACCAATGCCATAACCGCATTGCAAACACTTTGCTTTGCTCCATTTGACACCAGCACCTCGTTAACCGAGTATTCGAGGCCGTTCTCATTTTTCAACTTTGCAACGATGGCCTCGCGCAAATCCATGTATCCAGGCACGGGAGAATACCTTGAATAGTTGTCGTCAATAGCTTTCTTGGCGGCAACTTTTATGTGCTCAGGGGTGTTGAAATCCGGTTCACCGACACTCATGTTGATGACATCGATGCCTTGAGCCTTCATCTCGTTGCTTTTCTGCGACATAGCAAGAGTGGCCGAAGGAGCCAAACGATTAAGACGGTCTGATAATTGTGCCATAATAAATATTGATTTGCCTTGCAAAATTAAATAATTTATTCGTTTTACGGAAATAAAAGAAGTGATATTTTCATGTCAAAAACAAAAAAAATATATACATTCTGACAACCTTACCTACGCATTACAAATGCAATGTATGCCCCATGCGGTCTTTTTTTGTCTTAAGGTACTTATAGTCATACTCGTTTGGAGTTATTTCTATCGGTACATTCTCGACGATTTCAAGGCCGTATGCCTCCAGCCCCACACGCTTTGTCGGGTTGTTCGTCATAAGCCTCATCTTGTGTACGCCAAGATGCCGGAGCATCTGCGCGCCGCATCCGTAATCACGTTCGTCGGGCTTGAAACCGAGGTGCACGTTCGCATCCACCGTGTCATAACCTTCTTCCTGCAACTTGTATGCTTCTATCTTGTTCATAAGTCCGATGCCGCGTCCTTCCTGCTGCATGTATATCAGCACGCCCTTGCCTTCCTTCTCTATCATCTGCATGGCTTTGTGGAGCTGTTGCCCACAGTCACAACGCTTGCTGCCGAGGATGTCACCGGTAGCACACGACGAATGCACACGCACAAGTATAGGCTCGTCTTCCTTCCATTCGCCCTTTATCAAAGCCATGTGTTCAAGGCCGCTGCTTGTCTGGCGGAATGGTATAAGCTTGAAATGACCGTACTCGGTAGGCATGTCCACGGTCTGCCCAACAGTTATCAGCGACTCACGCTGCAGTCTGTAAGCAATAAGGTCTTTTATCGATATAACCTTAAGTCCATACTCCGCGGCAAATTCTAACAGCTGCGGCAGACGCGCCATCGTGCCGTCATCGTTCATTATTTCCATCAAAGCCCCGGCCGGATAAAGGCCAGCCAGCTTACAGAGGTCTATCGCAGCCTCTGTATGTCCGCTGCGCCTAAGCACTCCGTTGTCCTGTGCATAGAGTGGGTTTATGTGTCCCGGACGGCCAAATGTTTTCGGAGTTGAAGCCGGGTCGGCAAGGGCTTTGATTGTTTCGGCCCTGTCATGGGCCGAGACTCCAGTCGTGCAGCCTTCGAGTTTGTCTATTGTAACAGTGAAAGGCGTACCGAGCACCGACGTGTTCTCTGCCACCTGGCGCGGCAGGTCAAGCTCGTCACACCGGCTCAACGTTATCGGTGCGCACAGCACTCCACGCGCATGCTTAAGCATGAAATTCACCTTCTCGGCGGTAATCTTTTCAGCCGCGACAATAAGGTCGCCTTCATTTTCCCTGTCCTCATCGTCCACTACTATCACGAACTTCCCCTCCTTGAAGTCGGCCAAAGCCTCTTCCACCGTATTTATTTTCAAGTTTCCCATATTGTTTTACACCTATTTATATATAAGCCAGGCATCAATTGCCGGCATTTTTCATCTCTTCAATCCGCTTCAGCATCGCGTCATTGGTGGCTTTCACCGCCTTCAAGTCACGCAACAGCCTCAACCGGAACCTCCACATCCTTAAATAGAAGAACAAGCCTACCGGCACCACCACCGCAGCTGCCACGTTGAGCCATTTCCGTTCGAACGGCCTTGTATGCGCCTTCACCGCCATCAAAGGATAGTCGTTCAGCAAATTGAGCACCTGCTTATCCCTTGAATTCGACAAGTCTTCTATCACTTCCTCCATCCTTTCATTTATTTCCTCTATCGTATGGTCGGGAGCGTATTTGAAGAAAGCCTTGCCCACATTTGGAGCCAGCAGCAGGTTGTGCTGGTGTGCATATTCCGTAATATCTGCGCTTATGCGTTCAAGCTCTTCCGCATCAGCCTGATAGTCGGGATCTTTTATGATTACCTCTTTCCTGTATACCGAGCGCTTCATGCGCAGTCCGAGCATTTTCATCATCAGGTTGCGGTAGAAATCGATGTTGAACACCACGGAATCATTGTTGGCCTTGTACGTGAAGAACACCGCAAGCGGCGTAAGCACGGCAAGCGATATTGTCTTTCCGAACCAGATTGTCCATTCCCCGATGCGCGCCATGCGGAATCCCGAATTGTCGAAGATGAAGAACACGATGAACACCAGCACCGATATGATTACCGGCACGCCAAGTCCGCCTTTCCTTATGATCGCACCGAGCGGCGCGCCTATGAAGAAGAACAGCAGACACTGCAACGCTACCGAGAACTTGTTGATGGCCTCTATCTTGTGGTCTCTTATCAGCCTGTCGCCGTCAGAAGTCAGCATGCCCTTGAAGTCGAGGTCGCTCATCTCGTTCCTGACATTGCCCATCGCCGCGTTTACCGCATTAAGTTTCCTGTCGGCTGACAACCGGCTGTACACAGAGTCGAAACTAAACGTCTTCGTTGCAGCCATCTTCACCGCCCTTGCAGAGTCCTCGCGGCTCACTCCCCGGTTGGAGAAATACCGCTCACGGACATCCTTGTAGAACACACGCCCCACACTGTCGTACACATGGGTCAAAGAGTCCACGTCAAGAGCTATCTGCCTGACGCTCTTTCCTTTCGAGTTGTTCGACAACGCGCTTGCATCGGCCACGTTGAAGTCGGAATCGAAATCAAGAAGTATGGTCTTCGTCACAAAGGTCTCCCTGCGGTAAGGCACAGACGTGCCGCGCATCACCTGCTGCGACTTCATGTTCTCAAACCACTCTCCACTGTAAAGCGTAAGCAGCAGGTGCTTCTTCTCCGCCGTAGACTGCAACATTCCCGAGTCCGCCAGTATTATTGCGGCATCCTCGTAGCTGTCGGTCATCTTGTATATCATCACGCCATACAGCTTGCCGGTTTCCAAATCCTTCTTCTGCACATACAGGTTGCACCCCGGAATACCGTCATAGAACACTCCTTCGGGGATTTCCAGCTCGGGGCTTTTCTGCTTCATCGACAGCAGCAGACGCGAGAACGACAGGTTGGCGTTAGGCCCAATGACGTTCTGGAAATAGAATGAGCCGAACGATATGAACACAACAATGACTATCAACGGCCTGAACGCCTGCATAAGCGATATTCCGGCAGCCTTTATGGCTGTAAGCTCGCTGCTCTCGCCGAGGTTTCCGAAGGCGATGAGCGACGACAGCAGGATGGCCAGAGGCAACGCCTGCGGCACGAGCATCAGGCTCATGTACCAGAAAAACTGAGCCAGCACGTCCATCGACAGGCCCTTGCCTATCAAATCGTCGATATATTTCCACAAGAACTGCATCATCAGTATGAACTGACAGATGAAGAACGTGCCGACGAAAAGCAGCCCGAACTGCTTGGCTATGAACTTGTCTAATTTTCTTATGCGGAACATCGTTTTCTTTATCGTGTGGTTGCAGCAGAGCCATGCCAGCGTGCAAAATTAGCACAAAAATATCAGAAAACAATATATAAGGGTAAAAAGGTAAAAAAGTAAAAAGGTAAAAATAGCAGATTTATCCTTTTACCTTTTTACTTTTTTACCTTTTTACCCTTTCACCTTCTCACTTTTCAAAGTCCTGTCGAGCGGTGCAGGGTCTCCATATTGGCGTCCCATATGTCACGCAGGGTGTCGGTGTCGCCGTCGGGAGCATAGTCGGTGATTACCATGATGTAGTCACCCGTTATGTCGCTTTTCTCCATGCGCAGCTCCAAGTACGTGTCACGAAACTCATCCTCACTCCAGCGCAGGCGTATGTACTCATTGTCCTTCGTCTCCAACACGTCCGCTGTCCTCGTCTCATGATGCCCCCATGTGTTGCCCCAGGTGAAGGTCAGCGTGTCGCCGTCACGCTTCACGTCGTCGGCAAGCCACTTCGCAAGCCCCTCGGGAGTACTCATCAGCGACCATATTATATTGGCAGACTTCGAGCGCAGCTCCCTCTCTATACTGATTTTATTGTCTTCCATAAATCACGGCGTGATAATATTTTGCCACAAAAATAATAATTTTGCCAAATAAAACAGCAAAAAAGCATGATATTTTTTGGTATGTAAAGAAATTGTATTACCTTTGCACCCGCAAAAAGGACATTCGATGGCGGGATAGCTCAGCTGGTTAGAGCGTCGGATTCATAATCCGGAGGTCGTGGGTTCGGGTCCCACCCCCGCTACAAATGCAACCAACGCCCCGATGGAACACCGTTCCGTCGGGGCGTTTTCTTTATCTCCCAACAAGCGTTTGCACACCTTCCGATTTCTGTCCGGCTGCGATGGATGCCACACCAAAGCATGTCTTGACAAGAGCCAACTGCCTCAATTGTAGCAAAATAGGCACATGTTATCAAGCTCACTCCACTCGGAAGGACTGGAGCAGGTTGCCATTCATGTTGCAAAAGGTCATCAATCGCCTTGTAAAAGGCCACCTTTCACAAGCTAAAAGGCGGCCTTTTGCTGACCAATTGACCGTGTTTTGAATTGAGAGTTGAGAATTGGGAATGGATAATTATGATTACCTTTGCGGTTGTTTCTTAGCAAAAGCAATCATAATTATCCATTCCCAATTCTCAATTCTCAACTTTCAAAAAGGGAGGGAGCTTGATTACGTGCTTTTATTTGAGTACATTTGAGGCACTCGGTAATCGTCATGCCGCACGCCGATGCGGCATCCAGAAAACACAAATAGCGTCAAATAATGTTGGCTGCATACACTGGATGCAGCATCGGCGTGCGGCATGACGATTACCGAGTGCCTCAAATGAAAAGGAATTAACTGCCTATTATAAATCCAATCAGTTACAAAACAAGAACAAAATAAAAACAAGCGTCTGTTTAGTTGAACGTCAGGCGGAACGTTGTCAACCCTTTTCCGCTGTCCTGCACAAGCTGTATCGTGCCGTTGCTCACCCTCATTATCTGCCTTGAAATAGACAGGCCGATGCCGCTGCCGTCCTTTTTCGTGGTGAAAAACGGGATGAAGATGTGCGCCGCAACGTCGTCGGGGATAAGCCCTCCGTCGTCGGTCACGTCAATGACCACGGCGTCGTCGTCTCCCGTGTACGCCCTTATGCTTATGTGTCCGCCCTCGCCAGTGGCCTCGGCGGCGTTTTTCAGAAGGTTGGACACTACCCGGCTAATCAGTCCCTCGTCGGCATATACAAGCAGGTCGTCGGGCATCACGTCCATATCTACAGCACAACCCTCCTTCATCAGCGGCGCGGCCAGCCTCGCCATGCGCTCCACGAACGGCTTGACGTAAAACAGCTGCGGCACGGGCGTGGGCACATGGGTGAACTTGCGGTAGTTTTCCACGAAGCGCACAAGCTCCCTGCCCGTGCGGTTTATCACCTCAAGCTCTTCCCGGCGGCCTTCTCCGTCCTGCTTGAGCATCACGTCGCTAAGCGACACTATCGGCGTAACGGTGTTCATTATCTCGTGGGTCAGCACACGGATTAACTTCACCCACGAGTCGATTTCCTGATTGGCAAGCTCTCCCTTGATGTCGCTTATGGCGAGTATCCTCACCCTGCGGCCTTTCAGCGTGGTGTATGCGTCGCGCACCGACAGGCTTCCGAGCCTGTCCTGCACCTGGCTTATATGCGTAACTGCCTCCCTTCCAAGCAGTTTGTGGGCGGCATTGTTGCTGCGCAACACTATGCCGCGCTCGTCGTCGAGCACCAATATGCCGGTATCAACGGAGTCGATTATCAGCTCAAAGTATTTCTCGCGCTCCTTCTGTTCGTCCCGGGCGTGCTGCAATATGTCCTTCACGCGGTTGAGCGAGGCGTTTAGCAGCTTGTCGTCGCCGGTCTTTCCACCCTCCGGGAAGCGGAAGGTGTAGTCGCCGTTGTCCAAGGCATTGAAGAGAAAAAACACCTTCCTCACCGTCTGCCTGTACCTGCGCCACAGGCAAATGCAGGCCACGGCCAGCACGGCAACAGCCGCAACGGGCGCAATAACACTAAAGTCCATACTTCTTTATTTTGTTGTACAGCGTCTGCCTTGTCACCCCAAGCTTCGCAGCCACCTGCGAAAGGTTGCCACCGCAGTCGCGTATCGTCTTGCCGATAAGCCTGCTCTCCATCTCGTCGATGGTCTGCACCTCCTCCACCGGCTTGCCGTACACGGGCGTGTCGCCGCTTATGTCGTCCTCGCCTATTACAGTTCCGTCGCCAAGTATCACCGCCTTCTCCACCGCATGCTGCAGTTCGCGTATGTTGCCGAACCACGGCAGCGCCTTCATCTTTTGTTCTGCGGCAGGCGAAAAGTCCATTTCGGGCTTGTTGTACATGGCGGCATATCGGCCGAGAAAGAGCCTTGCCAATGCCGGAATGTCCTCGCTGCGCTCGCGCAACGGCGGCAGATGCAGGTGGATGGTGTTGATGCGGTAGAGCAAATCCTCGCGGAACTCGCCCCGAGCCACCATCTGTCTGAGGTCGCGATTTGTCGCACAAATCAGCCTTACGTCAATGGGTATGGCCTTGCTGCCGCCCACTCGCACTATGCTTCGCCGCTGCAGGGCGGTCAGCAGTTTTGCCTGCAAGGCGTAGCCGAGGTTTCCTATCTCGTCGAGAAACAGCGTTCCGCCGTCGGCCAGCTCGAATTTTCCGGGCTTGTCGGCCTTCGCGTCGGTGAACGCTCCTTTCACATGGCCGAACAGTTCACTCTCAAACAGGGTGTCGGTTATCGCTCCCATGTCAACGGGCAGCATCTTCGCGCCGCGGCGTTGCGACAGCCTGTGTATCTCGTTGGCAAGAACCTCCTTGCCGGTACCGTTCTCGCCGGTTATCAGTATATTCGCATCGGTCGCCGCCACCTTGTCGACCACGGCCTTAAGGTCGAGCATGCGCGGCGACGTTCCCCAGAACATGCTCCCCTCGCGGCTGTCGGCCTTGCCCTTGTCGCCCATCGTTTTGCGGTAGGCGCCGGTCAGGACGGACAGCAGCTTGGCGTTGTCAAACGGCTTCACCACGAAGTCCGCCGCGCCCTCTTTCAGTCCCGTAACGGCCAGTTCGATGTCGGCGTAGGCCGTAAAGAGCACCACCTGCGCCTGCGGCCTCAACTTTTTTATCTGCCGCAGCCAGTACAGCCCCTCGTTGCCGCTGTTAACGCCGCTTTGGAAGTTCATGTCGAGCAGCACCACATCGGGCTTGTCCTCTCGCAGCCGCGCCGGAATATTGTTAGGATTAGCCACGGCAACGATGTGCTCGAACGTGTCGTCAAGCAGCATCTTCACCGTAGAAAGAATGTTGCGGTTGTCGTCCGCAATAAGTATCGTACCCTGTTTCATCGCTATGCAAAAGTAATCTGTTATGGCGAAACAAGCAAGCGGTTGGTTGTTTTTTAGGCAAAAATCCTTAACATGAATGTCCGCAAAGCTCCCATTCATCGGTAGTTAAAGGAGTTAAAGTAGTTATCGCTCCCTACGGTCGCTAAGTAGTTAAAGACAAATGCCTTGCTTTCTTAGATGTATGATTGGCTGTTCTGCCCTATTGCGAACATCCGTTTTCATTAAAAACACCATCATGTATGCAGCAGCCTACCACCGTTTCACACATCAATCGTAACCCATTGACAACCAACACGTTGCAGCCACGCTTGCAAAAGACCGTCTTTTAGAGGCTAAAAGATGCCCTTTTAGGGGCTAAAAGGCCACCTTTTACAATGCAATTTGCCGTCTTTTGCTTTTCCATCGTTTATCACCCTTTTTCCCGTCAGGCATTTTTTACCTTTTTACTTTTCTACCTTTTTTACTTTCACCAGCCGTGTTTTACCTTTTTACTTCTTTACCTTTTTACCTTTAATCGTTTTTCTCACCTTCTCACTTTCTCACCTTCTCACCTTTATCTTCTGTCTAATAATTAACCACCGGTTGTCTAATAATTAGACAGTGGCCACGGGACGCTTTTTATGTAACAACCTAATAATCAGCGGATTAGCTGTTTTGGCACGCTTTTGGCATTATAATCAGTGTATGAATAATAAACTTTCCATAATACTCTTGAGCCTCGCCGCACCTGCCGTGGCGGCCGCCCAACAGGCGTGGAGCATCGACCGGTGCGTCAGCTACGCCTTGGAGCACGCCACGGAGGTGAAGAGGCAACGCATAGAGCAGAAGCAGGCAGGTGTTGACTACAACACTGCCATCCTTGGTTTCCTGCCTCAACTGTCGGCGCAAGTCGGCGGACAGTACAACTGGGGACGTAACATCGACCCTGAAACCAATACATATAATAATGTGACAACGTTCAACAACTACTACCAGCTTACGGCCTCCATGCCGCTGTTTGACGGCGGACAGACGTGGAATGCCATGCGCAGGGCGCGGCTGTCAAAGCGCTCTTCGGCCTCAGCCGTGCAGAAGGCGCGCGACGACAAGGCCATAGACGTTATGCAGAAGTTCGTTGAAGCCGTGTACGCAATCAAGTCGATAGAACTCATGCAGGAGAAACTTGACGACTCGCAGGCCCTGCTCCGCAAAACGAAACGCCTGTACGAGCTTGGCGAAAAGAGCCGCCCCGACGTGGTGCAGATGGAGAGCCAGGTGGCCGAGGACGACTACAACCTGCTTCACCAGCGCAACCTCGCGCGCACGGCTCTCATCTCCCTCAAGTCGGCCATGAACTATCCCGGCGCCGACTCGCTGCAGCTCGACCCCTCGCTCACGTCAAGACACGCCGTGATACCGCGCCATGAGTCCATCGACTACTCCACAATCGCCGCGAAACCCGATGTGACCTTGGCCGAGGCTGAGGCGCAGAAGGCTCGCTTAGACTGGAAAATACAGCGTGCTTCGCTGCTTCCCTCGCTCTATCTCGGCGGCGGCATGTCTACAAGTTACTACAAGAACCTGTCCAACGGCATGGCGGTTGACGGCTTCCGGTCGCAGATGCGCAACAACCTCGGTGAATACCTGTACGTCACTTTGTCGATACCTATCTTCTCGGCAAGCGACTGGCGGAGCGTGAAACGCGCCAAGGCCGACTACAACATCGCACGCTTGGACGTGGAAGACGCGCGCCGCAAGCTGGAAGACGACGCCCGGCAGGCCGTAACCGACTATGAGGGATATGTCCGCGAGGAGCGTCAGATGAGGCGGAAGGTGACCTCCGACTCGCTGGCCTACCGCCTGTCATACCGCAAATATGAGGAAGGCATGCTCTCGACGTTCGACCTTCACGAGTCGTCACAAACCTATCTTGAAAGCCGCATCACTCTGTTGCAAATGCAGATGATGGCCGCAATAAAGCAAAGACTTGTCAATTATTACATCAACAACGAACCGTTATGGGATGTTCAATAAATTATGTCGAGGCGATTTTTTCAATTTTAGCGAGTGCCAGTTTGCAAGCCGAAGAGGGAGTATAGCGGGCTATACGACCAATGAGGCTTGGTAAAGTGACACCGATAAAATTAAAAAGCGACCGAAATATAAAGATTAAACATTCCATTAAGGTTAAAAACAGAATTTATAGAACATCCCTATGGACATCAAATTAGAGAAAAAGAAGTACGTTATACCGAAAAGATACCGCCCGTTGGCCGTCGGCGGCGTGTTCGTCGTGGCCGTTTTGGTCTGGCTCGCGTTGGGAAACTTCTCGTCGACGCTGCGCGTTGACCGCCGCGGACTTAGCATAGGCGACGTAAGGAACGCACAGTTTGACGACTATGTGAGCGTAGACGGCAACGTAGTACCCATCCAAGTGGTGCAGATTTCGCCCGAAGAGGGCGGCGTAGTGCTTGAAAAGGTGGTAGAGGAAGGCGCCCACGTGAAGAAGGGCGATGTCATTGTGCGCCTCAACAATTCCAATCTTGACCTTGAAATACTCAACGCCGAGAGCGAGCTTGCAGAGAAACAGAACATGCTTAGGAGCACGCAGCTGTCGATGGAGCAGGACAACCTCAACAACCGCAACGAGGCTTTGCAGCTCAAGATGGACGTTCAGACAAAGCGTCGCGCCTACAATCATCAGGCAGCTCTGCAAAAGGAGGAGCTGAACTCGCGCGAAGAGTACCTTAAAGCGAAAGAAGACTATGAGCTGGCGGTGCAGAAAGAGGAGCTGATACAGCAGCGTTTGAAGAAGACCAACGAGCTTAACCGCTCGCAAGTGGCGCAGATGACGGGCGACCTGGCCTCGATGCGCAAGAACGTAGAGCTGGTGCGCCAGCGCAAGGAGAAACTTGACGTGCGCTCGACCATTGACGGCGAAGTGGGACTTCTTGACGTTGAGCTTGGCCAAAGCATATCGCCGGGGCAGAAAATCGGGGTAATAAACGACCTTAGCGACTACAAGGTGGAGGCGCAGGTTGACGAACACTACATCGACCGCGTGCATACCGGCCTGTCGGCCACGTTTGAACAGAACGGCAAGAAGTACCAGCTGCGTGTGCGCAAGGTGTTCCCGGAGGTGCGTGAGGGGCGTTTCAAGATTGACTTCGTGTTCAACGGCGAACGACCGAAGAACATCCGAACCGGCCAGACGTATTACGTCGACCTGCAATTAGGCGAAGCCAAGAAGGCCGTCATCATACCCAAAGGCACGTTCTACAGCGTTACGGGCGGCTCGTGGATATTCGTTCTCGACAAGGACGGCCGCAAGGCGTACCGCCGAAAGATACGCATAGGCCGCCAGAACCCACAGTACTACGAGGTGCTTGAAGGGCTTGAGCCGGGCGAAAAGGTGATAGTCAGCGGCTACGAGAGCTACAAGGACAACGAGATACTGGTGTTGGAATAGGGCTGACACCCACCCCAGCCCTCCCGAAGGGAGGGAGCTTAAAATGCCTCGAGGTGTAGCGCATAAGGCGTATCAGACCCATTTGTCCCATCATGCTTAGCTGCTCATTTCACAAAAGGTGGCCTTTTAGAAACCAAAACACGGTCTTTTAGGCGGTAAAAGGCCACCTTTTAGAGGCCAAAAGATGGCCTTTTACAGCACCGCTCGTAACATATTGACTATCAAACGATTACAAACCACCCAACAAACAACCGCAAACCTCACCGTAAAACCTCATAACCCTACAACCGCATAACCCAAAACATACCGTAAAACCCCATAACCCTACAACCGTATAACCCCAAACAACCATGCAAAACTTCAACTTAAAGAGCTACTTCACGTTCCTTTCAAGGAACAAGGCATACACGGCGGTCAACGTGTTCGGCCTCGCCGTGAGTCTGATGTTCGTCATTATAATCGGCCTTTACACGTGGCAGGAGTTCAGCGTAGACCGCCAGCACAGCAAGGCCGACCGCATATACGCCGTAGGTTTGAAGTTTAACGACGAGCCTGCACCCTACGCCGGCAGCCACCACGCAGTGCTGCGGTACATGCGCAAGCACTATCCCGAAATAGAGCAGACCTGCGGCTTCGTGAACGGCAGCCTGCGTCTGCTCGACCGCGGAGACATAGTGAACGCCAAGGTGATAGAGGCCGACTCGACGTTCTTCGACATGCTCGACTTCAAACTACTGCGAGGCGACCGCCTGACGTGCTTGAACCAGAAAGGCAACATAGTGCTGACGGAGAGCTTCGCGCGCCGTCTGTTCGGCTCGGACGACGTAATAGGCCGCCCCGTAATGACCGAAGACTCGCTCCGCTTCCGCGTTTCGGGCGTGGTGCAAGACTTCGACGGCACCATAATCGACAAGAGCGTGAACGCCATAATAGACTTCTCGTACAGCGAGAGGAACGGCTCGGGCTATACGGACAAGAACTTCCCCTACTCCGTCAGCATCGGCTCCACCATGGCCTTGGTGCAGGTGCGCAAGGGGGTTGACTTCATGCGGAAGGAGAAGGACGTGCAGCAGTTCTTCCCTACGTTCTGGCCCGTCAACGATGAAGACGTGTTCAAGTTCCACCCCGTGCTCATGCCGTTAGACAAGCTGTACTTCTCGGGCTGGCAGTACGTTGACTACATGCGCCTCGGCAACTACAAGTTAGTGAGCATACTCGGCGCGGTGGCCGTGGTAATCCTGCTCTTCTCCATAATGAACTACGTCAACCTGACCGTAGCCCAGGCCGGTTACCGCGCCCGTGAGATGGCAACGCGCCGCCTCTTCGGCTGCACGCGGAGCGGCGTAGGCGCCAACATGTTCGGCGAGTCGCTAGTGATGTGCCTGCTGTCGCTCGTCATCGCCATCGCCCTTGCCTACGTCTTCGCACCCTACATAGGCCTCCTGCTCGACACGGACATCAGCCTCGCCCCACTGGCAAGCCCCGGAGGAGCGGCTATCATCGTAGCTTTCGTGCTCGTGGTAAGCCTTGCCGCAGGCGTGCTTCCAGCCGCAATACTGTCGAGGGTGAAGCCGGTAGAGGTGGTGCGCGGCACGTTCCGCAAGCAGACAAAGATGTTCTTCTCGCGCATCTTCATAACGGTGCAGAACGTTATCACCATCGTCATGCTGGCCTGCGCGCTCATCATGTCGCTCCAGATGCTGCACTTGGTGAAGGCCCCGTTGGGCTTCAAGACTAAAAACAACGTCGTAATATACGGCAGCATGGCGTTCAACGGCAAAAACTTCGACGTGTTCCTCGACAAGGTGCGCGCCCTGCCAGAGGTCAATATGGTCGCACCGTCGATGGGAACGCCGGCCGACGGCGGCAACAACAACACCCTGTTCCTGAAAGGCGACAAGGTGTCCACACCCTTCCAGCAATTCATCGTGACGCCCGAATTCATGGAAATATACGGCATAACGCTGAAACACGACCTGCACGCCGAGGGCGACAGCATCGTCTACATGAACGAAATGGCGATGAAAGCGTTTCACATGAAGCCGACGGACACGCACGCAAGCGACCGGTACAAGGGCGCTTACTTCTACAAGTTTCCGAAGAACCCGACGCTCGGAGGCATCATCAACGACATACGCCTGCGCTCAATACTCGAAGAACAGAAGCCAATACTAATCCTCGTGGCAAAGAAAGTGGAACGGCCTTGGTGCGTAACGGCGCAGGTGGAGGGCGACCCTGTGGAGGCATACGCCAAAATCAGGAGCATATATAAAGAGGTATTCCACGAGGAAATAAGCGACCCTACGCCGCCGTTCGTCGACAAACAGATTGAAGACGTGTTCCAGGAGGAAATCCGCACGACAAAAATCGTGTCGCTCTTCGCCTTCATCGCCATAATAATCTCACTGCTCGGGCTTGTTGCCATGTCGACATACTTCATACAACAAAGGGCGAAGGAAATAGCCATCCGCAAGGTGTTCGGCTCTACGAGCAACCAAGTGCGCCACCGGTTGATACGTACTTTCCTGCTGTATGTGGCCGTGGCGTTCGTCATCGCAGTGCCGATTGTGGTACATTTCATGTCCGACTGGATTTCGCAATACAGTTACCGCATCGCCTGGTGGCCGTGGCTCATAGTAGCGGACGTAATCGTTCTGCTGATAAGTTTCGCCGCAGTGGCAGTGCAGAGCTGGATTGCGGCAAGTGAAAACCCGGTGAAGAATATTAAGCAAGAGTAAGAAAACAGCCCCTCCCAACCTCAACGGAAGCCCCCTCCCGACCTCCCCGAGGGGAGGAGACAAGATGCAAACCATAAATAAACATGATAGTTAATAAACAAAAGCAACCAAATCCCTCCCCTCGGGGAGGTTAGGAGGGGGCTCATAGTAATCCGACGCCTCCCCTTGGGGAGGTTGGTGGGGCTGCAAAAGACGGTCAATCGCATTGCAAAAGGTGGCCTTTCAGGCTGCAAAAGGCCTTTAGCTTTGCATCGCAAAAGTAATCATGAAAATTATTACCTTTG
>ERZ826146.1475-NODE-1475-length-21453-cov-38.695486_pt1 | contig 21453 bp, 16 predicted proteins | sample MGYA00519857_ERZ826146 | MGnify/ENA primary metagenome ERZ826146 (study PRJEB31778, sample SAMEA3449222) | human gut metagenome | biome: human gut; feature: human-associated habitat; material: faeces | place: United Kingdom | collected 2010/2012 ...
TACAAACGCCTTACGTTCCAGGAAATCAGCGAGCTTTGGCAGGAAAGCGGACTGGGTTACGGCGAGGAATTGCCCCTGCGGACGTTCCACAACCACCAAAAGGCAATCAAGGACATCTTCGACGTGTACATCGATTGCGACCGGAAGGACGGTTACCGTTATTACATTGACGAGCCTGAACGGCTTGAAGGCAACAACCTGCAAAGCTGGCTGATAAGTTCATACGCCACGCTGAACCAAATCCAGGCGGACAACAAGCTGGAAGACAGGATAATTTTCGAGAACATCCCTTCGGGGCAGACATGGCTCACGCCCATTGCCGAGGCCATGCGGCGCAACCATGTGCTGAGCGTCACGCACCAAGGGTTCGGCAAGCCCGAAGCCAGCACGTTTGACATCGAACCTTACTGCCTGAAGGTGGTGAAGCGCCGTTGGTACGTTGTGGCGCGCAGCCCGTACTATTCAAACCGGAACAAAGAGAAAGGCATCAAGCCGGCCGATGTCTACCTTGTGTATGCCCTTGACCGCATATCGGGCATTCAGGACACGGGCAGGACATTCAAGATGAAAAAGGACTTCGACGTAAACCAATACTTCAAGGGATGCTGCGGAGTAATCACGTCGGACGAACCCATCCAGCGCATCGTACTCTTGGCCTACGGCGGTTTTGCCGACTATCTGCGAACATTGCCGCTGCACGAGTCGCAGCGTGAGATTGAAGGCGATGACGAGTCAACGCTCTTTGAGTATCACCTGAAACCTACATACGACTTCTATCAGTTGGTGCTCGCCCAAGGCGACCAGGTGGAAGTATTGGAGCCAAAATCCGTGCGCGACGAAATGCGCAACTTTGCACAAAACATGTTGAACCATTACACTTGGAAAGAGGAGGAGTATGAGCCATGCAAGGAATAAACTTCATCGCAATAGACTTTGAGACAGCCACGGGCAAACGCGCTTCCATCTGCGAAGTCGGCATCAGCGTGGTGCGTGACGGAGAGATTGCGGAAACACGCTCGTGGCTCGTCTGTCCGCAAGGCAACATGTACAGCTATTGGAACATGCAGGTACACGGCATCCGCCCAAGCGACACCGCAAACTCGCCCGAGTTTCCCGAGGTGTGGGCTGAAATCTGCGAGTACCTTGAAGACATCCCCGTACTCGTAGCCCACAATGCCGCTTTCGACATCAGTTGCATCCGCCGTTCATTGGAGCTGTACGGCATGGAGAAGCCCGACATCGCTTATTATTGCTCACTCCGCGCCGCACGCAGGCTCTATGACTTCGGCTGCAACAGCCTGGATTATCTTTGCGACCAGTTCAAGATACCTTACGGCCAGCACCACCGGGCAGGCGACGATGCGGAGATGTGCGCGCGGCTGTTCCTAAGGGAATTGCAGGATGCAGGATGGTGCGGATTGGAAGAGATGGATTATTGTAACGGGAAACTGTAAAGAATTATATACAATGAACGAAGAAGGAAGAAAGATTAATCGTGTAGTTGAATTTGTTGCACAACAGACAATAAACCAATAAAGAGAAAATATTGTATGAATAAAGCAACTTTTAAAACAATCGGAGAAATTCTGGCATCTTCTACAGAGAGAAGAAAACAAATAATTATACCAAACTATCAACGTGGGTATAAATGGGCTGTAAAATACCAGAACGGCAATGTCAGCGAGCCATCGGCAGTAGAAAAACTTCTCAGCGATATCAAGCCGTATGTGGAAAAGAAGAATGAGTATTTTCTGCAAGGCATCACTGTGCTGGAGCAGAACGATGAGATCATACTTATCGATGGCCAACAGCGCATTACAACTTTATACCTGCTTTTGTGGTGCGCCGGAGGTGCTAAAGCTATTCGTGATATTAATCTGAAATATGAGATCAGAGAAAAATCGGAAAGATTCCTGCGCCAGCTGAAAGAGCTGGAAGCAGAAGAGTTTAATTCAACTGATGATGACGAACAGGATGTTTATTATTTCAAGGAGGCTATCAGTCAGATCAAAGCGTTTTTCCAGAACAATGAGAATGTTCGTGAAGGAATGGAAGAATTTATCAGGCAACGCATCAGAGTAATTTATATTACGATAAACTCTTTGGAGAAAGCCGTCCGTACTTTTACGATGATGAATGGTGCCAAAGCAAATATGCTCGATGAAGAATTAGTCAAAGCAGAAATGCTCCGACTTGTCTCCCGTCCTCTTCCCAAGGATTTTGCAGCTACGACGTCACTGGAAGGAGGCCTGGAACTTTTGCGCGACATTTGTGCTGAAGATATGAATACCATAAGCTTACGGAACAAATATGCCCGCGAATGGGACAAATGGCTTTATTGGTGGAATAGAAAAGATGTCCGCGACTTTTTCAATGTCAATACGCCGATGAGACTGCTGCTCGACTATATGTTCAGGAGAAAAGGTAAAAACGCGGAAACCCGCTTCGGATATGAAGCATTCACCTGTGACTTCCTAAAAAGCAATGACGACAAAACATCTAACCAAAAGACAAAACATACATTTAAAGAACTTCGACATCTGCAAAAATTGTTTGAAGATATATATGATGATCCTGTGACATACAATTGGTTAGGGCTAAGCCTTAAGTGTGATGATAGCAATGAGAAGTTCGAGATTATAAATTTCTTCATGGAGCATAAAAACAACAAAAGTCTGTTGGAACAATACGCCCAAGGCAAAATAACTGGTGCCACCCACAAGCAGATTACAGGCAAAGATGAGAATAGTATAACCGGATTATGCAATAAGCAAAAAGAGTTTATCGCCAACACTTTGAATCCCAATGCATATAACGAAAGCTATGACACTTGCTGTAAGTTCCTTCTGTATTTGAATATAGTTGAAGAAAATAAGCTGAACAAATTGCAGGAAGAGAAAAAACTGCAGAGCAGGAAGTTCGATTTTTCCATCTGGGCTAATAAATCATTGGAACATATATTTCCGAAATCTAGGGTTTATCATCAAGATGAGAGCGGTACTTTTTATCGGGGAGACGGCGCATTGTGTAGCGAAGAGGAAAAAGATGCTATCCAATTAGGTAACCCGACATGGCTTGCAAGAGAAAATATAGAGAAACTGACAGAAAGCAGAATAACAGAGCATTGCATTGGAAATCTTGTATTGCTTTACAAAAACAACAACTCCAAGTTTGGAAACAAGCCTTTTAGAGAAAAGAAAGAGACATTTTTCGACATGAAAGACTCCGGTTTCAGAAGCAGAAATCTTCTTCATTCTATATCAAAATTTGCTTACTCGGAATGGGGATGTAAGGAGATAGCAGAATATTACAATGAAATAAAAAGTCAACTTAATAAAATCTACACAAGATGAGCAATACAGTCTTTATAAGCGGAGAAGAATATAATCTTAAAAATATATTTGGCGGAAAAGCAAAAATCGTAATTCCCGACTTGCAACGTGATTATTGCTGGGGGCTTGAAACATACGACAGAAATAATAAAAGACAAGGAGAATTGGTGACACAATTTGCCACAGATCTCATTGAAGGATACAATGCGGGACAGAATGATTTCATGTCATTAGGACTACTCTACGGGTACGAAAGCCCTAAAGGACAGATTCAACTTTGCGACGGTCAGCAACGCCTCACAACACTTTATCTGCTTTTAGGTGTACTGAACAGAATGGTAAGCAACGATGAATTACCATCATTGCTTATGTCGGATTTTGAAAAGGCGGACGACCAAGAGCCACAGCTTTTGTATGCGATAAGAGAGAGTACTCTTTATTTCTTGAGCGATTTAACATACCATTATTTTCTTGGTAAGAAAAGTATTGTAATCAACAAAGCAGATTGGTATTATTCAGAATATGATCAAGACGCTTCCATCCAAGCCATGATAGGAGCTGTAAATAAAATAGAAACAATTTTAGGGAAACAGGTAAAAATAATAGATTTGAATAAATTCTCAAAGTTTGTCACTAACAATTTGAGATTTGTCTATTTCGACATGGGCGACCGTCTACACGGTGAGGAAACATTCGTAGTAATCAATACAACAGGAGAGCCACTGACAGCAACAGAAAACCTAAAGCCCGTACTTATCGGTAATATTATGGATGAAACTGAACGAGAGGATCGTTCTAAAGAATGGGAAGATCGCGAAGAATGGTTCTGGGAACATCGGGATAAGGAGCGTGAACAAACATCGGACGGATTAAGCAATGATTTCTACACATGGTATTGGCAGATCCAATTGCTACAAGAACGGATGTGGAAAGGCGGGAAACCGGGTGAAATAAACCCAAAGGATTTATTCTTGAAACGACAAGATAAAACAGGGAGTGAGGCCGAAGAATATGATTCCACCAATCGTTGGAATGCCGACTTGTGCTTGGTGCACAAAAGATTCGCCGCTTTAAAGACACTGTTTCAGACCATTCAGGAAAGAGGAGCGTTGCATGAAATTATGTATTCTCTGCTACGTTTCGAAAAAAAAGATTCTAAAGAAGATATTTTTGTATGGTTAAGAAAAAGTAGTAATATTGATCTACTATTACCGCTTATTAGCTTCAGTGAAAAGTTCGGGGGTAATCCCGCTTTCTCATCAGGAATCGTTCGTTTTGCGCGCCGCCTTGCCAAGAATCACTTGGATAAAGTTTATAAACGTGTACGAAATGGTACTGCTGAGTCACATCTTGATTGGCGATATGTAATTCAGATTATTGAGCAGAATGATGATATAGATAAACTGATGACTTTTGACAGTTTGCAGGAAGAAACCTTTAGTAAGCAAATCCCAAATGTAAAACCTGCTTGCTGGTATGATTTCGATGAGCAAATGAAAAATAATGCTGCAAGCAGGCTTGATATAGTCTCTTTCGAGAAATGCAAATGCCTGCGTTATGACTTGTCCGTACTTTGGGGAGAAAGATGTTTTGCTACAGAAGAAATAGAAAAACGTTATGCCAACATCCTCAAGCTCTACGGATGCCTTTCCTTGCAAGAAAGCGTTGCTCCCGAATTGGCCAATCTATACAGACTTTACCGCTTTCTTCGGGGGTGGGGAGACCAAATTGGTCATGTTCCATATTGTACATGGGAGGCGGAAGGCTTAACCTATAACTTTTATAATTACGAAACAGCGTATGTGCAAGAGTTTAAAGACAAAGAATTCTTACAATTGTTGTCTGAAGACAATTTGACAGAGGCCATAGCTCGTGCCATTGCCAATAAACTTGAAACAGACGACATAAATTTGAATGAGAACACCACTCCGAAAAAGTTTTTGAAAATGTGGTTAGTGATGAAGACATTGCTGGCCAACGAGTATGGTAAAAAGCTGAATTATTGGAACGGCAAAGCCATTGGCTGCTACATCAACATGAACAACAACAAGATAAACAGCGAATTAGTTTTCTCGTTGAGCAACTCATGCACTGGATATCTCAACCGGAATGAAGTGAAACTTGTTGACAGTGGTTATTATTCTAATGCATTATTGTTAGACACTCCCATGTATATTGGAATTGCTGAATTTGTCAATGATGTCAGTTACTCAGACTTTAAAGACAAACGTGTTCTTGAGAGTATTTTGAATGCGACAGAAGGAAAACTTCGTACTTTATTTGAAGAATTTTTGATTAAATACAAAGTCTAAAACTTGATGACAATCCTCCACCTCTCCGACACCCACGGTCGGCATCGGCGGCTCACGCAGCTGCCCGATGCTGACATCCTTGTACATTCGGGAGACTTTACCATGAACGGGAGCAAGCAAGAAGCCCTTGACTTCCTGAATTGGTTTTGCGACCTCCCCTATCCTCACAAGATTTTCATCTGTGGTAATCACGATGCCTGCCTATACGGAGCCAAGATAGGCGGATTGGATAAGAATGTGCATTATCTATGCAACTCCGGCGTTGTCATTGATGGTATTAAGTTCTATGGAGTTCCTATGTTTATGGAAGATTGTATTTCAGACCGTCAGACCCGTAACTATGCTGCTATACCTGATGACACTGATGTATTGATTACTCATTGTCCGCCCTATGGCATTCTTGATTTTGACGATGGGATAAACTATGGTTCGACTGAACTTTTGGCTAGGGTAGAAGAAATAAAGCCTCGCTTGCATTTGTTTGGCCATATCCATAAACAGCACGGAGTTAAGAAAGATGGTTCAACTACATTCTCAAATGGCGCAATCATGAATGGAGATTATACGAACTTCAACCTTCCGAACCTGATTGAAACGTAATATTATTTCGGCAACTACAACATCACTCGTTCATGAACACGTCCTCCTGATAAACTTCAAGCATGTATGCCTGGTCGTCAAGGCTTAGGTTTGCGAAGGCCTGCTCCACCGTGGCGAAGCCATACTGGGGCTTGTCCGGCGCGAACGGATGCAGGACGAGCAGCAAGGCGATGCTTGCCGCCACGGCCAATGCGGCTGCGGCGATGCGCCAACGGCGGCGGTTCCTGTGCGCAACAGCCGCCGGCTTGCGCCCTATTTCAGCCCACACGCCGGCCTCCATGCTGTCAAAAAAGCCGTCGGGAACCTTGTAAGGCATGCGCTTCCCCACTTGGTTGAAATCAAACTCCTTTTCCATATCTTCAGGTTGTTCAGATTGTCGAGTTCATATACTTTATTATTTTCTCCTTGGCCACGTGGTAGTTGGCCTTCGCACTGGCGGCCGTCGAGCCTGTAACAGCCGCAATCTCGTCATATTCAAGCCCGTCGTAATAGCGCAGGTTGAAGGCCAGCTGCTGCTTTGTGGGCAGCGAAAGTATGGCATTCTGCAGTTTCACCGCCTCCAAGTCGCTGTAGTCAACATAGCCGTCGGCCGCCAACCGGCTCGCCCCGGCGTCCGCATCGTCGAGCGACACCCGTCCGCCGCGCCTGCGCTCTATCGCGCGCAGCGCCTCGTTGGTGGCTATGCGGTATATCCATGCGCCCAGCGAGCACTCGCCCTTGAACCGCCCCAGCGAGCGGAACGCCCGTATGAACGTCTCCTGTGCGGCGTCCTGCGCGTCGTCGTGCGACACCACCAGGCGGCGGATATGCCAGTAAACCGGCTCCCGGTATCTCGCCATGAGCAGCCGGAAGCCGCTTTCCAGGTTTTCCTTCAAGGCGGAAACGATGTCCGCGTCACTCACTGTTGCCATAAACTTTCCGTCTGTTCCGATAAGCCTGCCATAACAGGACTTTATTGAGTAAGACCCGGAAAAGTGCCGGAAGTAAAAAACGGCGCGGCTGTTTTTAATGACATTTTTCATTACCTGCCGCCTGCACTTGAACAAAGCTGTTTTCAAAACGCCACCTTTTGCACTGCGAAAGGTGGCGTTTTACATTGTAAAAGGGCACATATTGCAGGGCGGAAGGTGGCCTTTTGTTTTTCAATGGAATTTTACATGGCAGAAGACGGGGTACATAACACACCCACATCTCAACCTTATCGCCGGATAAAAAGCATCTATCGATAAAATAACCGGCATAAAAACAAGTCTTTTGAATTATTTTCCTATCTTTGCATTTGGATTGGGCTTTAATGCCTTTTCCAACGACATATTGGTATATTAAAGAAGCGTTATGCTTATCTTGTAAGTCGAGAACCTAGGAAATTCAAGACAATGCACAAGGATAGCATAGTGGTTCTCACGCTTAGGCGTGGGCTGCTATTACTACATTCGTGCATACAGGTTTTCCTAGGACCTTCGACTTAGAACGTGGCATTGCAGTTCCACGCTTCACTGTTTAATTAAAAAGGCTTTCAGGAATTGGAAAGCGCGTGTATCGTATGTTCAAGTTAGACATGCTGACAGTCATAAGCACCTCGGTCATTATCGTTTCCGCATTACTCGCCGGGTATTATATCGTCATTTCGGAAAAGAACGGTAAACTATTGCAACGCAGCCGCTGGATTGACCAGCTGCCGTCGCTCATATCCACGCTCGGTGTGCTCGGAACATTCGCAGGTATTACCGTAGGCTTGATTTATTTTGACACCGGCGACCTAGACAACAGCATCCCCCACTTGCTTGACGGTTTGAAGACAGCCTTCTTCACTTCCTTGGCAGGAATGATAGGTTCGCTTTGCTTGTCAAGGATGGTATGTTCAAAGTACGACAAGAAAGACAAAGGCGTGTCAGACATAAACGTCGCGGCAGGTGAAATATGTCAAGCCGTACAACAGATGTCAAGCAACCTGAAGGATACAATCAATGTGCTTGTTGTCAACATCAACAATCAGACAAACCAGCAAAACGCCTTTTTCAACACAGTTTCATCCATGTTGAAAGGCCAGGAGACAAAGGTGAAAGAACTGTCCGACAGCGTCAGCGGCCTGTTGGTGCAGTCGCAAGCCCAGTCAACATTGTTGCAGGCTGTTGAGAACGATGCCCAACAACATACATTAATACTCGCCAATATACAGGAAGTGTCAGAGGAAAACAAGAAGATAACCGAAAAATCAACCTCATATATTTCTACAATGGAAAAGCGGACGGCTGAAATAATAGACCATGAAGATGCTCTTGTATCAATAGAAGAAGGCGTACTTGAAGAAGTCAAGCTGTTCGGGCAGAAGCTGCATGGAGAAGTTGTAGAGATAGAAGACAAGATGGAAGACACCAACAAGCTGCTTACGGAAAAGTTCAACGAGTTTTCCGACCTTTTGAAAAAGAGCAACACAGAAGCCCTTGTGGAAGTGATGAAGAAGGTGACGGAAGAGTTCCAGAAACAGATGGGCGAGCTGATAAACAAACTTGTGCAAGAGAACTTCGACCAACTGAACAAGAGCGTAGAGAAACTGAACCAATGGCAAACCGAGAACAAAGAAATGATAGTAGCGTTGACTGCAAAATACAAGGATATGGCCGACAGGTTTGAGAAGACCTCTACGACACTGACAAAAGTAGGGAACGACACGAAAACCCTTGTCTCTGACGGCGGCAAGCTGCGCCAGCTTATAGACATGCTCAACAAGGTGGTCATAGAAGACAAGCATTTCATCGAAATATCAAAGCACCTGACAGAAACAGTAGGACTGACAAAGGAGAACATGCAGATGTTCGACCAGTCCACACGTGTGCTCAACGAATGGGTGCGCAAGCAGCGCAACTTTGTTGACGGCGTGACGCTTTTAATCCAAAAACTCGACGAGCTGAACAAGATAAGGGACTATAACGAAGAATTTTGGAAAGACACAAAGCATAAACTGGAAGAAGGCGTGGGGTATATCGCCGCCGGTTCGAAGAGCCTGCAAGCGCAGCTTAAAGACCTTGACGCCAAGTTCTATGCGCGCCTTGGCGCCACATTGGCCGAACTTGACGCCTGCATACAGGCCATGATGACACAGAATCAAAAACGTAGGTAAGGATGGAAAAGCACAATGTGTGGATGTCAGTGTCTGACTTGATGACGGGACTGATGATAATCTTTCTTTTTATCGCCATCGCGTACATGTCTAAAGTACGTACAAACCAATCGGTCTTGACCGACTACATTGAGACAAAAGAGCAGCTTCACGAGAAGTTCGTGAATGAGTTTAAGGGAGATACGGCAAGATGGCAGATGACCATAGGCAAGGACTTGTCGATGAAGTTCAAGAACCCCACGGTGCTGTTCGAGCAAGGAAGCTGGGAACTTACGCCACAATTTACAAAGATATTGGATGAGTTTATTCCCCGGTATTTCAGCATATTGCTCAATGACAGCTTAAGAAATGAGGTGAGAGAGATTAGGATTGAAGGGCACACGGACAACGTAGCATACCCTGCGTTGGATAAAGACCCTTATATAGCCAACGTGATATTGTCGCAGCGTAGGGCGTTGAGCGTACAGAGATATATAAGGAACATGAAATTCTTTAACAAGTACAGTGATGACGACAAGCGGCTGCTTGAATTCTGGCTTACGGCCAACGGACTGTCATACGGCAAGGCTTTGGATGACGACGGCAACTTCATACAGTTCTCAAACAAGCCCATAAACATGCAGCTGTCAAGGCGCGTGGAGTTCAGGATTGTGACCAACGGTGACGAGATTTTGGAGAACTTTGTGAATAAAAACATACCATGATGAAAGAAGAAAAGCCGATTTACTCGTTTGACGGATTGAAACGCAAACTCGCGGAGATGGGATATACCGTGGAAAAGGCAGTTGGCTACCGTCCCGTTAAGAACGTTGACGTTGACCTTAACGACCTTAAAAACAACATTGAATTTACCGACGACGGCATATTTCTCATCGACCCGGCGGACAGTTCGAGGCAACAAATATTCTTGTACAAGCGCAATTATCATCTTGAAATGTACGGAAAACCGCGCTTCCACATACGTAAATGCGAGACAATACAGAGCTTTATCGCATCGGGTTCTTTCAGGAAAGAATACAGGCGTGCAAACACGGAGACGGTGATGGTGTGCGACATGGACGACAACTACACCGACAAGGAAATCAGCGCGCTGCCGCTTTGCAAGTATTGTGCGAAGATGGTAAGCGACATACCCGGTAATTCAGACTCATCAGACTTTGTTGAAATCCTCAAATCGGCAATTGACGCGACTGACGAACACGGCACAAACCAAGACGTAGAAGTAGACATTTTCGGCTATACGAAGGACTGGGAGAGCATAAGCCAGGCTTACCGCGAACTGAAAGAATACCGTTGCGAGAGATGCGGTATAAAGATTGACGACCCGTTTGACCGGCAGTACATCCATGTACACCATAAAAATGGCATAAAAACAGACAACCGCACGGGTAACCTTGAGTGCCTTTGCATACGCTGCCATGCGAAAACAGACGAGCATCACATGTACAATTTTTCAAGAGGTGCCAACTTGCAAATGCTTAAAGAGTTTGAAGACAAATACCTACAGTCACCTTTTTAGTAATCCGTTGACATTCAACGCCCATCCAAAACGCCACCTTTTGCACTGCGAAAGGCGGCATATTGCATTGTAAAAGGGCACATATTGCAGGGCGGAAGGTGGCATATTGGAAATGTAACTTTATGCGCTTAAAATGCCGCGTTTTGTGATTTTATCCGGAAATTAAGCGGAAATCATCACTGTTTTTTGCCGGTTTGCGTTAATTTTGCAGTGTGATTGTACGGACAGTGCCGGCAATGCACACATGAAAACGCATTTTACCGAAAAACAACAACCTAAAAAACATTTACCTGAAGATGAGAAACAGACTTTTGCCAATTCTTTTCCTCATGGCCGCGTTGTGCTGCCATGCGGAGGATTTGAAGTTGTGGTACGGCCGGCCGGCTGTTGAGTGGACCGAGGCTCTGCCGGTAGGCAACTCGCGGATGAGCGCGATGGTTTACGGCGGAACGGCCACGGAGACCATCCAGTTTAACGAGGAGACCTTCTGGAGCGGCGGCCCTTACAACAACGACAGCCCCGAGGCGCTGGCCTCGCTGCCCGAAGTGCGCCGCCTGATTTTCGCCGGACGCGAGAAGGAGGCCGAGCAGCTGATGTCAAAAACGTTCATGACCGGGAAGTATGGCATGGTGTTCCTGCCTGCCGGAAACCTGCGCCTTGACTTCGGATACGGCGAAGTGGCCGACTACCGCCGCGAGTTGGACCTCAACACGGCTACTGCAACGACGACATACACCGCCGGCGGAACCCGCTTCACGCGCACGGTGTTCGCCTCGATGGCCGACAAAGCCATCATAGTAAACATCAAGGCCGACAAGCCCGGGGCGCTGTCGTTCGCCGCATCGATGGACAGCCAGCTCGAACATAAGGCCAAGGCCGGAAGCAAGGAGCTGTCGATGCGCGCCGAGGGGTACGACCACGAGGGCGTTGAGGCCGCCCTGCACGCCGACTGCATAGCACGGGTGGTGACCGACGGAAAGGCAAAGGCCGCCGACGGGAAGCTGAACATAAGCGGCGCAACCGAGGCTACCATCTACCTCGCGGCGGCCACCAACTACGTGAACTACCACGACACGTCGGCCAACTCGCTGAAACGCGTCCGCCAGATGCTCGCCGACGCAATGAAGCACGGCTACCGGGAAGCCCTTGAACGCCACAAGGCCAAGTATCAGGAGCAGTTCGGCCGCGTAAGCCTCAGCCTGCCGCAGACCGACAATTCGAAGAAGGAGACATGGCAGCGCGTGCGCGACTTCAACGAGGGCAACGACCCGTCGCTGGCCGCGCTCATGTTCCAGTATGGCCGTTACCTGCTCATATCCGGCTCGCAGCCCGGCGGACAGCCCACCACCCTGCAAGGAAAATGGAACGACAAGCGCGACGCTCCCTGGGACAGCAAGTACACGATAAACATCAACACCGAGATGAACTACTGGCCGGCGGAGGTGACCAACCTTTCGGAAACCCACTATCCGCTGTTCAGCATGCTTGAAGACCTTGCCGTGACGGGCGCGAAAACCGCCAGGACTTACTACAACGCCGAGGGCTGGACCGCCCACCACAACACCGACTTGTGGCGTATCGCAGGCCCGGTGGACGCCGCCAACTACGTATGGCCCAACGGCGGCGCGTGGCTTGCACAGCACCTGTGGCAGCACTACTTGTTCACCGGCGACCGGGAGTTCCTCCGCCGCTACTATCCGGTGCTAAAGGGCACGGCCGACTTCTTCCTGACGTTCCTCACCGAGCATCCAAAGTACGGCTGGATGGTAAGCTGTCCGTCGATGTCGCCCGAACAGGGGCCTGAAGGAACGGGCACAATGGTGACCGCAGGCTGCACCATGGACAACCAGATAGCTTTCGACGCGCTCAACAGCACGCTGCTGGCCGCACGGACGCTCGGCATTGACGAGGCTTACCAAGCACGCCTGCGCAGCATGCTCGACAGGCTGCCGCCCATGCAGGTGGGCCGCTACAACCAGCTGCAGGAGTGGCTTCAGGACGTTGACAACCCACGCAACCAGCACCGCCACATATCCCACCTGTACGGACTTTACCCCAGCAACCAGATTTCTCCGTACCAGAACCCGACGCTGTTCCAGGCCGCAAAGAACACGCTGCTGCAGCGTGGAGACGAGGCTACGGGATGGAGCATCGGATGGAAGGTGAACTTCTGGGCGCGTATGCTCGACGGCGACCACGCCTACAAGATAATATGCAACATGCTGAAGCTGCTGCCCAGCGACAAGCAGCAGAAGGAGAACCCCGACGGCAGGACGTATCCCAACCTGTTCGACGCGCACCCTCCGTTCCAGATTGACGGCAACTTCGGCTACACCGCGGGCGTGGCGGAGATGCTGTTGCAGAGCCACGACGGAGCCGTTCACCTGCTCCCGGCGCTGCCCTCGGCATGGCGTGACGGCGAAGTGAAGGGCCTCGTGGCTCGCGGAGGCTTCGTGGTGGACATGAAGTGGACCGGCGGACAGGTTGAAGAGGCCGCCGTAACGTCGCGCATCGGCGGCGTGCTGCGCGTCCGCTCGTATGTTCCGCTCAAGGGCGAGGGCCTGCGCAAGGCCGAGGGGGCATGCCCCAACGCGCTCTACGCGCCGGTGGAAATAAAGCAGCCCCTCGTGTCGCAGGAGCTGAAAAGCCCCCAGTGGCCCATACTGAAAACCGTCTACGAGTATGACATCGACACCCAGCCGGGCAAGACGTATAAGCTGACGAGGATGTAAGGGACAAGACCCACACTCGTTTTTAATTGAGAATTGAGAATTTAGAGTGGAGAATTATGATTTGCTTTGTTGGTAGACAACCTTTAAGGTAATCATAATTCTCCACTCTAAATTCTCAATTCTCAATTAAAAACATGGCAAATTGAAAGATAAAATACCACCTTTTACACGCTAAAAGGTGGCATTTTGCATCGCAAAACACGGCATATTGGCAAGCATCTGATTGTCAGGCTTTTACGCACGGGCTGTCACCGGCCTTGCAACCAATGCCGGAACAGGGCGCAATGGTTTGTAATAAAAATATTAGTAATAAGTTTATTACTAACAAAATTATTAGTATCTTTGCTGCGATAACAGTTGTAAGAGATTATGGAAAACAAGCCTTTTGTATTCGGTGTTGCGGCTTCGGGCGATAACTTCACCGACCGTGAGCATGAAACGGCACGCCTGCTGACGAACTTCCGCAGCGGAGTGAACACGGTATTGATTTCGCCACGTCGTTGGGGAAAGACGTCGTTGGTGCGGAAAGTGTGCCGGCTGGCACAGACGGACGAGTTGAAAATAGTTTATCTCGACATCTTCTCATGCCGGAGCGACGCCGACTTCTATGACGCTTTCGCCTCGGCTGTGCTGAAACAGACATCGACAAAGGTGGAAGAATGGATGGAGAACATCAGGCAGTTCCTGTCGCGCATAAGCCCGAAAATATCGTTAGGCGCCGACCCTGCCGCCGACTTCTCGCTCTCGTTGGAGCTTACGCCGAAAAGAGAGGACATCGACGAGATACTGCAGCTGCCCGAAAAGATAGCCGAAAAGAAAGGATGCCGCATCGTGGTGTGCATCGACGAGTTCCAGCAGATAGGCGAATTCAAGGACTCAAAGACTTTCCAGAAGCGGCTGCGCTCCGTGTGGCAGCTGCAAAAGCACGTGGCTTACTGCCTGTTCGGCAGCAAGAAGCACCTGATGAACGAGCTTTTCGAGCGTAAGAGCTTGCCGTTCTACAAGTTCGGCGACACGGTTTACCTGCAAAAAATCGCCACCGCCGACTGGGTTGGCTACATCCGCAGCCGCTTCGAGGCAACGGGAAAGAGCATACCGGCGGAGCTTGCGGAGGAGATATGCCGCAGGGTTGACAACCACTCGTCATACGTGCAGCAGCTGGCGTGGCTCGTGTGGACGCGCACCGGCAAGGAAGCCACCCGGCAGGAGCTTGAAGCCGCCTTCCAAGACATCATCGACCAGAACACGCCGCTGTTCGAGAAGCAGACCGAAAGCCTTACATCCTTCCAGATGAACTTCCTCCGCGCCATAATAGACGGCGTGCACAGCGAGTTTACCACGCAGGAAGTGATGCGCAAATACCAGCTCGGCTCGTCGGCGAACGTCAGCATAATAAAGCGCGCCCTGATAAAAAAAGAGCTTATAGAGATTGACAAGCGCAAGGCCGTCATACCCGACCCGATAATGAAAGTGTGGCTGAAAAGGGAGCTGCGGATGTGAACAAAAAGCGCAGGCACATCCTGCCGGCAATCGGTTTTAATTGAGAATGGAGAATTTAGAGTTGAGAATTATGATTTGCCTTGTTGGCAGACGACCTTCAAGGTAATCATAATTCTCCATTCTAAATTCTCAACTCTCAATTAAAAATACAGTTCATCCGCAAATCTGTTGGATGAGAATACGATTATAAAATCATACAAACTTAATGCCAAATGAGGCACTTGGTAATCGTCATGCCGCACGCCGATGCGGCATCCACTGAATGCAGCCGATGTCATTTGACATTATTTGTGTATTCTGGATGCCGCATCGGCGTGCGGCATGACGATTACCGAGTGCCTCATTTGAAAACGATTATTTACTGAAAATGGCACAAAAAGCATCCGACACATTTGCGGATGAATCCTCGTTTGTGGCAAATTGGAAGATAAAATGCCACCTTTTACACGCTAAAAGGTGGCATTTTGCATTGCAAAACACGGCATATTGGCAAGCCGCTGGCTGTCAGGAGGTTGCAGTCCTCGGTCGTTCCGGGTGATTGCCGAAGCAGTTTCCCATTGCAAATGCTGTTTTTCGGTTTTACGGCGGACGTTTCAGAACGCGCGGTGAAAGTAGTGGTTGAGCGCGTTTGACAGTCCGTAGGCGCGGCCATTGTCGAAGTTGAAGATTGTATGAGAGTATTTTGTGTCCCTAAAAAGTTCGTAGTCCATAATGTCAAACCTGATTGAGAAACTTACCGAAGGGCTGCTGTCGCACAGAATGCGGATGTATCGCGAGTCCTTTTCTGACAGGATGCTACGGGTGAGAAAATAGTCTCCGTCTTTCACTTCATACACAGAACCTTTATTCTTGTCTTTTATCTTTATGGACTCCATGCTGTGATTGTCGTGTATGTCAGACCAAGGCAGCTCGTGAAAGAATATTACTTGGTTTTCGTTTTCTTTCATTACAGCTATTTTCAAGTCGGACGACATGTAGGCGGTCTCGCCCTCAACATACACATAAGCCTTGCTTTCTATCGGGTCGCCGAACTCGTCTTCTTCATAGCCGAGCTTCCACTTGCTGCCCTCGACAAGGGCGAAAGTGTCGTCGGGGTTCACCTCGCTGCCGTCAAGCTTGAGCGTAACAGTCATCACTGCGTCGCTGACGTCGTATGAGAATTCCACCGAACCGTCATCCTTTCCTTTAAGGTTGAAGTATGTCGAGTAGATAGTTTCGGCATCATATCCGTCCTCGTACTTGTCAAGTTCTATGCGCATATCCTTGCACGGGGCGATTTTCGACAGCAGGAAGTCGTAAAACTCGCGTCCGTATTCGTTCTGCACGGCTTCCGATATTTCAGGTATTGCGAAGAAGTCGGTCACTGTCGGGTTGTCTGCTACGACCTTTTCGAGAACTGCCTGCATACCGGTGTAATACCCTATTGTGGAGATAGTGTCAACAGCTACCGTGTCGTTAGACACCGTGTCATTAACAGCTTCGTAGTCCTTGCTGCCGCCGTTGCAGGTGGAAAGCGACGCGAAGAACGCCATGATTACAACCAGCACTATGCCTGCGCCAATCAGTATCTTCTTGTTCAGGGCGGTTTCATCCGCTGTTTCTGCTTTGTCCGCGCCCTTGAAAACAGCCTTCGGACCGTCGCTTGGCTATTCCGGCTTAGCCGACGGCTGCTCCGGTTTTTCCTCGTGTGGTTTCTCTTGACCGAGAATGTCGGTCTTTTCAGCCTCCATCTCTTCTTTTGTCAGTATGTCGCTCTCGTAAAGCTGCTTCAGCTCTTGCAGCCTCTCGAATGTCGATTTGTTCTTGTCCGTTATCGCCATGGTGTCATTGGTTTAGCAGTTTGCGCTTCTCGTTGTCAAACTCTTCCTGCGTAAGTATGCCTTGGTCGAGCATGCTTTTCAGCCCTTGCAGCTGCTCCACCTTCGAGCTTGCATGTGTGGCGGTGGCTGACGGTTGCTCATCTGCGGCCTGTTTCGTGGCAAGATTTTCGTTCCTCAACTTGTAATAGCGGTTTGCGGCACTTGCAAATTGAGCCGCGAACAAGCCTAACAAAAGTACAGTCACAGCCAAGGTGAAGTAAGAGAAGAAAATACTGGTATCGTCAGATGAAATTGATGCGTATTGCTTTACATTGTTTGAAGCCCATTTATTGCACACAATCAGGCACACGGTGGCGACAAACGCCACGATGTGGGCTGCCTTGATGCGCCTTTTCTTGCTGTAATCATATATGCCGCGCACCTGTATTACCGTTGTTATTATCAGCAGCACAACGGCCACGTAGCCCAAGACGCTTGTAAATCCGAGCTTTAACACCACGTCCTGAAAGTCAGAATCATACGCCTGCGAAGTCATGAAAGCGTCGCCGAGCAATCCGGGAAAGCCCTGAAAGGCTAACGCCATATCGAGCATTTTGTGTATGTCTATTGCAAAATACGCAGCAAAAGCCAGTACCGGCACTTGCACAAGTGGCGAAATAAGCATCCATCTGACGCTCTTTACAAACTCTTTACTGTACTTCTCGGTGAGTTCTTTCTTCATGAAATAGTACGCGGCGATGCACGCCACGACAACCAAAATAAGGATAATCATGGTTCTTTGTTTTTTTTATTGTTATTGTTTGTTGGATATATTAATAAGGTGTTTCATGGCATAAAGCCTTTTTATGCCTGCAAGTCCGCCAAATCCGGCTGTTTGTTTTTCACGTTGGCGCATACAGAAAAGGCGCGGACTTGATTATCACCCACGTTCTAACATTCTCAGTATCGCCAAACACTGCTATTAAAAGAACGGAAGAAAATAACCACCCCACGCCGAACCGATATGGCGACAGGGCGGAATGCGGCTTCCGCTCTTCATCATATACGATACAGCAAAGGGGCATCCTTCACTCGTGTTCTTTTAATGGTTCTTTAATTTGGCGATTTTAGAACAAAGAACTACGGCTCAAATGCCTTTCTGCAAGTCTCGGATTTCTCCCCGAAGCCGTTGGCAAATATAGCCATTTTTAGTGAGAATGCCCCATTAAAAGTGATTATTTTCTTCATTATATGTGGTTTTCGGCTTTTAATAAAACTTCTGGGAGCAATGGGAGTAATAAGGCGGATAAGGCCGGTATGAAAATAATAAGACAGAGGTAATCAAGCTCCCTCACTTACTTTTAATTGAGAGTTGAGAATGTGGAATGAATAATTATGATTACCTTTGCTAACAGGCAACCTCAAAAGTAATCATAATTCTCCATTCTAAATTCTCAACTCTCAATTAAAAACACGGCAAATTGCAGTATAAAAGGCCATGTTTTACAATGCAAAAGGCCACGTTTCATTGGGTGAAATGTGGCCTTTTGTAATGCGTTGGGCGTCAAGCTGTTGCACGGGCGGTTACTTGCCTGCCGGCTTCATGCGCAGGTTGAGCTGGTAAACCGACGGGATGAAAATCAGCAGCGAGAAGCCTACGGCCAGCAGCACGCGCACGATGTCGCCGCCGAAGAGGCCCGTCAGGCCGCTGTCCGCCGCGTAGGGCATGAGCATGTAGATGGCGTAGGCCGCGGTGTTGTTGACCCAATGCAGGGCGACACCCGGCAGTATGCTGCCTGTGCGGTAGTACATCCAGCCGAGAAGCAGCCCCATGAGGAACGCGTGGGGCATCTGCGCCGGGTTCAGGTGGACAAGGGCGAAGATGGCGGCAGACACCGCTATGGCCGCCCAATGGCGGTTGAACACGCCGAGAAGGACGCGCAGTATGGCGCCGCGGAAAACAAGTTCCTCGACAAGCGGCGCGAGCAGGCACAGCGTGAAGTAGCCGTACTCGTTGGAGAGGATGGTCTTGAACGTGTCGCTCATCATGTCGGGCAGTTCCGGCAGAAGCTCTTGCAGGCCGGCGGAGGGCGCGAGAGTGCCTATCGATGCCATGGCGCACCAGAAGAATACGCCCCAAGGGCGCGTGCGGAGGTATGTGGGCGACACCACTGCGTAACGCCTCCAGATGAACACCGCGCCTGCAACGACGCTCGACGCGGCCGACGCCGCTATGAGCATAGGCCCTGTCAGGGCGGCGGAATTGCCGCTGCAGAACGTGCGCCACACGTCGGCGCCGCTGTCGCCCGAGCAGAGCATCCACACGGCGTAGACCGCCCACGATACGAAAAACTGTATCAGCACGAAGCCGAAAAGATATAATAAAGCCTTTTTCATGTTTTGTTTTTATTAGGAGTTAGAGAAGATTATGTTAGAAGTTAAAGGAGTTAGAGGAGTTTTTTCACTCCGCTCAAAGGAATTCTCGCTCGCTGCGCTCGCTGGGAGTTAAGGACAAATGCTTTGAAGTCAGGGCATTTTCTTTTGGCAGTTAATGAGTTATTAAGCCAAGAAGTCAAGACAGATGCTTTGCCATAGGCGCGGCCTTTTTCACCTTTTCACCCTTTCACCTTTTCAATTTGCCTCGCTTTCTCACCGTCTCACCTCCCTTTTACCTTTTTACATTTAAGATTACTTTTTCCGCCTCGCGCCTGTCCTCTTCCAGCTGCTCCATGAGCCGCTTTACGGAGGGGAACTTGCGCTCGTCGCGCAGCTTGTCGACGAACATCACTGTCAGCGTTTGGCCGTACAGGTCGCCGCTGAAGCCGAAGATGTTGACCTCGAGCGTGGTTTCCGTGCCGTCAAACGTAGGCCGCGTGCCTATGTTCATCATGCCGCCCATCAGGCGAGAGCCGCCCTCCAAGGCCACCCTTACGGCGTAAACGCCTGCGCGGGGCACAATTTTCAGGCTGTCGTCAGGCTCTATGTTGGCCGTGGGGAAGCCCATGCGGCGGCCTTCGTGGTAGCCACCGACAACGCGGCCCGTAAGCCGGTAGTCGTAGCCTAAGCACATGGAGGCCATCCGTACTTCGCCCTCGGAGAGGAACGAGCGCACCACCGACGAGCTTACCTGCACGCCGTTAAGCGTGAAAGCGTCGGCATGCACAACGTCGATGCCCGTCTCGCGGCCATAGCGCACGTAGTCTTCAAAGCCTTCCGAGCGGTTGCGGCCGAAGCGGTTGTCGTATCCTATAACCAAAGTGCGCACGTTAAGCCTGTCGTGCAGCACCGTCTGCATGAATTCCCGGGCGGAAAGCGAGGCCATGGCCTCGTCGAAATGCAGCACCACACAGTTGTCAACGCCCGTCAGCGAAAGTCTTTCCACCTTCTCCGCAGCTGTGTTTAGCAGGCGCGGACGGTAGTCCTGGTGCAGCACAAGGCGCGGATGGCTGTCGAAGGTGATGACCGTCGACTGCATATCTGCAACGCCGTTGGCGCGCGCCTTCAAGCCGTCTATTAGGTAACGGTGCCCCCTGTGCACTCCGTCGAAAAAGCCGATGGTTGCCACGCAGGGCGGCATTGCCGCGCAGGGAGCGTCGTTCAGGTCGAGATGAAACAGCTTCATAATCAATAATCTACATGTATCCCAAGCCCGGAAGGGCCTCAAGGCCGGGGGCAACGGCCATTCCAAGCCCCTCGGCTGCGGCGCGGTTGGCCGGCGAGTCGTCGATGAAGAGCGTGTCGCCGGGCGCGAAGCCCGTCGCGTCGAGCACCCTGCGGAATATCTCCTCGCCGGGTTTCAGCAGGTGCATGCGGTACGACAGGAACACTTCCTCAAAGTAATCGCCCACGGTAAGGCCGCCGGCGGTGAAGAAGCAGGTCTCCGCCTTGTGCCAGTGTATCGGGTTTGTGTTGCTCAACAGTACGAGCCTGTGGCTGCGTTTCAGCCTTAGCAGCATGTCAAGACGAGCCACGGGAATGCCCGTAAGCAGGGCGTTCCACGCACGGCAGATGTCCTCGTCAGTCGCCGTACACCCTTTGCAGGCGCGGCGCACGGCGTCGCAGAACTCGCCGACGCCGGTCAGCCCCACCTCAAGGTCATGGAACAAGTCCTCCTGACGACACTCGTCAACGTAGCATGCAACGTCCTCCGCCCCGATGGCCGTAAAGGCTTCGATGCAGCGGCGGCGGTCAAGCCCGGTGAGGACGCCGCCCAAATCCACTATCAGATTGCGCTTTACCTCTGCCACTCCGCCGTTCACTTAGCAGTCATGCGCTTCACCGCACGCCATATCTCGCCAATCCAAAGCACCACGGAAGTGCTTGCTATGATGACGCCCCACTCCGTGAGCGACAGCGGTTCGGTGCGGAACATTCCGCCGCCGAAGGTCACAATGAGCCACTGTCCGCCCAAGATGATGAACAAGACAAGCAGAAGGCCGTTGTCATGTGTGAACGCATGGAAAGCCGAATGGTTCGAGCCGAACGCCTTTGCGTTAAACAAGTTCCAGAATTGGAGCATCACAAACGTGGTGAAGAAC
>ERZ826146.1480-NODE-1480-length-21358-cov-35.850491_pt1 | contig 21358 bp, 18 predicted proteins | sample MGYA00519857_ERZ826146 | MGnify/ENA primary metagenome ERZ826146 (study PRJEB31778, sample SAMEA3449222) | human gut metagenome | biome: human gut; feature: human-associated habitat; material: faeces | place: United Kingdom | collected 2010/2012 ...
GTTGCTCAGGTACTTAAAAAGTTATATTTGTAATAGTGTTGCGGAATTAAGGATAGTTAGAAAAATCTCTAAGAAATAAATATGATAGTAAACACATTTGCGAGAAAGTTGGTCTTCTTCACAATATATTATATGTTGTTTTGCGGCTTCGTCATAAAGAATTTTGGCGTTGATAAGAGCTGTATGTTCCTCATCGACATAGTCTATCTGTTACTGTTGTTTCGTTGCAGTTTCAAGATAAAAAGTGCAGGTCTCAGCTTTTCTATGACAATATGGAAAATGCTTTTTTGCATGTTGTTCTTAGGTGCATTGATTAACGCTGTTCCTCCTATGAATTTCATGTGGGGGGTTAGAAATCAATATTTTTCTCTGATCTTCTTCTTTGCTTCTGCATCGGTGCTGTGCTTACAGGATATAAAGAAAATTTTTAAGTTTTTCTTTTATTTCCAATTTCTCAATCTTGCATGTGCGTTCTATCAATATATTGTTTTAGGATATTATTCTGATGCAAACAATGGCGCATTTATCAATGGCGCTGGACAAGACATATTCTGTGGCATATTAATATCTTATTACCTTTATCGGTATATGCGTAAAGAGTGCAAGAAGTGGCATTTCGCATTTGTACTGATTTCGTCTTTAGTAATAGCTGCTATAGAGGAGGAAAAGTTCATATTTATTGAGACTGTATTCATTTTCGCTTATTTCTATTTCACGAGTAGGCATATGGGGTTCAGAAAAATATTCATTGGCGTTGCGCTTATTGTAGTATTGATTGTTGGAGCAAGTTTGTTGGCACAAATAGGAGGTTCTAACAGTTTGGAGATATTGACAAATAAAGATGCTTTTATGGCTTATCAAGAAGGTGCTTACGCCCTTCCAAGAATAGGAAGTTCCTCAATTATAGAAAGAATGTTTTTTCATAACAACTGGCAATCTTTTTTCGGACTCGGTTTAGGTACTTGTGAGGATGCGTCAACGTTGAGTTTTATTAATACTGATTTTTATAATAAATACAGTTGGTTGCAATACACGTGGTTTACTTTCCAAATTAACTTTATGCAGACCGGTTGGTTGGGCATATTCTTATTTATTGTTTTTTTTATTTCAATCATTGTTTCAAGCGTAAAAGGGAAAAGAAAATGTCCTGATTATTTGAAACATTATTACGACATCAGTATAATCATTACAATTCTCTGTATTATGACTATTTGGTATAATGCAACTTTACGTTCATACAATTCAATCATACCATTTTTTGCAATGTCTCTTAGTGGCATAGTAACCAGACAATTGGTATCGCAGAATTATTCTAATAAAAAATGAAGAATTGTTGTTTTGTAATTCCATATTTCGGGCGTTTCCCAAATTATTTTCAGCTGTTTCTTAATTCTTGCAAGTATAACCCTGATTTTAATTGGCTTATCTTTTCTGATGATACGTCCTTTTATGATTTTCCTCCTAATGTCAGACTTGTTAAGATGACATTCAATGAATTGAAGGAACATGTGCAGTCGTTTTTTGATTTTGAGATTGCACTACCGTCACCTTATAAACTCTGTGACTATAAGCCGTCATACGGTTATGTTTTTCATGAATATCTGGAAGATTTTAGTTTTTGGGGATATTGTGACCTTGATGTTATTATGGGCGATCTGAGCCGTTATCTTACATCCGAAGTTTTGGAAACCTACGATAAGATATTCTGTCTCGGTCATATGACACTGTTCAAAAATACCGAGGAAAACAACCGCTTGTTCATGTATGAGTTTAACGGGCAGATGCTTTATAAGCGAGCTTTTACCACAGAGAATATTGTGACATTCGACGAAGAATGGCGTGACGAGAACAATATTAATCAGATGTTTTTGGGAGAAGGAAAGAAGGTATTTATGGCTGATTATTCAATGAATCCTTCTATCTCTTATAACGACTTTATTCGCGTCAGATACGTGGGTCGTATTGAATCAGCCAATTCTCATGGTTATGAGATTGAACAACGAAAGAAGGCTCTTTATACATGGGAACGCGGTCATGTTTTCAGATATTTTCTTGAAGAGCAGAAACTTCAAAAGGAAGAATTTATCTATATGCACTTTCAGACTCGGAGGATGAAGTTAGATAAAAGTGTTTTAGTTCTCGATAGGCTCAAAATTATCCCCAACAAGTTCCTCCCACTTGAGGTTGAAAAAGTCACTGAAAACAATTTCCACCAGATAAAGAAAAACGGACTTTGTTTCCATGTGCAAGAACATCGTTGGCTGAGCTTAAAGAAGAAAATGAGAAAATTGTTCTGTCATGCCTAAAATAAGTATAATAGTTCCGATTTACAATGTCGAGAAATATCTTGACCGTTGTATGCAATCATTACTCAATCAAACGTTGAAAGATATTGAGATAATAATGGTTGACGATGGCTCCCCTGATAGCTGTCCAAAGCTATGTGATGAATACGCTCGGAAAGACCAGCGCGTAAAAGTCATACACAAGGAAAACGGAGGACTTGGGTATGCGCGTAATTCTGGATTGGATGTGGCGACTGGTAATTTTGTTGCATTTGTTGATTCTGACGATTTTGTTGAAAAGTTGATGTATGAGAGGCTGTACAATGCAGCTGTGAAAGAAAACGCAGATGTTGCTTATTGTAACCACTTCATTTTTCTGACAGCAACTGGTAGTGTTGAGAATCCTTACGCCCCATTTGAAAAAGACACAACTTTCCGAGGCGCGGAAGTTGTGGATGAAGTTATGATGAATATGATTGCGTCTGCGCCAGAAGCAGCGACAGAACGGAAATATTATATGTCAGTTTGGCGCGGTATTTTTAGACGGAGTGTCATCGGCGATTTACGTTTTGAATCTGAGCGTGATTATCTTTCAGAAGACATCCTTTTTCAAGTGGCCCTGCTACAACGTGTTTCAGCTGTAACATTTGTTCGCAATAGACTTTATTATTATAGGAAAAACGAAATATCTCTTACACACGCTTACAGGAAAGACAGGGTGGAAAAGTCTATAGCTTTGTATGAACGTCTGAAAAAGGTCGTTCGCAATGTTGCCGCAAAATCTCCGGATGAATGGAATATCAGGCTTATGAAACTATTGTATGGTTATTTCAGATTTTCACTCCTCTCAAATATCAGTGCTGCGGAAGCTAAAAAACGAGACTTGAAAGCCGATTTCATAAAAAGTTGCAACTATTTAGAAAGTATCGGTTTTTACACGAAATATCCAATCAGCAGATTGCCGTTGAAGCACAAACTGATATTGTTTTTCTTTAAGTACAAGCAATTTTTACTTTTTTTCGCATTGGCTAAAAATGTGAGATAATGATAAAAGCACAGAATATGCTTAAATTCATTGACAACAAGATAACGTTCGACTACTCCCGATGCCAGCAGTGCGGTGCGTGTGGGGCTGTGTGCCCTAAAGGCGCGATAACGTTCGCTATGCGTGATGACGCTACGCATGATGTAGTGGTTGATGGTGATAAGTGCATCAGTTGCCAACGGTGCGTCCGGGTGTGCCCGGCCAACAAGGAGGAGGACTACAAGGGGTATTTTGAAGGCTTTGACAAGAAGCGCTATTTCCTTGGATATAATGTTGATGACAAGATAAGGCGCGAAAGCTCGTCGGGCGGTGTGTGCAAAACTCTGATAATAGAGAGTTTGAAAAACGATTTGGCGGATGGTTTTTACACGCTGCGTCGGACAGACGTGTTCCCATTTGCAGAAGGTGAATTTTACACCAAAGACAATATTCCGGATTATGGCGATATGCCTAATTCGGTTTACCACACGCTGCTTGCATGTCGCAATATAGATAAAATCAAAAAATGCAAACGCCTGATAGTCGTCGGGACGAGCTGCCAGCTGCGCGCCATGAACGCTGCGCTGAAGGGCAGGGCCGACGAGATAATCCGTGTCTGCATTTTCTGCAAGCAGCAGAAGACGCTTGACTCAACGCGCTTTCTCGCAAAGATGATGGGTACGAGAGTGCCTGAAAACCGAATTTTTTTTGTCCGCTATCGCGGACAGGGGTGGCAGGGAATCGTGAGGGTGAATGAAGCGATGCTGCCCTGGAACAGGGCAGCATCGCTTCCGTTCGGTAAACGATTGTGGACGGTGCCGGGATGCAATGTCTGCGGCGACCCTTTCGGAACTAACGCCGAGGCAGATATATCGCTCATGGATCCGTGGAACATACGCCGTCCCAATGACCTCGGCGAAACACTCATAACCGTTCACACAGACTGTGGCATGGAGCTATTAAAAAGCATCGGCACCATTAAGCTTGAAGAAAAATCGTTTGATGACGTAAAGCCCGCACTTGACTTAAAGGACGTATGGCGCAAACAGCAACTCGTGCCGTTCTTCCGTGGAGAAAAGTGCAGCGATGTTGTACATAAGGCCGGTATGGCAGAATTGTGGCAACGCAAGTTTTTACGTAATTTTGTAGAGATAATGCCTCGAATGCCGTTGCTGTTGTACAGAGTTTTATGCCATTTTTTGCCCGATACCTGCAACAAAATACTTTCTGACAAAAAACAAAAGTGAAATAGTTCTGACCTATAAACAGGAAAAATTTGGGATTGAATTTTCAATTTGCTGACTTTGCTGCTTAGTTCCACAAGGCGCAGCTTTTCACCTTTATACTTTTTACCTTTTTACTTCAATTCGATGGACATTAAAGTAATAACGCGGCACGCCCCCTCGAACTATGGGTCGTTGTTGCAGTCGATTGCTACCCAGACCGTACTTGAACGGCTTGGGCACAGGTGCGAGATAATTGACTATGTACGCGATGATGAGTATGGGCTAAAGGCGGTCATTACGGACATGAATAATAAACGCAACAGACTTGGTGGAGCCGTTAAGCGAATGATATATGTTATGATGCGTTATCCCGAGGAAAAGTGTGCGGAAGTCAAGTTTGATGTTATGCGCCAACATTATTTGAAGCTGACGCGCCGCTGCTCCATGTATGAAGATTTGGCCCGGCTTGATGCCGATTTGTTCATGACCGGCAGCGACCAAGTATGGGGGCCGACATTGAATGGGCATTATGATGGAGCCTATTTTCTGTCATTTGTTAAGAATAAGCCAAAGGTAGCGTATGCGGCCAGTTTCGGACGCACAGAATTTACTCCTCAGACCATTGAAGAATACAAGCATTTGCTTTCTCGCTATGACTCTATCGCCGTGAGGGAAGACTCAGCAGTCAACTTGTTAAAGCAAATGGGAATAAAATGCGCTGGTCAAGTGCTGGATCCTACACTGCTGCTTACTGGCGATGAATGGGCAAGATACATTAGCCACAACGTTAATGGCAGGTATGTGTTAGTTTACCAGCTGCACAATAACCCGGTACTAAGCGATTATGCAGTGCGATTTGCGCGCTATGTGGGTTTGCCTCTATATCGTGTGTCGCCAACATTCCATCAATTCTGGCGCGGCGGAAAATTTGTATATTTGCCTGACCTCGGCGACTTCCTTTCATACATCAAAAACAGCACATACATGGTGACTGACTCATTCCACGGCACGGCATTCGCACTAAACTTCAACCGACAATTCATAGAGATACTGCCGAACAACAAGACTGGCAGTCGCAACCAGAGCATCCTGCAGCTTACAGACCTTCAAGACAGGATAGTGACCGACTACGGCGACCTCAGTATTGCAGAAAGAAAGATTGACTATGCGCGTGTCAATGCCATTCTTGCTGAGGAAAGGCGAAAATCGATGGAAATTATGAAGGAGTTATGCTCAATAAACAAGAGAAAATGAAGATACTGCTGATAACCTATCCCGTCTCTCCTTATCGGGGGTCAGAGTTCTCTGTGTCGTGGAACTATATAGTCAACATGAGCCGTGAGCATGAGCTGTTTGTACTTTACGGCACGTCTGGTGGTGGTCTTGGCAATGTGGGCGAACTGAAAGGCTGGCTGCAGACGCATATCCTTGATAGTGTTCATTTCATAGATGTGCAGATGCCGGATAACGCTCTGTCACGAGTGCTTGCACGACTTAGGGCTTTCAACTACAAGTTCGGTTCGTTCTTCCAATATAAATACTGGCATAGGCAGGTCTACCATAAAGCATTGGAAATTGTGAAAAGCGATAGTATTGATATTGTGCATTATCTGAATCCGATAGGTTTCAAGGAGCCGAGCGAGTGTTGGAGGATAAAGGACGTGCCATATGTGTGGGGACCGGTGCAGGGCGTGGAGAACCGTCCTCTGTGCCTTTACAGGGCGTTGGGTGTAAGCGGTATAGCTGATGCATTGGTGCGGCTGATAGTACACAATGGTATGTTGCTTTTCTCACTCAAAATCCGTAAGGCTGCAAAGCGCGCAGACTGTATGTTTGCCGCCACCCCTAACACAGTCAGACAGATGAAATGGGTGTTCGGCAAGGATACTATTTACCTGCCAGAGAACGGCATAGGGAAGATGAACCGCACGGAGCCTATTACCTACAATGAGGATGATGCGCTTAGGATTGTCTGGTGTGGTGCCGTTGTCTATCGTAAAGGGTTGATATTGCTACTTGATGCGTTAAGCAAAGTAAAATCGGATAGATGGTGCCTAAATGTAATTGGGGAGGGTAATTTACTGTCAAACTTGAAGGAATATGCCGACAAACATAATATAAGTAAACATATTACGTGGCATGGAAGTATTCCACGTGAACAAGTGTTCAAATTGATGTCTATTTCACACTTGCACGTAATATCCTCTTTAGGTGATGCCACTACAACCGTGCTGCTTGAGGCCATGTCGTTTGCCGTGCCGACAATGACACTCGACCATTGCGGAATGGCCGGTGTGGTCTGTCCGAAATGCGGAATAAAGATACCGATACATTCATATAGTCAAGTTGTAAACGATATGGCAGCGAGCATAGAGGCTATTATTAATGAGCCGGAAAGGATAAATTGTTTGTCGCATGGTGTAATTGAATGCTCAAAGAAATACCTTTGGAAAAACAGGATTAGTGTGTTTGATAAGGCGTACGAAGCGGTAAAACAAAAATATTCAAATTAGATAATTGTATTATGCGCATCTTACTTTCCAACAAATTCTATTACCGCCGCGGCGGTGACTGCATCTACATGCTTAACCTTGAGCAGCTGCTGAAGGCGCATGGGCATGAGGTGGCGGTGTTCGCGATGGATTATGCGGAAAACCTTGACACGCCGTGGAGGGGATATTTTCCGCAGGCGATGGGTAAACTGATGGCGCTGACGAGGCCGTTCGGCTCACGCGAGGTCAGGTCGAAGTTCAACGGGTTGCTGGATGACTTCAAGCCTGACGTGGTGCATCTCAACAACATACATACGCAGCTTTCGCCGGTAATGGCCGAGCTGGCGCACGTGAGGGGCATCAGGGTTGTGTGGACGCTGCACGACTATAAGCTGCTCTGCCCGAGATATGACTGTCTGAAGGACGGCAAGGACATCTGCGAGCTGTGTTTCGGCGGCGACAAGACATATTGTAAGACGTATCGCTGCATGAAAGGTTCGCGGCTGGCATCATTTGTAGGTTATAAAGAGGCGGTGATGTGGAACAGGGCGAGGCTTGAGGCTTGCACTGACTTGTTCATTTGTCCGAGCCGCTTCATGGCGGAGAAGATGGCGCAGGGCGGTTTCAGCAAGGAGAAGCTGAAAGTGCTTTGTAACTTCATCGACGTAGAAAAATGCCGCAAAGACGATGATGCAAAAGGCGATTATTATTGCTACGTTGGCCGTTTAAGCCATGAGAAGGGCGTAGGTACGCTCATCGAGGCGGCTGCCCGGTTGCCTTATAAGCTGAAAGTAATAGGAGGAGGACCATTGCTGGAGCAATTAAAAATTAAAAATGAACAATTAAAGAGCAATGTTGAGTTTCTTGGTTTCCGCCAATGGGATGACATAAAGGCGATTGTTGGAAAGGCGAGGTTTACGGTTGTTCCTTCTGAATGGTACGAGAACAATCCCTTGTCGGTTATCGAAGCCGAATGTTTGGGCACACCGGTGCTCGGTGCGCGCATCGGCGGAATACCGGAACTGATTGACGAGGGCGTGAGCGGAATGACATTCGAGAGCGGTAACGCCGACGACCTGGCGGAGAAAATAAAGGCGATGTTCGCAGCCGGGTTCGACTATAAGGCAATTGCCGGAAATGCGATGGAACGTTACAATGCCGAGAGTTATTATGAGGCGGTTATGAGGTTTTACGGTTGTTAGGTTATGCGGTTATGGGGTTATAAGGTTATGGGGTTATGCGGTTGTGAGGTTATAAGGTTGTGCGGTTATGCGGTTGTGAGGTTATAAGGTTATGCGGTTATGGGGTCGTGAGGTTATAGGGTTATAAGGTTTTACGGTTATGCGGTTATAAGGGGATGATTGATGGCTTATTGTTACAGCATTTTACAGTAAACGGTATCCGTATAACCATAAAACTACACTACCGCAAAACCGTATAACCGTAAAACCTTAAAACATCTGTCATCTGTCAGCTTTCGGTGTAACACATTGAAGTATAATGCGTTAGGAGCTGACAGATAAGCCGTACATCTGTCAGGCAAACCAGCCACCAATGGATTTATGACAGATTAGTTCTTGCATCTGTCAGTGTGTAGTACGCTGATTGCCAATATGTTACACCGAAATCTGACAGATGACAGACGTTTGCGTTTTTCTTTTTCATTTTCACATAACACTTGCATCACAACCCTATATTATTACACCTAACCGGCGTATAACAGCAAAAGACCACGTTTTGCCGTGCAAAAGACCTTGTTTTACCGTGTAAAAGAGTACGTTTCATACTGCAATATACGGCAAATCGTATTACAGCGGAAGCAAGGCAAACGGACGGATTGAAAACATGCTTGCAGCGTTCCGGATACAGTTTGTATCATGCAACTGAAAAATAATTTTCGTTTTTAACCGTCACACTGTCACAACATGGCATAATTTGCTGATTTACACGGCTTTATGCTGTGACAGCAGGCTGGCTTATCCGTCACGCATTTGTCACATTTTTAATTCTGATACACAGCAACGCATATAGTATTGTGACAGATGTGACGGTTTCGCCAAATGACTGTCACACAGCAAATGATTGACAGGCAGTGAGTTACATGCGATGTGACAGTGTGACGGTTGAATTTGAATTTTTATATTAGATAATATACCTAAATAATGAAAACTATAAATGCAGATTTGTTAACAACTCCATCCGGATATCATGTAAGGCTCAAGTGGCTTGATATAGCACGAGGACTGGCGTTTCTGATGGTGATTTATTCACATCTCAAATACAAGGATGATATGGTTATGAGGTATTTTTCGCCGATGTTTCTAACCATGTTTTTCTTTGTGTCGGGTTATCTTTTCAAAGAAAATTGTTCGTTCGCTAAGGTGTTAGAGCAACGTACAAGGACTTTGCTTTTACCATTTTTAATATTGGGGGGGGTAATGATACTTCTCTCCAACATCTTGACATTCAACGAGAAACAGCCTTTGATAGATGAAATAAAAGGGCTGCTGTTCCAAAATGGGACAAACCAACTATTGTGGTTTATCGCCGCACTTTACGTTTACAGCATAGTGTTTTACTGGGTTGAAAGATTTTGCAGGACGTACAAGACGTTGATGGTTGTCTGTTCACTACTGTTTATTCTGAATGTGGTTTATTCTTATTGGCTTGATGGTCCTTCATTGCCTTGGCACGTAACGTCATCTGGCTATGCCTGTTTTTATATGGCTCTTGGCAAGTTTTACAAGCACAATGAAGAAAAAATAGATACCTTGTTCGGCTACAGAAGTCTGTTAGTGCTGGCAGTGATTTATTTTGGCATAATAACACTCACGGGTTTTTCTTGTTCGTTCTTTGGCAGCAAGTTTATAGTCGGCTCGGTAACGTTGAGTGTCATGTCGCTGATATTGGGAGTAGCCGTATCGAAAAGGTTTTTTCAAAACAGCCGTTTCTTGCTGTTTGTTGGTGCAAACACCCTGTTCTATTTCGCTTTTCACGGGAAAGGATATTCGTTGCTTCAAACCATAATAGAAAGAGCAATGTCGGTTTTGTCTGTCAGTCACACATTCTTGATTGACGAAGCGCTTGGATTTGTCATTGTTTTTCTTGACGCACTGCTACTTATTATACCGGCTATGCTTGTGAACCGTTACTGTCCTTGGTTGCTCGGTAAGGGGTTCAAGCTGTGGAAAGCATGACCGTTGAAATAAAAGAAAGTACCGCCGGTCGGTGTCATTCGTTTTCAAGCATCCATTTCCATACAGGTATGACTTCTATTGTCTGGTCGCCAACAGTGATGTTGCGTTCTTCGTTGTAAGTAATGATGAGCGAGCGTTTTAATGGTTTGAAAGCGTTAAGTTTGACTAAGGCGGAAATTTCACGTTCACGTGTTTCCATGTCGGTAATACTGTAAGATACTTGTACGCCGAGCTGTTTTGACGGAACGTAAAAATCCACCTCCACATTCCGGTTATAGTAAAACAGGCTGTCGCCATATTTGCGCATCAGGCAGACGGCAACAAGGTTTTCGAGGAGCTTGCTTTCCGGGTTGATTAAGAAGAGGTTAAGTATTCCGTTGTCGTAAAAATAATGTTTCTGCATTACCTCGCGTTGCGGAATGGAGTCGGTAAAATTTGATATGGAAAAGCATAAAAACGCCTCTTTCAAGTATGAAAGGTATACACCAATCGTGTTGCGGCTGATTTTCGAGCCGTCGCCTTGCAGAATGTTCTGAAGCCGTTTTACAGCTGTTGGCTGCATTACGCTGTCTGCAAGTTTGCGTATTAGCAGAGTTATGCTGCGTTCATTGCGCAGACCTTTCCTTATCACGATATCCGAATAAAGGACTTTTTGGTAAAGAGACGTAAGCCACAGGCGTTTGTCGGTGAAATAAAACGACTCGGCCAGTCCTCCGTAATAAAAGTAATCCCCGAGCAGGCGCACAACGTCGGCCTTTTGTGGCGACAGTGCCCAGTGCTTGTCAAGCGTGAGACCTTTGAACTGTAAGTATTCCGAAAACGAAAACGGCCATACCTCTTGTATGAGAAACCGGCCTCCAAGTGTCGAGGCTATTTCCCTGCTAAGCATGTGGGCGTTGCTGCCGGTTATAAATACACGGCGGCCTTCGTCGGCGAGCCGTCGGGCAAAATGTTCCCAACCGTCGATGTTTTGTATTTCGTCAAGAAAGATGATAGGTTCAAAATCAAATAGTTCCCGATAGGCGTCAATGACGGTGTGCAGGTCTTCTTTTCTCATGTCTGAAATGCGCTCATCCTCGAAATTCACGAACAGCATCTCGCGTATGTCGTGCCCCTCGTTCGTAAGTTGTTGGATGTGCTGGTATAACATATACGTCTTTCCTGCCCGGCGTATTCCTACGAATACATAGTTTCCGGCCGGGTCAATCTTCACATCACGCTTCTGCAAGTTTATTTTCTGGATGAAACTTTGCTGCTGTAAGATTATTTCTTGAATGATTTTCTTTTCCATAGCATGATACTTATTTCTTGCAAAAATAATAAAAATAACCACATAGAGAGCATAAAACGGCAAAATATGCTCTGTATAGAGAGCATATTTCAAGAAAATATGCTTCGTAGACGAAAATAACCACGAAATATTGATAAATAAACAAACAATAATGGCAGACTTGAAAATTCCGCGTCCTACTGACGCAAGCATTATTCTGACGTACCGTTGTCCGATGCGTTGCCAGATGTGCAACATCTGGAAGAACCCTACCAACAGGCAGGAGGAAATCAAGGCGGCAGACCTTAAGACGCTGCCGCAGCTGAAGTTCATAAACCTTACGGGCGGCGAGCCGTTCATACGCGAAGACTTGGAAGAGATTGTGGAGGAATGTTACCGCCATACGCCGCGCATAGTAATCTCCACTTCGGGATGGTTTGAGGACAGGGTTGTGGCTCTTGCAAAGAAATTTCCCAACATTGGCATACGCATTTCAATAGAGGGGCTTAGCCAAAAGAACGACGAGCTGCGCGGCCATGCAGGCGGTTTCGACAAGGGGCTGCGCACCCTGCTCACCCTGAAACACATGGGGCTGAAGGACATAGGCTTCGGTTGCACCGTGTCAAACCATAACTCGAAGGATATGCTCTCGCTCTACCAGCTGTCGCTTTCGCTTGGCATGGAGTTCGCCACGGCTGCTTTCCACAATTCGTATTACTTCCACAAGGGCGACAATGTTATAACCAACAAGGACGAGGTTACAAACAACTTCCGCCAGCTGATAGAGTGGCAATTGAAGGAAAAGCACCCTAAGAGCTGGTTCCGCGCGTGGTTCAACATGGGACTTATAAACTATATCGAGGGCGGACGGCGCATGTTGCCGTGCGAGGCCGGCATGGTAAACTTCTTCATCGACCCATGGGGTGAGGTGATGCCGTGCAACGGACTGGAAGAGAAGTACTGGAAGGAGAGCATGGGAAACATCCACGACAAGCCGTTCATGGAGATATGGGAGAGCGAGCAGGCGCAGAAAGTGCGGCAGATGGTACGCAAGTGCCCGAAGAACTGCTGGATGGTTGGCACGGCCAGCCCTGTTATGCACAAGTACATAAAGTATCCTGCCAAGTGGGCTTTGAAGAACAAGCTGCGCTCCATGCAGGGCAAACCGGCCTGCATAGACCCGAAGTGGTGCGACGTAGGGCAAGACCCGTGCCAAGGGGACTTGAGAGTGAAGGGCGAAGAGTGAAGAACGAAGAATTAAGAATTATTCATTTTATCATTATTCATTATCCCATAATTCATTCCAAATCCATGTGTGATAAAACGTTAACTGCCCCCTCCCCGAAAACAAAAATAAAGTTAATGCGGAACGGTACGCCTCTTTGGACGGGTTAAGGGCGTATGCGGCATTGGGAATTGTCTTGATGCACGTGTTAAGCAACATATCGGTGAAGCCGTCGGCGAATTACCTGACAGGTGAACTCATACCGTTTTTCACAGATTTTACCCTGTTGTTCATGATAGTGAGCGGCTTTTCCCTGTGCTGCGGTTATTACCGGCGCATAAAGGATGGGACGATAACTCCGGCGAATTTCTACAAGAGGCGTTACGCAAGAATATTGCCGTTTTTCGCTACATTGTGTCTTATTGATTTGGTCGTTTCGCCGAGCCTGGGTTCTTTGTACGAGGTGTTTGCCAACATTACGCTCTGTTTCGGGCTGCTGCCGCCGTCAACAGAGGTTCATGTAATCGGTGTAGGCTGGTTTCTTGGTATTGTTTTCTTGTTTTACATGTTGTTCCCGTTTTTCGTGTTTATGCTTGACAACAGGCGTAGGGCGTGGTTCTCGTTTGCTGTGGCGTTGGTGTTCGCATGGCTGACGATAGTTTACTACTCCGACCCGGGGCGCAGGTGCATGGTGTTCTGTGCGCCGCTGTTCGTTGCCGGTGGTATAGCCTACCTTTATCGGGAGCGCATAGTGGAGTTCGGCAAACGGCATCCTGTTTTGTCCGTTGTTTCAACGGTCGTCATAACAGTCGCTTACTTTGCTTTTAGGAAACAAATTCCCGGTGGTGTAATGACTTATACTGCCGAACTGGCACTGTTCACCTTGTGGCTTGTTTATGCCGTGGGTTCTGCCGATGTGGTGCTTAACAACCGCGTGGTAAGATACCTTAGCGGTATAAGTATGGAGATATACCTGTCTCACATGCTCATATTCCGTGTGGTTGAAAGGCTGCACCTTGAAAACACTATCACGCAGAATGACCTTTTTTACGCCGTTACGTCACTGCTTACGATAATGGGAGTAATCTGTTTTGCGCATGTAATGAAGTATTATATGCTGAAGCCGGTTGTGAGGCGGATGGAAAGATAAGCATAAATTCAATGAAGGAAAGAATTGTTTTTATAGACATAGCAAAAGCTGTTTGCATCATCCTTGTGGTTGTGGGCCACTATGTGCCAGACAATTCTCCGGGATGGTATGTGGCATTGCACGATATTATTTATACGTTCCACATGCCGTTGTTCATGTTCGCAAGCGGCTATGTGTACATTGCGACGAAGAGGGATGTCGGTTATAAGGATTTCTTGGTGAAGAAGATAAGGCGCCTTATGGTTCCTTATCTTGCAACTTCCGTCGTCGTCATAACGTTGAAACTGTTGACGCAGGGAAGTTTGAGCGTAGACAATCCTGTAACTTCAGCATCGTTCCTGCGAATGTTTTACCTGCCTGAAGCCGGATATTTCCTTTGGTTCATCTGGGCGTTGTGGTGGATGTTTGTCATTGTTCCACTGATGAAGACAAAACAAAGTCGGCTGTTGTTCTTTTTTGTATGCTTGGTATTGCATTTCATTCCAATGTCTTTACCGGATGTGTTTTGTCTCTCCCAGTGTAAACAGATGATAGTTTTCTTCATGTTTGGCGTAGTTGCATACGAACAAAAGTTCTTGCATGAGTTTGTCAACGGTTTTAGTATGCGTAAGGTCGCTGCGGCTTCTCTCTTGTTTGTTGCAGTTCAATATGCCGAAATGGCAAATGGGGGGGTAAAAATACACTAATTGATGCGGTGTTGCCTTATGTCGGGATATTTTTCGTTATTGAAATGTCCAAACTTGTGTGTCGTTTTTATGGTAAAGTGCAGTCAAGCTGGATGATGGTTGTTGCGGCCTCTTCATATATTATATACTTGTTCCATACGACATTTGAGGGTTTTGCAAAGGCTGTTTTAAGGAAAATGCCGCTCGATTCAGACTTGTGGTTTGTTTTTGTTCCCGAAGCTTTGATTGTTGTAGGGTGTGGTGTCGTAATGCCGGTTTTGTTATACAAGGTTTTCAAGAGATACCGCGTGACAAAGTTGTTGTTCGGTTTATGATTTTTTATTGCCGTTTTTCATCAGCAACCACAGTGCGGAGAGGCATGATAAGGCGATAACCCCTACGTATTGCAATGTTTCTTTCAAGTGGACTGGCGCTTTCATTGTCGAATACTTGACTGAATTTGCTGCAAAAATAGTCAATTATTTTTTATCTCGATATTTTATGAAGATAGTTGTTACGGGTACCCGGGGCGTTCCTAACGTCATGGGCGGCGTTGAAACGCATTGCGAGGAGCTGTTTCCGAGGATGGCGAAGCGCGGATTTGACGTTACGGTGATACGCCGGGCGAGCTACGTCAGCGATGGACTGACGGAGTGGAAGGGCGTGAAGCTTGTTGATGTTGAAAGCCCGAAGAAAAAGTCGTTTGAGGCTATCATCCATACTTTCCGCGCGATAAACGAGGCGAAGCGGCTCGGGGCGGACATCGTACACATACACGCCATTGGCCCGGCGATGCTTGTTCCGTATGCAAAGGTGCTGGGGATGAAGGTCGTGTTCACCCATCACGGTCCCGACTACGACCGCGACAAGTGGGGCCGGGCGGCCAAGGCGGTGCTCAAGTTGGGCGAGCGCATGGGCTGCATGTTCGCCGACGACGTGATAGTTATTTCCGACGTAATTCGCAATCTGATAAAACGGAAGTACAACCGCACGCGGAACGTACACCTGATTTACAACGGAGTGTCGCAGCCGGAGGTATGCGATTATCCCGAATATTTTGACGAACTCGGCATAGAGAAGGGCAAGTATATTCTTGGTATGTGCCGCTTTGTGCCGGAGAAGAACCTGCACCATCTTATTTCCGCTTATGCTCAAGTTAAGAGTGAAGAATTAAGAGCTAAGAAAGATAGCGGAATAAGGCTTGTTCTTGCCGGTGACACTGACTTTGAGGACGACTATTCGCGCAGCCTGAAAGAAACGGCGCGCAAGAACGGCGTTGTGCTTACGGGCTTCATCAAGGGGCGCAAGCTGCACTCGCTGCTGGCAAACTGCCGCTGCTACTGCCTGCCGTCGAGCCACGAGGGGCTGCCCATCGCGCTGCTCGAGGCCATGAGCTACGGCGTGAAGGTTGTGGTGAGCGACATTCCGGCCAATCTCGAGGTGGGGCTTGACAAGGACGATTATTTCCCCGTAGGCGATGTCGATGCCCTTGCCGGGAAGCTGAAAGACGTAATGGAGCGGCCGTTGCAGCATGTTGATTACGACATGCGCAAGTATGACTGGGAGAAGATTGCCGACCAGGTGGCGGAGGTTTATACGCAGTTGGGCGCCAAGTGAGCATGGGGTAGATGATAGATTAGGCTACGGCAAATAACCGGTTGATAACCCACTGAAAATCAACGGGTTTCCAAAAGGCCGCCTTTCGCAGTGCGAAAGGCGGCCTTTTAGCGTGTAAAACATGGCCTTTTGGAAGGCAAAAGACCGTCGATTGAAAATCCACCCCAGCCCGGCATGAGACCCACCCCAGCCCTCCCGAAGGGAGGGTGCTTGATTACTTGTATTTATTTGATAGAAAATGGCTTTTGAGGTGATTGTTCAATGGCTCTGCATCTGGTGTTGCATGGCTATAACGGAAAGCCATATCGGGAAATTAAATTTTGCACTTTTAGTCCACGGTAAATCTCCTTTTGTAGCCGTCAGTTGTTTCTATGTCAGGCGTTTTTTTCTTTTTCCGGTTAAAATTTGTCGGTTGGCAGGTGTTTTGTTGCGGAATTTGACTACCTTTGTAATCAGGATTGGCTCGATGCCTTTCCGTGATACATGTGACAAAAAGAAGAAGCGTTATGCTCGTCTTGTAAGTTGGAAACGTAGGAAATTTCGAACTTAGTACGAGAGAGGGCATAGTGGTTCTCGCGCTATGGCGTGGGCTGCTATAACCATATCTGTACTAAAGGTTTTTCCTACGACCTCCAACTTAGGCATGGTAGCATCGCAGTTCCACGCTTCCCATTTAATAACAGCCTATTTGGGGAACTGGTAGGCATAGTGATTTAATTTTATATGGAACAACGGTTTTGTCAAAGTTGCGGCATGCCCCTGACCGATGAGTGCATGGGGACTGAGGCCGACGGCGGCCGCAGTTGTGATTACTGCGCTTATTGTTACAAGGACGGCAAGTTCACGCAGGACTTCACGATGAGCCAGATGATTGAGTTCTGCCTGCAATTCTTAGACCAGATGAACGCGCAGGCAGGCTGGAATCTTACTCCAGTGCAGGCAAAGGAACAGATGTGGAAACGCTTTCCGCAGCTGAAACGGTGGAAGGAGAAAGACACACGGACGTTGGCGGAAAAGGCTGCGGCGCTGCTTGCACAGTGCGAGAACGTGACCGTGGCCTCGGTTGACGCCGACGGCTATCCACGCCCGGTGCAGATGTCGAAGATAGGAGCAAGGGGTTTCAGCGAGGTTTGGATGGCAACGAGCGCCGGTTCGGTAAAAGTAAGCGACTTCAGGCAGAACAACAAGGCCGGGCTTTGTTATGAGCATTACGGTGACGGAGTGGCCCTGCGCGGTACGGTGGATGTCGTTACGGACGACGCCGTGCGCAAGGCGATGTGGCAGGACTGGTTTGTACACCATTTTCCCGGCGGCCCTGACGACCCTGATTATGTCCTCCTGCGCTTTGTCGGCAAGGAAGCAACGTTTTGGATAAACGGCGAATTTATGGCCGAACATGACTGTCAAACCATAGAAAGAAAATAAATATGAAAAACGAAGTATTGTATCTGTTGCTTGACAACTATGCCGACCATGAGGCGGTGTTCCTTTCTTCGGCCGTTGCATGTGACGAGCGTAGCATCAAGACAAGCCCTAAATACGTTAACAAGATAGTTGCCCCGACGCTGGATGCCGTCCGCTCATGCAGCGGTTTTCGCATGTTGCCCGACTATTCATTCGATACCATGCCCGAAGATTATGCGGCATTGGTTCTTATCGGCGGCTTCGGCTGGCTTGACGAAGCGGTGGCCGGCAAGGTGGTGCCAATCGTCCGCCGTGCAATAGACAAGGGACTGATTGTTGGAGCCATCTGCAATGCCGCGTCGTTCCTTGCCCGTCACGGTTTCCTTAATGCCGTAAGGCATACTGGCAACGGCTTGGAGCAACTGCAGCTGTGGGGCGGTGACAACTATACCAATTCCGCCGGATATGTTGACGGACAGGCTGTGGCAGACCGGCGCATCGTGACTGCAAACGGCACGGGCAGTCTGGAATTTGCAAAGGAAATGCTGCTGCTTTTGGAAAACGATACCCCTGAACAGATAGAAAACTTTTATCGGTTCAACAAATTGGGGTATGTTGAAGTGATGCGGCAAATGAAACAAAGACCGTAAAGTATGGATTTGTCTGATTGGTTCAAAGGTTTTGAGAACGGAATAGCCCGACTTACGCAGGAACAACGGTCGGCTTTCTTCTCGGAATGCGGCAAAAACTGCGTCAAGGGCGGCACTCTTGACATTTACAGACGGCTCTATGAAGAGTCTGGCGGCGACATTGACACCTTCTTTATGAAGGCGGACGGACTGCCGGGAGTGAGGTGCGAGGTGTGGAAAAGGGCAGGGTGTACCACCTTTTCTTTCTGGAATGCACCTGCGGCCTGTGCAAACAAGGTTATGTTTCCACGCCTTTGCTGTGCGAATGTTCCCGTCAGAGTGTCATTTATTCATTGCAAAGCCTGTTTAAGGATCGTAAGTTCTGCGTCACGCTCTGCCATTCAATTTTGCAGGGCGCACAAGATTGCAAGATGAGAATTGAGATAATGCAATAAGCCTGAACACGATATGCCAAAAGCGTGCAGCCGTCAAGGTAGCACGCTTTTGGCATATCAGTAGTCGGTTGTGGCGCAGTCAGTATGCCACAGAGCACGGAATGCCCATTGCCGTGACGAGGTCGCGGATGCCGTCAAGCACGTCAGGCGATGCTTTGCGCAGTTCGTGGTCGGGCGTTTCGCGGTCGATGGTGTATATCATGACCTGCCGTGGGGCGATGTGCCTTATGGCTTCGAGCCACGGGTTGACATATTCTTCGCCGGTGTTGTCAACGCTTTGGCCGTCCATTGTGCCGCGCATGAACATTGTCTGCACTATGGCGTGGCCGTTGAACGAGCGTATTGCCTCGATGATTTCATGCACGTCGTATGTCGGGTAGGTAGGCCGGTTCACTTTGTTGATATACTCTTGGCTTACGGTGTCAAGCTTCAGGATGTTGTTGTCCACGCGTTCGAGGGCGGCATGCACGTCGGGACGCATCGCCATCGTTGCGTTGCTAAGCACCGACACCTTTGCTTCGGGGCAGTAACTGTCGCGCAGTCGGATGGTGTCGTCTATTATTCCGGCGAACTGCGGATGAGCCGTAGGCTCGCCGTTGCCTGCGAATGTCAGCACGTCGGGCAGCCGTCCGTCGGCCTGCATGGCCTTTAGCTTCTGTTCAAGAGCCGCCGCCACTTCTTCGCGCGTTGGCCTTTTCAGCCGTGGGCGGTGGTCGGCGTTGAAGCCGCATTCACAGTATATGCAGTCAAAAGTACACACTTTGCCGTCTGCAGGCATCAGGTTTATGCCGAGTGATATGCCGAGGCGGCGGCTGTGTACAGGCCCGAATATGGGCGATGGATAGATTACGGTGCTCATTGTCGTTGTTCCTTTCTTGTAAGTTCAGCGTGGCAAAGGTACAAAAAAAGAATGGAAGCGCAATTGTTGCGCTTCCATTCTTGATATAAGATGTGGTTGATTTTTATTCTACTACGATGGGCTTGTACTTCGGAACGAGGCTCTTCATTATTATCCAAGCCAGCAGGTAGGCTACGGCGCAGATGCTGAAAACGATGAAATACCCTGCGGGTTTGCCTGTATAGCCCATGAACTCCATCGCAGGACGTGCAAACTCAGCCCCTTGCATGAGGAGTTCTTTGGTCATTTCAATTTCTTTTCCGTTTACGATTGTCGTACCGGCTGCGTATGTGAACAAGTTGCCTGCACCTGTTTGTATCAGGAATGAGCCTATGCCGCCAGCCATTGCGCCGATACCGGTTATGGTCGCGATGGTAGATTTGGGGAACATGTCGCCGATTGTCGAGAACAGGTTGGCCGACCATGCCTGGTGACCTGCGCCGGCGAGGCCGATGATTATTGCAGGGAACCAAGCCGAATAGCCGCCCAACGGCTGCGCGAACAGCGCGAACAGGGGGAAGAACGCAAATATGAGCATTGCCAGCATACGGCCCGAGTAGGGACCCATGCCCTTCTTTTCGACGAAGAGTTTGGGCAGGTATCCGCCGTAGATTGACAGTATTGTCACGATAAGATAGAGCACGAAGATGAGCGCCATGCCCATTGATGACGACGAGGCGTAGCCGAACTGGTCGGAGAAATAAGCCGGCGCCCAGAACAGGTAGAACCACCATACGCCGTCGGTGAAGAACTTGCCCACTACGAACGACCATGTCTGCTTGTACTTGAAACACTGCAGGAAGGGTATTGTCTTCTCCTCTTTTGCCCCTTCGGCAGGCTTGGCCTCTTCCTCGTCGTCCTGGTTGATGTAGATGAGTTCGGCCTTGTTCACGTGTTTCGAATTCTCAGGCTTTTCATATAGGTGCGCCCAGAAGAACATCCATACGAAGCCTATTGCACCGATTATGATGAACGCCATCTCCCAGCCTAAGTGCTGCGCGAGGATTGGGATGGTGAGCGGAGCGGCCAATGCGCCTACCGATGCGCCCGAGTTGAAGATTGACGTGGCGAACGCGCGGTCTTTCTTGGGGAAGTACTCGGCCGTTACCTTGATGGCTGCCGGGAAGTTGCCCGCCTCGCCTAATGCAAGGATTGCACGGCATACGAGGAACAGCCATACGCTCAACGTGGCGATAGCGACGGCCATCTCGCTGCCGGCCTCAACCATGCGGAGGGCGTGGACTGACTCAAGCCCTTCTATCTCCATCGTCACCCATCCGCATCCGGCGTGCAGGCACGCGCCGAGCGACCAGATGAAGATGGCCCAAAGGTAGCCTTTCTTTATGCCCATCCAGTCTACGAACTTGCCGGCGAACAGGCAGGCGACGGCGTAGAAGATGGAGAAGAAACCGGTAATCATGCCGTAATCGGCATCTGTCCAGTGGAACTCGGGTGCTATAAAGTCCTTCCACGTCAGCGAGAGCACCTGCCTGTCAAGGTAGTTTACAGTCGTGGCGCAGAATAACAAAGCACAAATGACCCAACGGAAGTTGGTCATCTTTGTTGTTTGAATTGGATTCATCAGTTATTAATTTGATTAAATAGTCTGCGTTTAAGTAAGTTTGCGCAAAGTTACTGTTTTTTCATTAAAAAACGGATGGCGCCTCGTTAAAATAGCTTAATGGCTCCGTTGCGATGCAGAACGTGGCCTTTTGCCCTACAAAAGACGGCCTTTCAGCCTGCAATATGCCGTCTTTTGCAGGCTGAAAGGCCTTTAGCTTTGCATCGCAAAAGTAATCATGAAAATTATTACCTTTGCAG
>ERZ826146.1489-NODE-1489-length-21285-cov-3.640273_pt1 | contig 21285 bp, 13 predicted proteins | sample MGYA00519857_ERZ826146 | MGnify/ENA primary metagenome ERZ826146 (study PRJEB31778, sample SAMEA3449222) | human gut metagenome | biome: human gut; feature: human-associated habitat; material: faeces | place: United Kingdom | collected 2010/2012 ...
TGGAAGAAATAAATAAAGCATACGCCACGTTCCAGGAACGTGACCGCATCGCTTCCCTCGGTGGGGGCGTGGAAAAGATTGAAAAGCAACACGAAAACGGAAAGATGACTGCCCGCGAGCGTATCGAAATGCTGCTCGACAAAGGTACTTTTGTTGAACTGGACAAGTTGATGGTTCACCGCTGCACCAACTATGGCATGGACAAAAACAAGATTCCGGGAGACGGCATCGTATCCGGTTACGGAAAGATTGACGGGCGCCAGGTATTTGTTTATGCCTACGACTTTACAGTCTACGGAGGTTCACTGTCTGCTTCGAACGCGAAAAAGATTGTGAAAGTGCAGCAACTGGCATTGAAGAACGGTGCTCCGATAATTGCGCTGAATGATTCCGGAGGTGCACGTATTCAGGAAGGAATTGAAAGCCTTTCCGGCTATGCGGATATTTTCTATCAGAACACAATGGCAAGCGGGGTGATTCCTCAGATTTCGGCTATTCTTGGTCCGTGTGCCGGAGGCGCCTGCTACTCTCCTGCCCTCACCGACTTCATCTTTATGGTGAAAGAAAAGAGTCACATGTTTGTGACAGGTCCGGATGTGGTAAAGACTGTGATTCACGAAGAGGTAAGCAAAGAAGAACTGGGCGGTGCCATGACACACAGCAGCAAAAGCGGTGTCACTCACTTTATGTGCAATACCGAAGAAGAACTGTTGATGAGCATTCGCGAACTACTTTCCTTCTTGCCTCAGAATAATATGGACGAAACGAAAAAGCAGAACTGTACTGACGAGACCAACCGTGAAGATGCCGTACTCGACACCATTGTCCCCGCAGACCCGAATGTACCATACGACATGAAGGATATCATCGAACGGGTAGTAGATAACGGCTATTTCTTCGAAGTAATGACTAACTTCGCAAAGAATATCATCATCGGTTTTGCACGTCTGGCAGGCCGTTCGGTTGGTATTGTCGCCAATCAGCCGGCCTACCTTGCCGGTGTTCTCGACATTGACGCCAGCGACAAGGCAAGCCGCTTCATCCGTTTCTGCGACTGTTTCAACATTCCGTTGATTACTTTCGAAGATGTGCCGGGATTTCTTCCCGGATATACGCAGGAGAACAACGGTATCATCCGCCACGGTGCTAAAATCGTTTATGCGTTTGCCGAAGCTACCGTTCCCAAACTGACAGTCATTACCCGCAAGGCATACGGTGGCGCGTATATTGTGATGAACTCCAAACAGACAGGTGCAGATGTGAACTTCGCTTATCCGAGTGCGGAAATCGCAGTCATGGGTGCGGAAGGTGCGGTAAACATCCTGTTCCGCAAAGCGGATGCAGAGACAAAAGATAAAGAACTGGAAGCCTACAAGGAAAAGTTTGCCACTCCCTACCAAGCTGCCGAACTAGGATTCATCGATGAAATCATCTATCCGAGACAAACCCGCAAACGTCTGATCCAGGCACTGGAAATGACAGAGAACAAGATGCAGACGAATCCGCCTAAAAAACATGGAAATATGCCTTTATAAGTTATAGGCGATTACCTATAATAAAAGAGACTGTTTCAGTACAGGTGCCCCCACCTGTTTCTGAAACAGTTTCTTTTTTCATATAAAAAGCAGAAATGCTTTCACGCAAAATAGATAAAACTTTATACCTTTGCAGTATTACATTATGAAAAACCTGAAAATATGATTAACCTGAAATGTACATTTGCCGTCACGGCCGGATTGTGCTCATCTTTGGCCTATGCACAAAACCAACCGCACATTATCTTAATTATGACCGATCAGCAACGTGGCGACGCCATGGGATGCATGGGTAATGAATCTGTAATCTCCCCCCATCTGGACGCTTTGGCAAGCGAAGGAACGTTGTTTATGAACGGATATTCTTCGTGTCCCAGCAGTACCCCTGCCCGTGCCGGACTGTTGACCGGACAGTCTCCCTGGCATCATGGCTTGTTAGGATATGGCAAAATTGCCCCCAAGTACAACCACGAAATGCCTCAGATGCTGAAAGATGCCGGATATTATACCTTCGGTATCGGAAAAATGCACTGGCATCCGCAACGAATCAAACACGGTTTCGAAGGAACGCTGCTGGATGAAAGCGGACGCCGGGAAGATCCGAATTTCATCAGTGACTATCGCTTATGGTTTCAAATACAAGCACCGGGAAAGAACCCGGATGAAACCGGAATCGGATGGAACGATCACGGAGCAGCTACCTATAAACTGAAAGAAAGTCTACACCCTACTTATTGGACCGGTGAAATGGCTTGTCAGATGATACAGAATTATGATAACGGCAATCAGCCTTTATTTCTGAAAGTTTCCTTTGCCCGTCCCCACAGCCCGTACGACCCGCCTCAACGCTTTCTCGACATGTATAAGGATGCACAGGTTCCCGATCCCGTCATTGGTGACTGGTGTGGGAAATACGCTAAAGAACTGGACCCCGAAAAAGCAGCCAAAGATGCTCCCTACGGTAACTTCGGAAATGAATATGCACGTCACTCCAAACGCTATTATTATGCCAACATCACTTTCATAGACGAACAGATAGGGCGTGTCCTCCAGACCTTAAAAGACAAGGGGATGTATGATAATTCCCTTATCATTTTCGTTTCCGATCATGGAGATATGATGGGAGATCACTACCACTGGCGGAAGACTTACCCGTATGAAGGATCTACGCACATACCTTATATTATTAAATGGCCAGCCAAAGCGCAAGTCGTTCCCGGCAAGGTGGATAATCCCGTAGAACTCCGTGACCTGCTACCAACTTTCCTCGAAATAGCGGGAACCTCCGTTCCCACCGACATAGACGGACGCTCTCTGCTATCTTTGGCTAAAGGCACAGAAACGGAATGGCGCAAATACATTGATCTGGAACATGCCACTTGCTACAGTGATGACAACTATTGGTGTGCTTTGACCGACGGAAAGATTAAATATATCTGGTACTTCTATACAGGTGAAGAGCAATTGTTTGACCTTGCCAAAGATCCTAAAGAACTGCATAATGCTGTGAGCGACAAGAAATATAAAAAGCTGCTGGCAGGCATGCGTGCAGAAATGATCCGCCACCTCAGTGAACGGGGAGAGGAATTTGTGAAAGACGGTCAATTGGTTGTCCGCAAAAAAACGATGCTTTACGGTCCTAACTATCCGAAAGAAAAGCGATAAATATAGCCTGCCCGGATGAAACACATCACTTTCGCCACAAATTGTATCTATCATACAGATAAAATGGGAAGTTCTCAGTGACTGACACTTAATTTATCCGTCTAAGATTGTACAATTTGCGGTGAAAGTGATAATAAGTATTTTGCAAGGAGACGTTTTTCCCTTACATCAGATGATTTCTCCTACATCAGATAAGGAGTGAGATACTTCACAAGGAAATATCCGCCGACTACCAGCCACACATAAAGTAAAAGAGCCAGTACGAAAGGTTTGGCTCCGGCCTTTCTGAATTTATCGATGCTTGTTTCTGTTCCGAGTGCCGTCATAGCCATTGTCAGCAAAAAGGTATCCAGTGTGTTAATACTTGCCACCAACTGTGCAGGAAACAAATCAAAAGAATTGAAAGCGATGACACCCATAAAGCCTATTGCAAACCAGGGCACCGCAATCTTCTGAAACTTCTGTCCTTTCTGCACTTGTCTTTTCCGCGCTCTCGCCACCAGATAGGTAGTAATCAGAAGCACAGGAACCAACATCATCACACGAATCATTTTCACTATGATGGCAGAATCCGAAATACCGTTTCCCATCGCGTCTCCGGCACCTACTACATGGGCAACCTCATGCAGGGTAGCCCCCGTATAAATCCCCATCTGATCGGGAGTCAGTGCACAAAGTCCGTTCCGGTACAAGAAAGGATACAGAAACATGGAAATAGTGCCGAAAATCACGACAGTAGACACGGACACAGCCGTTTTATATGGCTTTGCCTTGATGGTCGATTCAGCCCCCAGAATAGCGGCGGCTCCACAAATTCCACTTCCGATGGAAGTAAGCAATGCGATTCCACGGTCCATCTTCAGCAGATAGATGCCGCCACAAATAGTCACAGCCACAATAATCACATCGATCAGCATAGCCGGCAATCCGATAGCCATCACATCCTGAAAAGTCAATCTGAAACCATATAAAATGATACCGATGCGCAGAATCTTCTTTGAGCAAAACTGGATTCCCGGCACCCACGTTTCCGGAAGGTGGTTTCGCAGACTATTGGCATAAAGCATACCCAAAATGATACCGACAATCATCGGACTGAAAGAAATACTTCTTACAAAAGACATCTCGCCAATATAAAATGCAGCACAAGAAAATAATGCTATCAACAGGACACCGTGCAGCATGCTGCTTCTCTTTTCATTGAACATAAATGATTTGATTTAAGTGATACTTAATTATTTCTTTTTTGCAAAGGAAGACATTTTCCGGCAGACTGAATCACAGAATTTTATTATGTCGGATAATCCCTGGTTATAACCCCAAAGCGGTTATAACAAAAAAACGGCACCTCGATTCACATCGCAGCACCGTCACAACACAAACACAAAATAAAACACGACAAAACTACTATGCAATCTTCCTGTTATGCCGGGGAGGCATATTCACTGACTCATATATATTCGCATACCTACAAGCAGCCATCAGGCGATTTGCACATATATAACATCCCGATTTTCGTTTTGTTCACGAAAAAAAGAGATTGAAGTTTATTTTCTCCCTTTAAAATCTTTCAGAAAGCCTTCCATCAACCATTTGGCAAGGGCCTGACGGTTGGAATCCATCACCAGTCTCCGCTGGTCAAATGTATTCTGTATATTCCCCAGTTCGACAAAGACAGAAGCAGGAGTAGTGTGTGAAAGTACATATAAATTGCGTCCGCTCACCGTTCCGGAAAAGCCGCGGTTCGGCTGATGCTTTCCATATTTGGATTCGAACGTATCTTTCATATTGTTTGCCAGCCGTTTGCTTTCGGCTTTCTTATTAGAATGATAGAAAAAGACATCTGTCTGCTTTTTTTTGCTGCGACTGTCTACATGGATGAAGATAGCGCGACAGTAAGTATAGTTCTGACGGTCTTTCCGATAAAGAGCATTGATTTTGTTACAACGCTGCTGAAGACGCTGCACCTGATTCAATGGAATCGGGTCGCCCATACAAGTCTCACGCTTGCTGTTAGAGAGGTAAGCGTCATTACGGATACCATCTTTGGCATCCTGAATAATGATATGCACTTCCGCCCCTTCCTGCATCAGATTCCGGGCGAGACGAAGTGCAATGTCATAAGCATACTCGTCTTCGTGAAGTTCGTGCTTCCCTACCCGTCCGATGGCTCCCGGATCAGGACCGCCATGCCCGCTGACTACATAGAAGCAGGCACCTGCCAGTTGGTTGGAAGTGACCTTTACATTCGCCAGTTGCTTACCGAAAAGAGGTTCATGAAGAGTGGTTCCTATTTTCGAAGCCTTTGAGGATTGTTTTCTTGCCGGTGTCTCTTTATCAGCCGCCGTCGATCTCTTGACAGGAGGAATTGTATATGTCACCCCCAGTTTCAGCACATTTCCTTTCCCCAGCTTTGCCTTATTCAGTTCCACAAAATCATCGTAATATTTCTTTGGAGCACGGTTATGACGCAGCAAAAAAGTAGAAATCCCCTCACCTGCTTTCGGAGTAGCTTTTTGTTGCGCCTGCACATCAGCCAACGAAAGAAGAAAACTAATTAATAAAAGAATATAGAATCTTTTTTTCATATTCGACTACTACCTTATCAGTATCATTTCACTTATAAACAGGACAAAAATACAATTATTTTCCCTACTTTTGCCCCGTTAAAACTTTTTTTGGCAATAAAACTTAAAACCCTATATCATTATGGCAAAACAATTCAAACCCGAAACCCTGTGCGTACAGGCCGGATGGACGCCTAAAAAGGGTGAGCCGCGTGTGCTGCCCATCTATCAGAGTACAACTTTCAAATACGATACCAGCGAACAAATGGCACGCCTTTTCGATTTGGAAGACAGTGGTTATTTTTATACCCGCCTGCAAAACCCGACCAATGACGCGGTTGCCGCCAAGATTGCCGCCCTTGAAGGTGGTGTAGCTGCTATGCTTACATCCAGCGGTCAGGCAGCCAACTTTTATGCCATTTTCAATATCTGCCAGGCAGGAGATCATTTCGTTTGTTCATCCGCCATCTATGGAGGAACATTCAATTTATTCGGTGTCACCATGAAGAAACTCGGCATCGACGTTACATTCGTTAATCCGGATGCCAGCGAAGAAGAAATCTCGGCAGCTTTCCAGCCTAATACGAAAGCACTGTTCGGAGAAACGATCTCCAATCCTTCTCTCGAAGTGCTGGATATCGAAAAGTTTGCCCGTATCGCACACAGTCACGGAGTGCCTTTGATTGTGGACAATACATTCCCGACTCCTATCAACTGCCGTCCTTTCGAATGGGGAGCAGACATCATCGTTCATTCTACTACCAAGTACATGGACGGACACGCCACCAGCGTAGGCGGCTGTATCGTCGACAGCGGCAACTTCGACTGGGATGCCCATGCAGACAAATTCCCCGGACTCTGTACACCGGACGAATCTTATCATGGTCTGACCTATACAAAAGCATTCGGCAAAGGCGCTTACATCACCAAAGCAACCGCACAACTGATGCGTGACCTCGGCAGCATCCAAAGCCCGCAAAATTCTTTCTTACTGAATCTTGGACTTGAAACACTGCACCTGCGTATGCCTCAACATTGTCGTAACGCTCAGAAAGTAGCAGAATATCTTTCTAAGAACGAGAAAGTGGCTTGGGTTAACTATTGCGGCCTGCCGGATAACAAATACTATGCACTGGCACAGAAATATATGCCGAACGGCTCCTGCGGAGTAATCTCCTTCGGACTGAAAGGCGGACGTGATGTATCTATCAAGTTTATGGATTCATTAGAATTTATCGCTATTGTGACTCACGTAGCTGATGCCCGTAGTTGTGTGCTTCACCCCGCCAGCCATACTCACCGCCAGTTGTCGGATGAACAGCTGATGGAAGCAGGTGTACGTCCCGACTTAATCCGTTTGTCCGTAGGTATCGAGAATGCGAATGATATCATTGCAGATATCGAGCAGGCATTGAATGCGTAAAAGCTGATTACTATCAGATAACAAACAGCAAAGGCACAGGATATTTTGACTCTGTGCCTTTCTCTTTTCACCAATGCCTCATCCCTTTCTTATTTACTGCCTATTATCCTCCTTCTCAATAAGAAAGTTAATTTCCAACAGAATATGTTTAATCATGAACTGATAAATCGCTATAGATGTTTATCTTTGTAAGGAACCAAACTCTGTATAGATATGAAAAAGATTTTATTAGTAGCACTTGCGCTGTGCCTTTCTTACGGATTTGCTTATTCCTGTTTATTCAATCATTCAATTAATCTGACCACAAAGATGCAGAACTTCGAAACGGATTCGTTTACCACCAAGAACGGGAAAAGCCTGAAGATCACTTTCTTTAAGCATGCCAGTTTGTTAATAGAATATGCTGGAAAAAAGTTTTTTATTGATCCAGTCTCTGATTACGCAGACTTTACACAGCAACCGAAAGCTGACTATATCCTGATAACACATGAACACCATGATCATTTCGATACCAAAGCGATTGCTGCTATCGAAACTCCGGATACAAAAATTATTGCCAATCCGAATTGCCAGAAGATGCTGGACAAAGGACAAGCCATGAAAAATGGTGATATACTGCAAATTACACCCGAAATCAAACTGGAAGCAGTACCTGCTTATAATACAACTCCCGGTAGAGACAAATTCCATCCCAAGAGACGTGACAACGGATATATCCTCACTGTGGGCGACACCCGGATTTACATTGCCGGAGACACGGAAGATATCCCGGAAATGAAACAAATAAAGAATATCGATATAGCCTTTCTACCTGTCAACCAACCGTATACGATGACACCGGAACAAGCTATACAATCTGCTAAAATCATTCAACCGCATATTTTGTATCCGTACCATTACGGAGATACGAATATCAATGAAGTGAAGGACGGATTAAAAAACGAAAAAGAAATAGAAGTACGTATCCGTGCTTTACAATAAAAAGACAAACCTAGTTGAAAAATAAAAGGACGTTCCTGGGGAAAAAGGGGAAATGTGGGAACAGGAACGTCCTTAAAAACATAATAATACAAAAATCCGGACTTTCGCAAGGGCGCATCTTTGTTTCTCGTCTTATGGATATCCCCTTCATAAAGAAGTAGTGCATTAATCCGGAAGATATCAGGAGAAGGATTATTATGATTGAGCTCTTGTTTATTAAATTATCTCTGTATTCGTATATCTTATTTGTTATAGAAATGAAAAAGAATATTTATCGTATTATAGTGATGACTGGTAAGCTGTCTGAATATAAGTACCAATTACATTGTCATTATTCATCTCGATATATCTCTTTAGTAATTCCGAGAATCCGGATTGTATCTGTTCCACCGGCTTATCCGTACAAGCAGCAGAATATGCATCTATAGCCAGAAGAAAATCCTGCATCCGTTCGTTCAGCATCGTTCCTTCCGTACAAACGACATCGGCAATACTCGCTTTTATAGTACCGTTTTCAATCACAACAGGCAAACGGTATTCCAGTCCCATTTTACTGGCATGGATCGAAAGTATCTTTATGACCGGATTTTCTATTTTTGTCGTGTCTGCAAAAGCAAACTTTCCATTTGTTATCCTTGCGCTGTCAACAGGGGCATCCGTCGAAACATCTTTCATGTAAACCATTTTACCCTCAAATTCCGGCAGAGGCGCACTACCGTCAATTCTGTAACCTTTTATTTGAGAGCAAGCTCCCAATACTAATACCCCAATGAAAAAGGGCAAAAGTCTTATACATCTATTCATCGGACTTTTATTTCTTCTTGAAAAGAAAGAAAAGCCGCCCGCCAATATCAGCAGAGCGGCTTTCACTTTTCATTTATACATTTGTATAATCATTGTTCGTCAGAATCTGAAGCCAAGTTTCACCACAGGCATTTCGAAAATTTTGATGTTATGGTGACTGACATTGTACCTATCAAATCCTTTCGGACAAATTTGTATCAGATCATAGCGATAAGCTAAAGGATGCATCTCGAACCCGAAAATAAATCCTTTGGCAATGCTATACTCGATACCTGCTACGGCAGCTACTTTCATACCATACATCTGGCCGGCTTTGCTTCCTGCGGTATAGACCTGAGAAGGAAGTTCTTCCGAATCATCGCTATCCTTATAGGTATCACCGGTGTATGGTTCTGTAGTTTCAATGCGTGCCATCTGGAAGCCAAGGGCGCCTCCTACGTATGGATGAATACGTTCGTTGCGAGTCTTGAAGTAATAGTTGGAGCCGACAGAGGTATACCAGTTATTAGTCATCTGCGCATTGATATAACTTTGCGCGGGTATGATCATATCGGGTACACTGTTGTCGCCTTCTACATAGTCTTTCTTGGGAGTCAGGCTGATGTTCATGCTAAACTGGAAATTGATGTCCCAGTTGTCAGACAGAAAATACTTGCCTTCGATTCCGGCTATATTGACCAGACTATTATTATTCAGACTACCGATATTCAGATAGCGGTTCAGGTCACCGGAGTTATCCGTTCCTCCATTGGGAAGTCCGACGACTCCTTCGGTGTTGGTGAACTTGGGAAGCAGATAAGAGGTGTTCTCATTGAAGAACTTTCCGCTACCAAGTAAAACCGAAACCTGCCACTGTCCTTTCTTCGGAGCAAACGACGCATCATCACTGCTGCTGTAACGCTGCGCCAATGAAGGCGCAGCTGTTATACAGGTCAGCAAAAGTAATGTGCATAGTTTCTTTATCATTTTGTTACTTTTACGTGATTAAGAAATTACTTACTCAAGGTTTCCAATACAGCCTTAACTTGTGCAAGAGCAGTATCATAGATTGCTTTCGCTACATCATAAGCTTCTTGAGCTGTTTCCAAAGCAAGTTTCTTCTGTTCTATTACATAAGCTTCCTTATATTCACCCTTGTTGAACAGTTCAATGCTCTTTTCTGCTGCAGTAACCTTCTGTTTAGCTTCTTCAACTGATTTTTCCTGAGTAGCAACTTGATTCTTCCAATAATTCAGAACAGATTCTACAGTTACCACAGAACCAGTACCAGTGACTACACCACCGTTGATACCATCAATCTGATCTTGAACAACACTGATCAAGCCAGTGTAATCTTGGATCAATTCAGCAAACTTCTTACTATTGGCCTCAGCTTCAGCAGTCAAAGCATCTTGTTCTTCTTGTGCTTTCTTCACCTCTTCTTTAGCAGTCTTCAGAGCAATACGAGTTTCGTCAGCTTTTGCAATAAACGGATCCATTAAAGCAGTATTCGTATTTATTTCTGCATTCAGATCAGCAAGTACACCTTCCATTTGAGCCTTCAATGGTTTAATCAAGTCGGCAGCAGCAATCATATCTTTGCAAGTCTGTACATCGTCATTAGCAGCCATCATAGCTCCCAAAGTACCAAAGTCAGTCAAAACAGCACTATTATTCTGCTTAATATAAGCGCGGACCATTGCTTCTGTTACTTCAACAAGTCTGTCTTCGCCAGGAATCACAGTACCAAAAGTAGCATCAGAAGTATACTCTAAAGCATCTTCAGCTGTATTGCGATCTAACTTAGTTGCACTTAATTTAGTAAATTCATCTGCAGAAATATCAGAGCGTAATGCCTGCATGTGGCCAGTTTTCTTACCATCTTTTTCCTCTTCTTTATAGAAAGCATCTTTGCCTGTCATATCTTCAACACTAACTGTATTAGCCAGTATCTGACCGTAAGGATTAGCAGCAAGAGCAGAATAAGTACTAATTGCAGGAGCCACCTTAGCAACAGCAGTAGCAGCGTCCCCAGCAGCTTTAACCAATGCAGCTTTAGCCTTTTCTACTTTCTTATCTTTATCATCGGCAAGAGCTTGATTTCCTGCAGCTTCACCTTTGGCAGCCAAATCAGCAACAGTCTGATCAAGTTTCAGCCATTCAGCCAAAGTAGCATTAGCATCAGCCTTTGCTTTAGCTTGTTTCACTGTATCGTCCAATATAGCTTCCAGTTTACTGGTAGTTTGTTCAGCAGGAGTCAATGCCTCCCATGCAGCCTTACTAGTAGGAGACAATGCGGTAATCATATTGTCACAGTATGTTTTCTCCAATACCGAAGCTTTTTCTTTTTCTACAGCATCATCATAAGCAGCTTGATATACGGCATCCCATGCACTATTATAAGCTTTTACTGCAGATTCTACTGCGGCATAAGAAGAATTATAAGTATCTGTCACCTTTTTCAGATCAGTAGTTGGCACTGTAGTTGCTGTACCTTTTACCGCTTTTGCAGAAATTTCCCAGTTAGCTTTATCCTTTTCAAATTTTTCTTTAGCATTTTTGGCTGTCTTTTCTTTTTCTGCCAAAGTCAACTTATTCCATTCAACTCCATTTTCGTCTACAGAATATTTACCTAAAGCATCAATCCAGGCATTTACTTTCATCAGAGTAAGAGATGCCTGACTAGTTCTGGCTGTTACATCTTCTATCTTCAAATCATCATTGTACTCAGTTTGCGTATACTGAACAGCCGGATAATCAAACACACCTGTACTAACAGTATATCCATCTAAAGATGTAAAATCATTGCTACTGCTAAATAATGTCTTCAATCCTTCATTAATAGGTTCAGATTTATAAGCTGCAATATCAAGCTGAGTATCAACCTGTGTTGTAGAGTCTGCTACAGCTTTATCATATGCCTCTTTAGCAGCTTTACGCGCTTTTATCTTTTCGGCTACTTTTTGTTCTGCAGCTTTATAATCAGCGGAAGTCTTAATAGTAGCAATCTCAACATCAGCTTTGCTCTTTTCACTTTCATATTCAGATTTCTTCTTCTTCAGATCCAGGATCTTATCATCCCATGCAGCTGCATCAAAGTCTTCTGCCAAAGCTAACATATTATTTTTCTCATCCAATAAGATTTCCGCCTTTTCAACTGCAATCTGTGCCAACTTCAGTTCAGCCTGTAAGCTAGCTAATGTCGGAAGATTAGGATTAACCAATGCATCATAATAATTATCCTGAGCTGTCTTTAAGGCAGTGTAATATTGGTTCAGGCTAGCAGAAGCAACATAAAGTCTTTGCTGTGCTTTATCAATAATTGCTTTTTCTCCATCAGAAAGCAGAAGTTTTCCAGCTTCAATGAGTTTCATTGCATTATCATAAGCTTCCTGTGCCTGTGCTGTCTGAGTCTGATAGTTCAACATAGCTGCTTTGAAGATTTCAGCTTCTTCAGCCATTTTATTTTCCCAGTAAGCTTTGTTTCTGTTAGCTTCAGCAATCTTAGCTTCCGCCTCAGCTTTTGCTTGTTCGGTAGCAGCTTGTGCGCGTTCTACTTCCAGTTCTTTCAGTTTCACGTCTAAAGCATGCATCTGAACATCGTACTCTTTGTACTGATTATCCAATTCTTTAGATTTGTTTACCAGTTCCTGATAAGCTACTTGCGCTTTTTGCCATTCCACTTCCACCAGTTTTACCGCAGCCTGTGCTTTAATCAGTTCGGATTTTGCTCCCCGCAGATCAACGATACCTTCCGGTTCATCGGTATCAATACATCCCGTGAATGTAGCTGTCGTACCCGCCATTAGCAAGGTTGCGACCAAATACGTCCATTTTCTCATAAAAGTAAATTAAATGTTATACAATTAATAAATAAAAAATTTGTTTGCTGTCATTTCATAATCCATCTCATCTTGGTGGTCTGTCTTTCCGTTACTTTGTAGGTAACGGGAAAGCGTACTTTTCCACCCCGACAGAGGCGTCTGCGGACTACATTCATTGAATAAGTAAAGAATATTTTTAACCCCTGCTCTCAGACGATGGCAGAGGGGAGGGAAATCTTTTGCAAAAATTAAAGACCAAGCCGTGTTCTTCTCAAAAAATCCGCAGTTTTATTCTGTGTGTTTCCTTTTTTTAGTAGTTTATCAGAAAAAATATCATTTTTGTTTGCATGTTTTCCAAAATATACCCATATTTGCAGCGTCTTTTCTTCCCGTTACCTACAAAGTAACAGTTCTCTAATTCAACAACTTACCTACACTATAGACCTTCTTTAAGGAAGAAATAACCGCTACATTCGCTTCATCAATTTTCTTATTCTTGAAAGGTTTCAGATACGTTTCCGTCACGGTGATGGAAGAATGCCCCATCGCTTCGGAAATAACACCGGGATGTACCTCACAATAGTATGCCATCGTAGCCCAGGTATGACGGGCAGTGTACGAGCTTACTTCAGATGTCAGTCCCAAAACCTGTTTCAAAATCATTAACTGATAATTAAAGTTGCGCAATGCCAGCTGATATTCCTTGTAAGCAGCTTCCGTTCCCTCTCCACTGGTGATCAGCGAAAAAAGATAGGGAGAAGCAGGATCGGTATTCATATACCGTTTGATCAGCTTCATGGCTTCAGGCACAAGAGTCACTGTTAATAACCTGCCGGTTTTTCGACGGCGGTAAGTCATTACATTCCCATCGATATCATGCTTTTTCAGATAGGCAAGATCCACAAAAGGAATCCCACGAAGTAAAAACATTAAAAAGAAAAGACCACGAGTACGCTGTAGTTCCTTGTTGTCCTGACACAGCTGTTTCGGAAGTTCCTTCATCAGACGCTCCATGTCTTCCTTATCCAGCGCACGTTTCCTGTCCGCGCGCGTTCCTGTATAAACATACCGGAAGTGATGAGGCACATAAGGCGCAAGATGGCGGTCGACCGCACGGTTATACACTGCACGCAACGTACGCATATAAGTGGAAACTGTATTCCAGCTACAGTTCCTGCCACGCAGATACGATTCGAAACTTTTAAGAAACTCCTGACTTACTTTCCGGAAAGGAAGCTTATCACTTCCATGAAAGGCAAGGATTGCACTCAGGCTACTCCTGTAAATATGGGCAGTCCCAAAATTCCCACTTTCCCGCAGCCCATCGGCTACTTCCTTCATAAACGAAATTAAATTCCCCATTTTCTACTGATTTAAATAATACTCAAAAGATACGTTCGTAGAGAAAGCCGTTCCCTTACCCACTCTGCTTTCCCCAGTGTTCTTTGTTTTTCTATTCTCTAAATACTAATAAGACAAAGATAGAAATAAATTTGTTCGGTGACCGAACCGTTTCATAAATCTGTTTTATAAAGGAAAATAAGTGACTTATACTTATTTTTCATACTTTTGTATGCAACAAAGAAGTAAACATGGAACAATCGAAGAATAAACGTGCACGCCGTACCCGCGCCGAACTGGAAGCGGACGTGTTTGATGCCATCCGGCAGTTAGCAAGTGAAAAAGGTCTGGCGCAAATTACCTTTACGGATATTATGCAAAGAGCCGACATACAAATGTCCGTCCTGCTCAATAACTATAAGAATATTGAGCGGTTGCTGGATAAGTACGCATACATCTCTGATTATTGGCTACACGATTTATTCGATGAAGAACACCCTACAGACAAAGCCAACGAGGACATCATGAAAAGCACCTTAAAGGCTTTGGCAAATTACTTATATGACAATACCGATATGCAGCACTTGCTAGTGTGGGAACTCGAAGCAGACAATTCGACCACAAGACGTATGGCACGAAGCAGGGAAAAGCATTACAAAGTGGCTATAGAAGAATACAAAAATTTGTTTGAAGGAACGGGTATCCCAATTGATATAATAGCGGGACTTCTTACTGCCGGAACATATTACCTGATATTACACCGTAAGCGTTCCACATTTTTTAGTGTGGATTATCAGCGGAAGGAAAATCGGGAACGCTTGTACAGTACACTTGAATATCTTTCCGGTCTGGTGTTCTCCGCGCTCAAAGAGCACAACCAAACCATAGAGATAGCCCGCAATTTCAAGCAGAAAGGTATAGCGGATGATGTGATAGCAGAATGCACGGGTTTGTCTGTCGATGTGGTGAAAGGGCTTTAGATTGATCATTTGTCAAGTTTTCATATGGAGACAAAGAATAGCCCAGCCGCTTTTACCAAACAAGCGGGAAACTACATTATTAGAGATTGAGCGTTTGAGGCAGCCATAAAATAGTAGGCATAAGACAGATACCACTATACTGCTATCCGATTAATACATAGCATGATACAAGTTGCTATATTCTCAAAGTATTCTCATGCCTTTGAGAAAAAATTCTCACCACAGTGAGAAAAAGTTCTCATGCCTTTGAGAATTATTTCTCAATGCGATGAGAAAATGTTCTCACTGTGGTGAGAATAAAAGCGTTTATACTAACCTGCCAACGGTTAACTGCCTTTCTGCTTATCTCCGGATTTAATACCCCCTCTTCCTTTCATACACAAACATTGAATTTATCCAGTTTCAGGTGTTCGTCAATATACCGAATGCCGTCCACCTCAAAAAGTCCTCGTAAGAGAGTATGGTTCAGCGCACGCTGAACAACATACGGAGTACCTTGCAGGCAACTCTGATAAATAACCTCCTGCAAATCTGCCGCAAAGCGATCCGGATCGACTCCCGGAAGCAGGTAACCACAGATTTTACAATGCGTCAGTACGTCGATAAACTGCTGCAACCAGAAGGCCTCTTCCCGTTTGAAGGAAGCGCTGTAATCTTCGTTCGCGGCGATATCCAGCAATAAAGTCTTTCCTAACGAATGCAATAGCGTGAGATACCCGTTCACTGTGGCAAAAAGCACCTGCATACACGAACTGTCCATCCGCATCTGACTTTGTTTCAGACAACTTCTGATCCCGTTGGTGAAATCAGAAAGACAGATGCGGAACAGACAAGTCTTACTGGGGAACAGCTTGTAAAGCGTACGCTTCGACATCTTCATCCCCTTAGCTATGTCATCCATGGTCAGTCCGTCAGCACCGTGCAGATACATCTCGTGTTTGGTGTATTCGATTATCTGACACCGTACTTTTTCAGGATTCATACTATCCTCCTACATCCGGCCTCCGCCCAAAGCCTGATACAGTGTAATCACGCCCTGGATTTCGGTAAAGCGATTGGCTACCTGTGAAAGTCTGGCGTTCAGCAATGTCTGCTGTGCGGTCAGTACTTCCAGATAAGTAGTATTATTACTATGTTCCATCAAAAGACTAGTGCTTCTGGCAGCAGTCTGCAAAGAGGTGATCTGCTTATCGTAGAAAGCGGATTTCTCACGGGCCGTCTGATATTGCACCAGTGCCTCGTTTACTTCCACACCTGCGTTCAGCAATGTCTGTTCAAAGCTGAGGCGGGCTTCTTCCTGCTGTGCCTTCGCTATTTTCAGCTGGGCGATATTCACTCCCTTGTTAAATAAAGGTTGCGTCAGTGAAGCTACGGCAGAAGCAACGAATTTGCCCGGATTGATAATCATGCTACCGGCACTGTTTGTCCATCCAGCACTCCCGCTCAGCGTGATGGAAGGATAGAAAGCAGCACGGGCAGTATTCGTCGTATAGAATGCCTGCGCTAAAGAGAACTCCGCGCTACGTACATCCGGACGGTTGGAAAGCATCTGCAAAGGAATCCCTACGGAGAAGTCTTCCGGCAACTGCTGGTTTTCCAGTTTGCCGCGTTGTATCTTGTGAGGTGTTTCCGCCAGCAACAAAGCCATTGAGTTCTCCGTCTGATTGATTTGTTCTTTCAGGTCGAGCACTGCCGTACATATATTATAATAGGTGGCTTCCGTCTGAGCCAGTCCGGCTTCGGTCATCATACCGGCCTTCTTCATGGCACGGGCTGTCCGCACGCTCTCTTTCCATGCCGCTTCGGTGGACACGGAAATCTCATATTGAGCGTCGAGCATCAACAAGGTATAATAAGTATTTGCCACGGCAGACACCAATTGCGTCTTCACCGCCTGTTCATACTCCTTGCTCTGCTCATAGGCCGCTTTTGCCCGACGTTTGGCCGTGGTCACCTTTCCGAAGATATCCAGTTCCCACGAGGCAGTCACCGGCAATGAGTAGGTCTGAGTCGCTTTGCCACGGTCGAAGCTGCTCACAGCTCCTTCCGGTGCGAGAAACAAAGAGGGCAGATAAGAAAGCTTGGACGTCAGCAACGAAGCCTCCGCTTCTTTCACACGGAGATGCGCTGTCTGCATATCCGTATTCCGTACCAAAGCCGAATCGATCAAATTCTGCAAATACGAGTCAGTAAAGACCTCTCTCCACGAGAGATTACCGAAGTTCGCCGTATCGGCGGAAGCGACGGTTTCGCTTCCATAAAGTCCTTCGGGGACTTCCGATACAGGTTTGTAATTATTGTAGATACCGCAACTGCTCAACACGAGCGTTGCTGCGGATAAGATTAATATTTTCTTCATCATCAATTATTTTTTTCCTGCTTTAGATTTTTCTTCTTCACTCACCTTGATTTCTTCCTCGATCTGCCAGTCTTCCGTAGGTCTGCTCTGCACAGGGCGTAAGCGTTCCTGCAACCACTGGAAAGCGATAAACAAAGTAGGCACGATGAAAAGTAATGCCAGCGTACCGATCGTCATACCACCGACTACACCCGTACCCAGCGAACGGTTACCATTGGCTCCTACACCACTGGACAACATCAATGGGAACAGACCGAAGATCATCGTCAATGCTGTCATCAGAATCGGACGCAGACGGGCTTTGGCTGCACTTACCGCAGAAGCGATCAGTCCCATGCCTGCCTTACGGCGTTCGGCAGCGTATTCGGTCAGCAGGATGGCTGTCTTTGCCAACAGACCGATCAACATAATCAAACCTGTCTGCAAGTAAATGTTATTCTCCAGTCCGAACATCCATGCGAAGAGGAAACTTCCCATCAATCCGCAAGGCACACTCAGAAGCACGGCGAACGGAATGATAAAACTCTCGTACAATGCACTCAGAATCAGATAAATCATCAGGAAGCAGATACCAAAGATGATCATAGTCGTACCGCTTTGCTGATTTTCTTCACGGGTGATGCCTCCGTAATCATAGCCATATCCCTTGGGAAGAGCCTGTACGGCTGTTTCCTGTACGGCCTTGATAGCATCTCCCGTACTATATCCGTCTGCCGGCATCGCATTCACGGCGATGGAATTGTACATATTGAAACGGCTCAGCGACTCTGCACCATAGCTGCGTGTCAACGTTACGAACTGGCTCAGCGGAGCCATCTCTCCGTTCGACATACGTACGAAAGCATTGTCCAGTGAGGTTTCGTCCAGACGGAATTGCGGGTCTGCCTGAATCATGACTCTGTATACTTTAGAGAAACGGTTGAAGTTGGACACATACTGACCGCCATAATAACCGGACAGTGTGCTCAATACCGCATCCGGTGTAATGCCTGCGCGTTTACACTTGGCTGCATCCACCTCTACCGTCCACTGCGGATAGCGCACGTCGAACGTAGAATATGCCATCGCAATTTCCGGACGCTGGTTCAATGCCCCCAGATATTGCTGGGTAGTGGTAAAGAATTCGTTGATATCACCGCCCATCTTATCCTGCATATGGAGTTCCAGCGCATTACCCATACCGTAACCCGGAATCATACCCGGCGAAATAGCGAAGACACTGGCATCCTTGATATCGGCCGTACGACCGTACACCTGACCGATGACTGCCTGCACATTATCCTCATCATTCGGACGTTCGTCCCACGACTTCAATTTCAGAATCAACATACCGAACGAGCTTCCCTGTCCTGCCAGCAATCCGTAGCCGGCCACTTTCTGCACGTGCTTAATCTGCGGAATATCCATCAGACGCTTTTCGATGCGTTCCATCACTTCGTCGGTCGTAGTCAGCGAACTACCGGCCGCCGTACTTACATTGACGAATACCACACCCTGGTCTTCGTCCGGCACCAGACTGGTCTTTGTCGTGTTCATCAGGAATACAAGCAACACTACAGAGCAAACGAGCAGCGACCATGCCAGCCATCTGCGTTTGATAAAGATCAGTACCACATTCTTGTATTTCTCTATCAGAATATCGAAAGCCGAGTTGAATGCTTTACGGAAACGTGCCGCAAAGTTATTCTTCTGCGTACCGTCTTCATTGATATAAGGTTTCAACAGCAACGCACATAATGCCGGACTCAGCGTCAACGCATTAATAGCGGAAATACCAACGGCAACCGCCATCGTCAGACCAAACTGGGTATAGAACGTACCGGAAGTACCGCCCATGAAGGATACCGGAATAAATACTGCCATAAACACCAGCGAAGAGGTGATAACAGCATTACTGATACCTTTCATTGCATCGATACTTGCCATATAGGACGACCTGTATCCCACGTCGAAGCGTGCCTGCACCGCCTCGACGACAATAATGGCGTCGTCCACCACCGTACCAATGACGAGCACGAGCGCAAACAGCGTGAGCAGATTGATACTGAATCCTGCCACCGCCATGAAAGCAAACGTACCGATGAGCGAAACAATGACTCCCACCAAAGGAATCAGCGTAGAACGAAAGTCCTGCAAGAACACATATACCACCAGAATCACCAGGATAATCGCCTCGATCAACGTCTTCACCACCTCATGGATAGAAGCGAACAGGAAGTCGTTCGAGCTCATCATCTGTGTCAGTTCCACTCCTTTCGGGAGGTCTTTACGGGCTTCTTCAAGGAATTTATCAATGTTCTGGTTTACTTCGGTCGCATTGGAGCCCGCCGTCTGAAACACCATGCACGAAACGCCCGGATGACCGTCCATTCCACCGTGATAAGCATAGCTATCCTGTCCCAACTGTATCTCGGCGATGTCTTTCAACTTCAGGACCTCACCATTGTCCGTAGAACGAATGACAATATCTCCAAATTCTTCCGGAGTGATCAGACGTCCTTTATATTTCATTGTATACTGATAGGTTTCGTTCGAGTTTTCACCGAATGAACCGGTGGCCGATTCGATATTCTGTTCGGCAAGCACACCGGTGATATCCGATGGAATCAGTTTGTACTGGGCCATCACGTCCGGCTTCATCCATACACGCATGCTATATTCACCTCCCATAATCATCAGGTCGCCTACACCCGAGATACGCAGAATCTCCGGTTTCAGATTGATACTGATATAGTTGGAAAGGAAGTTTTCATCGTAGCTATCGTCCGGACTGGAAAGCGAGAACATCTGCAGGATACTTGTCTGACGTTTGGAAGTAGTCACACCGACCTGCGTTACTTCTGCCGGAAGCTGTCCCGTCGCTCTCGACACGCGGTTCTGTACGTTGACCGCTGCCATGTCCGGGTCTGTTCCCTGCTTGAAGTACACGGTGATACTCACTGTACCGGCATTGGTGGCGCTGGAAGTCATGTAAGTCATGTCTTCCACACCATTGATCGCTTCTTCCAAAGGAGCAATCACACTCTTCTGCAAAGTTTCCGCACTGGCGCCATAATAGGTGGTACTCACCATAATGGTCGGCGGAGCAATATCGGGATATTGTTCGACGGGCAGACTGAACAGCCCGATGATACCCACAACGACAATCGTAATAGAGATGACTGCCGATAATACGGGGCGTTCAATAAAGGTTCTTAAATTCATGGATGATTCCTCCTTTGTTTAATTTTCAGTAGTTGTCGTAGATGCCTGGGCAGTCTTTGCCTTAATCGGAGTTCCTTCACGAAGTAATCCTACGCCTTCCGCCACAATCACATCGCCCGGAGCCAGTCCTTCATCCACGATAAATTCGCGGCCACCGTTCACACGGGTCACCTGCACCAAGGCAGATTGCGCTTTGCCGTCTACTACCTTATATACATATCTCTTATCCTGTATTTCGAACGTAGCTCCCTGCGGAATCACCAAAGCTCCCGTTTTCTGTACCGGAATCACTACGTTACCCGCACCGCCGCTGTGCAGCAGTCCGTCCTTATTAGGGAAAACGGCACGCAGGCTAACAGTACCCGTCGAACGGTCAATGACTCCGCTGATAGACTCGATCTGTCCCTGTTCGGGATAAGCCGATTTATCGTTCAGCTGCAAGTCGATGGCAGGCATACTTTTCAGCGCCTCGTCTTTAGAGCCATACTGGCGAATCAATCCCAGCAACTGGTTTTCCGTCATCGAGAAGTAGACGTACATGTCCGAGTTGTCCGAAACGGTAGTCAGCGGTTCGGGCAGACTGGCCCTCACCAACGTTCCTACCCGGTAGGGCAGTGTTCCCA
>ERZ826146.1498-NODE-1498-length-21145-cov-81.494452_pt1 | contig 21145 bp, 16 predicted proteins | sample MGYA00519857_ERZ826146 | MGnify/ENA primary metagenome ERZ826146 (study PRJEB31778, sample SAMEA3449222) | human gut metagenome | biome: human gut; feature: human-associated habitat; material: faeces | place: United Kingdom | collected 2010/2012 ...
CGGCTACCTTCAGCGCACTGCGGTACAGGTGCGTCACCCGCACCATGCCCGCCGCCAGCTCCTGCTCCTTCGGGGAAAGGCCCGCGGCGGTGGGAATGTCCCGCAGGCGGATGGTACCGCTTTTTTCGATCATCATGGGCAGACGCCCTCCTTTCGGCCGCAGCCCACGTCCGGGGCCGCAGTTTCATCCTACTATACGAATATGACCTGCCTGTGAACAAATCGATATTTCTTTAACAAGTATACCGACAGTTTGCGCGAAATGCAAGAGGGACGCCGTACAAAAAGCGCAAAGAAGGCGCCCACGGATGCCGCCGTGGGCGCTGGGGTCATTTCTTGCAGCGGGCGAGGACGGCGGCGGCCACACGGTCGGCGGCCAGGCCGTCGAAATCGCGGCCCTGGGCAGCGGTGATGGCCTGACGCTGCTGTTCGTCCTCCAGAAAGGCCAGGGCCGACGCGGCCATGTTGTCCGGCGGGCAGGAGGCCGCCCAGCCGTGGGCGGTGAAGAACGCCTCGTTCCGCGTTTCGCAGCCGCCCACCATATCCGCCAGCAGCAGCGGCACGCCGCGGGTGCCGGCCTCGGTGATGCTGATGCCGCCGGGCTTGCTGACCAGCACGTCCGCGCTGTCCATGTACAGCTGCACCTGAGTGGTAAAGCCCATGGCCTCCACACGGTACAGGCGGCGCAGCTCCAGGGCATAGCGCATCTGCTTGTTGCTGCCGCACAGCACCGTGGCAAAGTCGCCGTCGGCCATACGCATATCCAGGTCCTCCGCCACGTCGCCCATGGGGCCGCAGCCGATGCTGCCGGACATGAGGACGATGTGGCGGCCGGTCTCCGGCAGACCCAGGGCTCTCCGTGCCGCGGCCCTGTCACCGCGCTGGCGGAAGGCGGAACGCACGGGAATGCCGGCGGGCAGGAGGGTATCGCGGGCAATGCCGCAGCTGACGAACTCGTCGGCCAGCTCCTGATGGGGAATGACGCAGATATCCGGGGTACAGGCACCCACCGTGGGGCTGCAGGTATAGTCCGTGGCCACGAAGCAGAACACCGGACAGGCGCTCCACGCCTGCTTCAGCGCCGTCATCATCATGGCGGGGATCACGTGGACACAGACAACGGCATCGTAGCCGCCGCTTTGCAGCGTGCGGCCCAGACGGCGGGCACCGCGGGCAATATAGCGGTACACCGGGCCGTCGCGCCGGTCCATCTCCTTGTCGCCCTCGGCGGACATATAGCCCGCCTTGTAGAGCCTGGGATACCGGCGGTAGAACCGGGTGTGCCACTTGGAAACGAATTTGGATGCCTTTTTGGAGATGAAGCCCAAGCCGTCCATCACGTCGCAGGACGCGCCGCAGCGTTGGAGGCTGTCACGCAGGGCGGCGGCTACGGCGTTGTGCCCGCCGCCGGTGTTACAGGTCAGGATCAGTACGCGCATTTTGCTCTCCTTTCCGCTGCGCTCGCTTTCGCAGCAGCGCCGCCAGGCGCATGAGCCGGGGGCGGTTGTAGCGTTGTATCAGAATAAAGGGCAGATTGGCCAGCAGCACCCACACCGCCAGCACGATCGCGCCGCCCCAGCCGGGCCACAGCCACAGAAACGCCAGGCCCAGCAAACAGGAGGCCCCGTGGACCAGCTCCGCGCGGCACGTCTCCTGCACCAGCGCCGCGGCCTGATCCGCCGTCACGGCGCCGCTGCCGGGCAGCTCCTTCTTCACCATGTCCGGCAGGATGCGGCTCATGTCCGGCACCAGCTTCTTCCACTTATCGATGGCCAATTTGGTGTAGACGCGGCCGTTCTGCTCCCATTTCCGGCTGCGGAAGAGCCGCTTCTCCGGGTCAAAGGGACCGGGGATCGCCTGACCCAGCGGGTGCGCCAGCAGGGCCAGCGCCGCCGCGTACAGGACGCATTTCCAGAAGCCGCTCACGCCTTCTCCACCCCGCAGCTGCGCTCCAGCGCATGGCGCAGCGTGCCCTCCGTCAGGCGGGTGACGCGCTCCACGAACTGCTCCTCATCGTGCTTCATGCCATAGTGCAGCCAGCTTTGCAGCAGGCCCACCAGTGTGGCCGTATACAGCGCCGCGATGGACTGCACATCCGTCTCCGCCACCGGCAGGTCCTCCGCCGTGCGGCGCACCAGATCCTCCACGGCACCGTAGACCACCTGGTAATACTCGCGCTCCAGCAGGTCGCGCTGGCTGGACTGGTACAGGTGGTAGACCGTGCGGCGGTTGGCGCGCATGAACGCCGTCACCCGCATCATCAGCTGGTACCAGCTGGTGCAGAGGGGTGGTGCGTTGAGGACGCGGTCCAGCTCCGTCTCCAGCACCTCGCGCACCAGGGCGTAGATGTCGCAGTAGTAGTAATAAAACGTATTCCGGTTCACGCCGCAGTGATCTGCGATGTCCACCACGGAGATCTTATCCAGCGGCCGCTGCTCCAGCAGGTCCAGAAAGCCCTTGCGAATGGCGTTTTTTGTGGTCTGTGCCATGTCCATGCTCCTCTCTTTGTGCAAAAACTGCCTTACCGCCTGTATCATACCAAATTCAGACAGTTTTTGCAAGATGCCCGTACTATGCACTTTAGGCAAAATGCGCGTAAATGTATGAACACAGTGTAAAAAAGCATCCCCGCACGGTGTGCGGGGATGCTTTTGCTTCAAATGGGGTCAGGCCGTCACCACGGGGCCGCCGTGCTTCTTGGCGCTGATCTTCTGGTAGGCGATGACCGCCGCCACCAGCACCAGGCCGACCGCGTCGGTGAGCGTGCCGGGGATCATCATGCCCAGGCCGCCGATGACCAGGACGATACGCAGCACGGGGTGGATCTTCTTATACAGGAAGCCGTTGAGGGACGCCGCGATGGCGAAGATGCCCAGCAGCGCGCTGATGCAGATCTGCGCCACCTCCCACCAGCCGGAGATGTTCTCAAACAGCAGGGCCGGACTGTAGGCGAAGATGTACGGCACGATAAAGGCGGCGATGGCCAGCTTGGTGGCGTTGATGCCGGTCTTCATGGGGTCGGACTTGGCGATGGCCGAGCCGGCGTAGGCCGCCAGAGCCACAGGGGGCGTGATATCCGCCACGATGCCGAAGTAGAACACGAAGAAGTGGGCGGCCACCAGCGGGAAGCCCAGCTGAATGAGGATGGGCGCGCAGGTGGAGGCCATGATGCAGTAGTTGGCCGTGGTGGGTACGCCCATGCCCAGGACGATGCAGCACAGCATGGTCAGCACCAGGCCGACGATGGTGGCGTTGCCCGCCAGCTGGACGATGGCGTTGATGAGGATGGAGGCCAGGCCGGTGACGGTGATACAGCCGGCGATGATGCCCGCCATGCTGCAGGCCACGGCCACGGTGATAGCGCCGCGGGAACCGGCTTCCAGAGACTCCACCGCAGAGAAGAAGGAGCGCTTGCCGGCATTACCCAGCGCCTTGCCGGTCGTCATGGGCTGGGTGTCGCCCTCACCGCGCTTGCCCTGCAGGAAGAAATTAACGAAGCCCACGGCAATGGCGGCCAGAATGGAATAGGCCGCGGAGTGGGACATGGTCTTGCTGCCGGAGGACACCAGCCACACCAGCAGGATCAGAGGAATGATCAGGTAGCAGTCACGGAGCAGGAGACGCCACGCAGGCAGCTCCTCGCGGGGAACGCCCTTCAGGCCCAGCTTCTTGGCCTCCAGATGGACGGCGATGAAGATCCCGGTGAAGTACAGCAGCGCGGGCAGGATGGCCTTGACGGCCACCTGGGCGTAGGGCAGCTTCATGTACTCGGCCATGAGGAAGGCTGCCGCACCCATGATGGGGGGCATGATCTGGCCGCCGGTGGAGGCCGCGGCCTCGACGGCGCCGGCGAACTCGGGCTTGTAGCCGGTCTTCTTCATCATGGGGATGGTGAAGGAACCGGTGGTGACGGTGTTGCCCACGGAGGAGCCGGACACCATGCCGCATAGGGCGGAGCTGATAACAGCCACCTTCGCCGGGCCGCCGCTGGACCAGCCAGCCAGACGGTTGGCAAAGCTGATGAAGAAGTTGGCGATGCCGGTGCGCTCCAGGAACGCGCCGAAGATGATGAACAGAACGATGTAGGTATAGCACACGTTGATGGGCGTGCCGATGACGCCGGAGGTGGTGTAGAACAGCTTGTAGATGATGGTTTTCAGCGCGTCATACAGGGTGGCACCGTTCACCGCGCCGGCGTAGCTCAGCTGGTTGATGAACGCGTACACGATCAGCACGCCGGCCACGCACAGAATAGGCAGACCCACGCAGCGGCGACACAGCTCCATCAGGATCAGGATACCCACCACGCCGATGATGACGTGGACCGTCTCGATACGGGTGGACAGGCGCACCAGCGTCATGGCGTTCAGCGCGAAGTAGAAGAAGCAGGCCGCGCCCACCACCATCAGCACGATATCGTACCAGGGCAGGTAGTTGACCCTGACGTGGTGCTTGCTGGCGGGGTAGGTCAGGAAGCCGATGATAATGATGCAGCCCACGAACATGGTGAGCCGGATCTCGGGCATGGCCTTGGAAAACAGGGTCATGCCGATGCAGAACAGACCGAACGCGGCCATGAGGATGCGGATGATCAGCTGGGGCGTACCCTCCCACAGGCGGGTGGCGGATTCACGGTCATATTTACGCATGACCGCGTCCAGATCCGGGGCCTCGTCCGCGGCGGTATTGACGCCGTCGGCCGGGCTGGTATCCGGTTTTTTCTTGTCGATGCTCATAGTCGTTTCTCTCCCTGAAGATTACAGAATAGCGCGAGGACTACGGCGGGAAACCCCGCCGTAGCCTCGAAAAGCGTCAATTCTCTGCTAAGGATTTAGCCGCCGAAGTACACGTCCTTGGCGATGACCGTCTCGGTGTAATAGTCGGAGGTCTCCAGCAGCTTGGCGATGTGCTCGCTGTCCAGGCTGACCAGGTAGGTATCCTTGGTGGTGGCCAGGTCGGTCACAGCGGTGGTGGGGGCACCGGCCACGATGAAGGCGGCGTCGATCTGGCCGTTCTTCAGGGCGTCGGCGCTGTCGCTGAAGGACTGGTAGGTGGGCTTGATGTCGTCCTCGGTCAGCCCGTAAGCACCCAGGACGTCAATGGCGTTGAAGTACACGCCGGAACCGGGAGCGCCGATGGACACGGACTTGCCGGCCAGGTCAGCCACGGTCTTGATGCTGGGGTTGGTGGTGACGATCTGCACCTGCTCCATGTACAGGGCGGCCACAGTGGAGAAGCCCTCCACCTTGCTCTCGAACAGGTTGGTGCCGTTGTAGGCGTAGGCCATCACGTCGGACTGGCAGAAGGCGAAGTCAGCGGTGCCGTCCACCAGCTCCTGCACGTTGGCCTGAGAGCCGTTGCCCACCAGACCCACGACGTTGACGCCGGCGTTGTTGGTGGCGTGCTGGGCGATGACGGAGCCGAAGGCGTAGTAGGTGCCGGACTCGCCGCCGGTGACGAAGCGCAGGTTGCGGGAATCGGTGTTGCCGGCGCCGTCCTTCACGGCGGCGACCTCAAAGCCCTTCTCGGAGAAGTACTTGGCAGCGCCGGGGTGATAGGGCACGGAGGTGATGGAAGCGCCGTACTCCAGACTCAGCTCGCCGTACTTGGCGTGGCTGGTGGTCAGGGACGCAGCGTTGTCGAAGATGTCCGCCACGAACTTGTACACGTCGTCGCTGGACACGTCGTCGCGAGCCAGGATCACCGCGCCCACGGCCACGGTGGTGGTGTCGGTATGCTCGGCGGTCACATCGCCGCCGTCGTCCTTCTTGTCGCCGCAGGCGACCAGGCTCAGCGCCATGACCAGCGCCAGAACCAGTGCAAAAAACTTTTTCATGTTCTTTCTCCTTATTGATAGATAAATTGTTTTCCTCTTCCTGAAAAACAGCTTTTTCCGCCGGCCGGTCGGGCACGGCGGTGTTCAACGGTGCCATTATATCGCAGGCGTAAACTTTTTGCAATATCTAAATGCGGAAAATTTCATTTTTCTGCGGAACGATTTTCCCGTCCGTGCGGACATTCCTCTTTTCTTAGTCAGCATTTCTTTCGGCAAATCCGTAGTTTTGTCTGTATCATGGTACTTTTTAGTGGTGGTCTATTCATAATGCTAAATTGTTTTATGCAGGAACGCCCCGCAAGAAGTGCATTTTCTGCTGGGCAATCCTGCAAAATAACAGAGGCGGGGCAAAGCCCCGCCTCTCAGCTTTCTGTCACATTCAACAGCTGCGCCGCAGCAGCTCGCATACCAGTTCATAGGTGCGCTCCGTGGAGGGCACGCTTAGCCGCTCCCGCACGGAGTGTACATCGTGCAGCTCCGGCCCCATGGACACCGCGTCCAGACCGGGGATCTTCTCCATCAGCAATCCGCACTCCAGACCGCCGTGGGTGGCCTCCACCACGCCGTCCTTACCGGTAAGATCCTTATATGCCGCCAGCAGCGTATCCCGGAACTGCGACTCCCGCTTGTACTGCCAGCCGGGGTACACGCCCCGCTCTGCCACAGTGCCGCCCGCCAGCGCCGCCACAGCCCGCACGCGCTGCGCCAGCATCAGCTTCCGGGACGCGATGGACGACCGGATGGAGAACGCGATGTGCAGTCCGTCGCCGTCCAGCTTCACCACGCCCATATTCAGGGATGTCTGCACCAGACCGGGGAAATCCGTGTCCATAGCCTCCACGCCCTGCGGCATGGCCGTCAGCGCCTGCACCAGCGTCACGGTGCGCTCTGCGGACACGGCTTTTGCCGTCTCCGCCGCCGCGCAGGTCAGCGTCACATCGGGGTCGGTGACGGCGTACTCGTTTTTCAACGCCGCGTCAAACTCCCGGATGAACGCTTCGAACGCCCGGCCGCTGCCCTTGGGCAGCGCCACCGCCGCATCGCAGCGGGAGCAGATCACGTTGTCGAACTGGCCGCCGGAGATGGCCGCCAGCCGCAGGCCGGGGAACTTCTCCAGCGCTGTGGCCAGTACCCGTCCCATGAGGCGGTTGCCGCTGCCGCGTCCCAGATGGATGTCCGCACCGGAGTGACCGCCCCGCAAGCCGGCCACGGTGATGCCGAAGCCCTCCATGCCCGCCGCATCGGTCAGCGCTGCGGGCAGCAGGCAATCGGAGTGCATGCCGCCTGCGCAGGACACGGTGAACACGCCCTCCAGTTCGGAGTCCAAATTCAGCAGCTTTTTGCCCTTCAGGTCAGAGCAGTCCAGCGCAAAGGCGCCGTCCATGCCCACCTCCTCGTCCACGGTGAACACCGCCTCGATGGGCGGATGTACCAGTGTATCATCCGACAGGATCGCCAGGATCATGGCCACGGCGATGCAGTTGTCGCCGCCCAGCGACGTCTTGTCCGCCCAGATCCACTCACCGTCGGTCATCAGGTCAAGTCCCTCGCGGGTCATGTCCTTGGTGCAGTCGTCGGTCTTGGCGCACACCATGTCGATGTGTCCCTGCAGGATGATCGGCTCGGCGCTCTCATGGCCGGGAGATGCCGGCTTCCAGATCACCACGTTGTTGCACGGCTCCTGCCGGTACTTCAGTCCCAGTTCCTTGGCAAAGTCCACGCACAGATCGCTGATGATCTTCGTGTTGCCGCTGCCGTGGGGCACCGAGCACAGCTTTTCAAAATATGCGAACACCTTTTCTGGCTTCAAGCCTTTCAAAACAGCCATTTTGATACTCCTTTCCCATGCGGCCGCGGTCTCCGCGCCGCCCATTCAGTATAGCATATCCGCCTGCCGAGCGCAAGCAAGTCCCTATGCGCCCACAGCCCATGCTTTCGCATGGGCTGTGTATGCAGCACACATTATCAGAAGTCGCCCAGGCCCATATCGTCCTCGGTGTTGGGCGCTTCCTCGTCGTCCTCCTCGGTGGGAGGCGCGGGGATGAATTCCTCCAGATAGGCCTCCTCCGGCAGACCAGCCATATACGCCGGCAGGTTGATGATGATGCCGTCGATGTTATGGGGCAGTGTCATTTGGTACGTTTCCGTTGTCTCGCTGCCGCCCTTCTGCTGCATGACCTCCACGGTCAGCTCCAGCTTGTCGCCGATGACGGTGGTCAAGCAGCGTTCCTTTTCGTACAGCTTGGAGATCTGCTCGCCGTTCACATACACAGTGATCTTATAGGGTGCCTCCACAGACTGGCCGCCCTTGTCCACTGCGCGGTTGTCGAAATAGACGGTGTGGCCGCGTCCGATGCGCAGCATCAGCACGGCGATGAGCACCAGCACCAGGATAAAGGCGATACGGATGATCCACGAGCGTTTCGTCGTTTTCATGCGGTTCTCCCCTCCTCCTCGGCCTTCTGCTCAATGGCCAGCTGCTGACCCAGCGTGCGGTTCTCCTTGCGCTTCTTGGCCTCGTACATGACCAGTGCCACGGTGATAACGGCGTAGGACACGAACACGCGGAAGTACTCGCCGATCATGGAGTCGCCGGTGATCTTGGTTCCGGCGGCCGGCGCCACGATGAACATGGTATGGAACAGGAGCACACCCAGGAATACGTTGCCGATGGATGCCTTTTCCACGGAGGCGCCGCCCACCAGCAGCGCGGCGATGCAGAACATGCCGACGTTGGTATGCGCCGTATAGGTGGGGAAGTTGCCCATGTTCTGCAGGTAGATGATCATGCCGAAGCCCGCAAACACGGTGGACATGACGATGGAGATCAGGCGGGTGCGGTCCACATTGATGCCGGCGTCCCGCGCCACATTCATGTCCTGTCCCACCGCGCGCATGTCCTGACCCAGCTTCGTGCGGCGGAACCACACGATGAACAGGCAGGCCAATGCGATGATGATCAGCGTCAGCACGGGGATCTTCACGCCGCCCACGTAGACGGCCAGCGCGTTATCCACGCTCTGCCGCATCTGCAGAAGGCTGACTGTGTTGCGGATACCAAAGCCGCGGGGCAGCTTCAGTGTGTTGTGGAGGATGGGGATGATGGGCCCCATCATATACAGCACCACCAGCTGGTACACACCGGTCATGCAATAGGCGATAAAGTAGCTGGTGACCATCTCGCGGCCCTTGGCGCGGTTCAGGATGCTTCCGCACATAAGACCCAGCAGAATGGACAGGGGGATGGATAGGATGGCCGCCAGCACCAGACCGGGGATACCCCAGATCTGCCAGTCCGCCACCAAAATCAGCGCGATCTCGCCGGCCATAGCGCCCAGCGTCATGGCAAAGTTCAGACCCATACCGGCCATAATGGGGATCAGCAGGCTCAGGATCAAAAAGGCGTTGCGCCCCAGACGGGTCATAGCCTCGTTAAGTATGTAGCTCACCGGCAGGCCGGACACGGGAATGAGCACGGCGCAGATGATGATAAACAGGACGGGCACTGAGTTTTTGCCCAGGAATTGCTTTACGTCGAATCTCTTACCCTTCATGTCAGCGCCCCCTTTCCGTCTTTCTGGTCAGGGCATAGAGGATCATGCCGTTGGATACCACGATACGGATGACCTCGCTCATATCCATCTGGAAGGCGGCGCTCATCACGGTGGGGGTCATGGTCACCACGCCCTGATACAGGATCGTACCGATAATCACATTGCCGATGGATGCCTTATTCACCGACGCGCCGCCGATAAGGATGGCGGCCACGGCGGGCATGGCCATCCAGAAGGGGCCGTTGTACAGCTGTATGAAGCCGAAGCCCTGCTCATACACCAGAATACCCACAGCGCCCAGCCAGGTGGACATGATCACGGAGATAAGCCGCATCTTGTCCACGTTGATGCCCGCTGCGCGGGCAAAGGCGGGGTTGGAGCCCACAGCGGTCATGGCGGTGCCGGTCTTGGTGTGCAGGAACGCCCACATCAGCACGGCCATCAGCACGAAGAACAGCAGCGTACCGGTGGGGATCACCAGATTGATGCCGATGCTGTTCAGGTCGATGGTCAGAATGTTGGCCAGCGCCTTATCGTAATAGCCCTCCAACGAAATGACGGTACGCAGACCGCTGGCGGAGAAGCCCCACACCATGGTAGGGTGCTTGTACGGCAGCAGCAGCCACATCATGCACATGAAGGACACGGACGAGAAGCCCACATAGGTGGCGATCATCATTTCGCCGCCCTTGATCTTGTTCAGCAGCCAGCCGTAGCCGCCGCCGAACAGCAGGGCAAAGGGCGTGGCGATGAGGATGGCCATCAGGAAGCTGGCAAACCCCGTATAGCCCAGCTCGATGGACAGCGTGGCACCCAGCAGTCCGGACACGATACCCAGCGGCAGACCGAAGTTCAGGCCGCAGCCGGAGTGTACCATGGGCACCATGGCCAGCACCATCACGGCGTTCCAGCTGAAACGGGTGATGATATTGGTGATCTGTGTGGGGAAATCCAGCCCCACGCAGGGCGCGGCGATGAGCAGCAGCAGCAGGAAGCACGCGATGATCAGACGCGGCAGGCCGAAGCTGTCCACCAGCTCTCTGAATTTTGACTTGTTTCCAAGTGTGGTCGTATTGCCCATTTCTTCCTCCTTACTTCACCTGACTGACCATGAGCATACCGAACTCCTCGGAGGAATGGTCAGCAGGCAGGATACCGGCGACCCTGCCGCCGGAGACGATGGCGATGCGGTCGCAGATCTGGCGCAGCTCCTCCAACTCGGAGGAGATCATCACCACCGTGACGCCGGATTCGCGGTTAAATTTCTTCAGCGCCTCCAGCACCAGCGCCTTGGCGCCCACGTCGATGCCGCGGGTAGGCTCGGACACGAAGAGGAAGCGGGGCTCCAGCGCGAACGCCTTGGCCAGACACACCTTCTGCTGGTTGCCGCCGGACAGCTCTCTGGCCTTCTGGCCGGAGCCGGTACACTTGATCTGTAATTCATCGATATACCGGTTCGTCACCGTGTGGATGGCCTTTTCGTCGCGCCATGTGAAGAAACCCATTCTCTTTAGGAACTTGTTCTGCACCTGCATGGCGGGGAACGCCACGTTCCACTCCAGTGACTCATCCAGCAGCAGACCCACGCCGCGCCGATCCTCGGACACGAAGGCCAGCTGGGAGTCCAGACACTTCCGGGGGCTGTTCAGCGCGATGGGCTTGCCGTCGAACTCCACGGTGCCGCCCGCCTCGTACAGGCCCATCACACCGTTGGGAATACCCAGCTTGCCCTGGCCGGCCAGACCGCCGATGCCCAGGATCTCGCCCTCCTTCACGTCCAGATCCACGTTGCGGACGATCTCGCCGGGCATATCCACCCACAGCTTGCGGATGGACATAATGGTGCGGGCATCGGAGTGGTCGCGGATGTCGTGGGCAGCGCCGCCGGCAGCCACCTCGCGCCCCACCATGTAGTGGGTGATGTCGCGGACGTCCGTCTCGCGGGCGGGCACGTCCTTGACAACGTAGCCATCCCGCATGATGACCACCTTATCACACACCGACAGGATCTCCTGTAGGCGGTGGGTGATGAAGATCACGGCGATGCCCCGGGAGGCCATGCCGCGGATGGAGTCCAGCAGGGCCTGTGCCTCCTGCTCGGTGAGCACGGCGGTGGGTTCGTCCAGGATCAGCAGCTTCAGGTTCTCCTTGCTCAGCTCGCGGGCGATCTCCGTAAACTGCTTGTGCCCCACGGGCATGCTGCTGATGACCATCTTCTGGTCGATAGCCACGCCCATCTTCTCGATGGCTTTTGCGGCGCGGTTATCCATTTCCTTATAGTCGAGAGTGTCCAGACGCGGGCCGAACACTTCTGAAATGACGCTTTTTTTCTTGGGCTCGCGGTTGAGGAGGATGTTCTCCGTGGCAGTAAAGCCGGGGATCAGCGAGAACTCCTGATGCACCATGCCGATGCCGGCCTTCAGCGCATCAAAGGGGGTGTTGAACTGCACTTTTTCTCCGTCGATCAGGACATCCCCCTCGTAGCCGCCCGTCTCACGGATCACGTCCATGCCAAACAGTATTTTCATCAAGGTGCTCTTTCCGGCGCCGTTTTCGCCCACCAGACCCAGTACCTCGCCCTCTTTCAAGGTGAAGTTGATGTCTGTGAGCACCTGATTGCCGAAAAAGCCCTTTTTGATATTCCGCATCTCAAGCAGCGGAGCATTGTTCTTTTCCATATTCATCCCTACCTATAGCAGCGAGGAGGGAGGATGCCCTCCCTCCCCGCTTTAATGGTTGCTTCAAAAGCCTGTCGTCAGCTGACGGTGAAGTACTTCTCCGGGATCTCCACGTCGGCGTTGCCCATGAAGTGGCCGGGATCACCCATGATATAGGTATCCTGATAGATCAGGAACACGTTTTCAGACTTCGCGCCGGTGGTGGCGTTGGTGTAGCTGGCGCCGTTCCAGGCCGCCTTGGGAGAGTAGACCTGCAGCGCGGCAGCCACATCGTCCATGTCCTTCAGCTCACTCTTGCCGTCCAGCACGTTCTTGGCGTGCAGAGCAAGACCGGCGGACAGGGTGTAGCCGTAGGAGTAAGCCCAGGTACCGAAGTGATCGGCGCCGCCCTTCTCCACGATGGCGGACTCGACCTTGGTCAGGATCTTCTCGAAATCACCGGCTTCCTCGGTCAGATCAATACCCAGCGCGCCGGGATAGCCCATCAGGGGGGAGGGCAGGTCGGCCTCGATGAAGTAGCCGCCGCACTCCAGCAGGCGCTTCAGCAGAGGCTCGGTGTGCGCATCGTTGGTGCAGAAGTAAGCAGCCTTCTGGCCGTACTTCTCGACCCATGCGGGCACCTGCTCCAGAATGTAGGCCTGAGCGCCGGAAACGCCCACGTCAGAGGTGGGATCGGGAGCCGTCTCCAGGACGAACTTCATGCCGAACTCCTCGCAAGCGGCCTTCATGATGGCCACGCGGCGGCTCATGGTCTCATAGGACATGTGGCGGGGGAAGGAGATATGTACGAAGGTGTCGCAGCCCAGCTCGTGCGCGGTGCGGATGATCAGATAGCCGCGGGAGACGAAGTCGTTGTTGGTGACCAGGTCGGCAGCGGAGCTGATCTCGGGCAGATCCTCGTGAGCCTCGCCTGCGATGCAGATGATGTCAGGGCGAGTCTCTTTGATCTTGCGGAAAGCCTCGGTGGTGCCGGGGACAGCCTGATTGACAATGATGGCCTTCATCAGGGGGTCGGCGGACAGGTTCACGATGGACTGGATGGTGGTCTCGGTCTCCTCGGTGAAGTTGTCGGGATAGATGGCCAGCTGGACCATATCCTCGCCATACTCCTTCTGGAAGGCCTCGGCGCCGCGGCGATCATCCTCGGACTGAGAGACGGAGCCGGTCACGATGCCGATCTTGTAGGGCACGGTGTTATCATCGGTCTCGCCCTTCTTTTCGCCGCAGGCGACCAGGGAGAGCGCCATGATGAGAGCCAGCAGCAGAGAAACTACTTTTTTCATGTTTACCTCCTAATTCCTTTACCATAGTTTGTTGTTTCCTCCGCCAGAAGGAAACAGCGAACAGGGCGCGCCCCATTCACTTCTATGCATTCGGGTGCTGCGCACCCATTTGATTTTACCAGATAAGTTCACACTCTGTCAACATATTTGTGTCTCTGAATAGTGTTCAATAGCGCATCTCCTTGTTTTTTATCCACACACTTTCCCCCATTTTTTTGGCGCATTTGCATCATTTTTATGTATTTTTCATGCGGTTTTCTGTCAGAAGCCTGCTGTTTTTCTATAATAAACTTTTCTTTTGGCGAAATCTGTTTTTTGTCTGACTGCAGCAAAAGAGACAGGCTTCCGCCTGTCTCTCCCGCTTACCTTATGACTTATGGCACTCGTCAGATCTTCTGCTTCTCATCCACGATCTGGCGCAGCTTGGCAGAGAAATCCTCCAGCGTCATGGCGCCCAGGTCCTCGCCCTTGCGGGTACGGACGGAGACGGTGCCGTTCTCCATGTCGCGGTCGCCAACCACCAGCATGAAGGGGATCTTCTCCAGGGTAGCCTCGCGGATCTTCTTGCCGATCTTCTCGTTGCGGCTGTCCACCTCCACGCGGAAGCCCTGCTTGCGCAGCTCCGCGGCCTGCTGCACGCAGTAGTCGGCAGCGCGGTCAGTAATAGGCAGGAAGCGTACCTGCTCGGGCATCATCCAGGTGGGCAGCGCACCGGCGTACTCCTCGATCAGGTAGGCCAGTGTCCGCTCATAGCAGCCCAGAGACGTGCGGTGGATGATATAGGGCAGGGCCTTGTTGCCGTTCTCATCGATATAGTACATGCCGAAGCGCTCCGCCAGCAGCATATCGATCTGGATGGTAACAAGGGTATCCTCCTTGCCGTACACATTCTTGTACTGGATGTCCAGCTTGGGGCCGTAGAACGCGGCCTCGTCAATGCCCACGGTGTAGTCCACGTTCAGATCCTTCAGGATGCGCTCCATGGCGGCCTGGGCGTGGTCCCACTGCTCCGCCGTGCCCTCGTACTTGTTGTTGGGGTTGGCGGGGTCCCACTGGGAGAAGCGGAACGTGCACTTTTCCAACAGGCCCACGGTGCCCAGGCAGTACTTGGCCAGATCCAGGCACTGCTTGAACTCCTCCTCCAGCTGGTCGGGGCGCAGCACCAGATGTCCCTCGGAGATGGTGAACTGGCGGACGCGGATCAGGCCGTGCATCTCACCGGAGTCCTCGTTGCGGAACAGGGTGGATGTCTCGCCCAGACGCATGGGCAGGTCGCGGTAGCTGCGGCCGCGGTTCAGGAACACCTGATACTGGAACGGGCAGGTCATGGGACGCAGGGCAAAGCACTCCTTTGTCTCATCCGCGGGATCGCCCATGACGAACATGCCGTCCAGATAATGATCCCAGTGACCGGAGATCTTGTACAGCTCACGCTTGGCCATCAGGGGCGTCTTGGTCAGCAGATAGCCACGCTGCTGCTCGGTGTCCTCCACCCAGCGCTGCAGCAGCTGGATAACGCGGGCACCCTTGGGCAGCAGGATGGGCAAGCCCTGGCCAATGCAGTCCACAGTGGTGAAATATTCCAGTTCGCGTCCCAGCTTATTGTGGTCGCGCTTCACGGCCTCCTCCCGCTCCTTCAGATAGGCATCCAGCTCGTCCTTGCTGGGGAAGGCCACGCCGTAGATACGCTGCAGGGTCTGGCGGTTGGAGTCGCCGCGCCAGTAAGCGGCGTTGCAGGCGGTCAGCTTGATGCCGTTGCCCTTGATGCGGCCGGTGGAGTCCATGTGGGGTCCGGCGCACAGGTCCACGAACTCGCCCTGCTTGTAGAAGGAGATGTGGGCATCCTCGGGCAGGTCGTTGATGAGTTCCACCTTGTAGGGCTCTTCCTTTTCCTCCATGTACTTGACGGCCTCGGCGCGGGGCAGCTCGAAGCGCTCCAGCTTCAGCTTCTCTTTACAGATCTTACGCATTTCAGCCTCGATCTCGCCCAGGTCGTCCTGGGTGAAGGCGAAGGGCGCGTCCAGATCGTAATAAAAGCCGTTGTCGATGCTGGGGCCGATGGCCAGCTTCACCTCCGGGTGCAGGCGCTTGACAGCCTGGGCCAGGATGTGGGAGCAGGTGTGCCAGTAGGTCTTGCGGTACTGTTCGTTTTCAAACGTAAATTCCTTGTTGACTTCGCTCATAGTCTGTTCCTCCTTGTGATCGGGGCTGGATAAATAAAAATCCCCACCCCTGAATGGTATCAGGGGTGAGGTAATAGGCATTACTCCACGGTTCCACCCTGCTTACGGCCTGCGCAGCATTTTTACTGTCCGCTGCGGATGGCGGGATATCTTTCGTCGAGACAAGGCGCAGGAGCGCAGGAATACGGTCTGTATTTCAAGCTTCTGCAACGCAGTATCGGCGGAAGAGATCCGGCATACGCCGTCGCTTTCGATCGCTGTAACGGGCGATACCCGTCCTGCTCGTCGCAGGCGGCTCGGAAGTGGTACGGGCCGTGTCCTTGGCGGGGTGCTTTCAGCCGGGGGCGCCCCTCTCTTTGGCCGCGGAAAACAGCTTCTTCTTCGTCACTGCCTTTTTGATGGCAATAAGTATAAACCGTTCGGCGCGGTTTGTCAACGGGTGGTTTCACGGGGGAAGGGCAAAATCAGCCGCGTGAAGCAAAAAGAGACATCCTTTCGGATGTCTCTTTTTGCTGGCGCGGAAGGAGGGATTTGAACCCTCGCGCCGCTTTTGACGGCCTACTCCCTTAGCAGGGGAGCCCCTTCGGCCACTTGGGTACTTCCGCATACATATTTATTTTCTGGCGGAGAGAGTGGGATTCGAACCCACGGATGCTTTCACATCGCCGGTTTTCAAGACCGGTGCTTTCGACCACTCAGCCATCTCTCCGTGTGCAAAAGCGTCTCTCGTGCCAAACGCGAGTATTATATTACCATGCGCCGACGCCTTTGTCAACAAAAAGCCTCGGAAGAAATTTGAAAAAAATTCAAAATAGGACTTGCAAACCGCCGAAAACTGTGGTATTCTAAGTAGGCTGTTTGAGGCACAACAGAATATCCGGGTGTGGCGAAGTTTGGTATCGCGCTTGAATGGGGTTCAAGAGGCCTCGAGTTCGAATCTCGACACTCGGACCATAAAGAGTTACCGGTATAGATGCGTCTGGCGCAAAGCCAGGCGCATCAACCGTTTCCGGGCTTTTTCGAGCCCGGATTTCTTCTTTTGAACCATAGATTTTTATGGAGGTTTCGGAGCAACTGACCGGATTTGAACTGGAGGATCTCATGTCCTGGACAGTTTCCAACCTCCGGCGCCCTTTTAGAGAGGACTTTTCTCTCGAAAAAAGCGGCATCATCGCAGAAAAAGGAGCACAAATATTTGGGCGTCGTTTTGTCGGCTTTGACGGGCCGAAAAAAGCGGCGCCCTTTTTCAATTTCTAAAAGGGCGCTGGCTGCAGCGTCTGAAACGGCAGGCCGGAGAAGACCTCTCCGGCCTTATTTTTTTACAACAGGAGGATCGCTCACATGGACACCCAAAACACAAGCCGTCAGCTTCGCTACCTTGAAGAAGTCCGTACTCCCCTGCACCGTGCAGGCTTTGAAATCCTGCCGGTGGAGGGAGATCAGTTGCCTGTCCATTGGAATGGCACACCCCTCTGCCGCATTACCGGCAAGGGCAGCGTATTCTATCGCCGGGAAGATGTGGACACGCCCCAGGCAGAGGATGCCCTATATCGCGTCGAGGACATCGCCGCGAAGACGCTGGAGTATATGACCGCTATGGAAGCCGCCCCGCAGCTCAAAGCCAGCGGACTGGATGGCGACTACCGCATCCTCGCTGACTTCGGCGGCACGGTGCTGGCAGGTTCTCCGAGCAAATACGGCGTTCAATTCGTCACATGGGATTGGGACTATGACCGCACGGGTGTGGTACACGGACACTACTTTATGGAGAACTACGATGGCGCCAAGCAGGACTTCGCCACACGCTCCGGGCTTATCCCAAAGGAACAGCTTTTCAGCCCGGAGCAGCTGACTGAGATTTACCGATGCTGCACCGACTCTGTGAATGAGGACTTCTTTGAGCTTACGGATAAGCAGGTGGAGCTGATCCACAGCGTCCAGCAACAGATTGAGATATGTGTGCCGGATCTGGACGAGCGCGTCCGTCAGCAGGAGGACGCATTGGAACGAGCCTCGCAGGAGCAGACAATGTAATACGACATGGCATGGGCCGGAGTTTTAGCAATAAGACTCCGGCCTTTTTTATTTCCAGAAAGGAGAGGGATTATTTGACGCGATACTTTATGAAGTCCACACCCCTGTTCGCCGCAGAGGTGCAGATGATGACGCCACCCCGTCATCAGCCTCGCAGAAGCGGACGCATCCGCAGCAGCTTTCGCTACAGTGCCGACGATGTACGCTGCAAAGATTGCACAAGATATGACAGCGGACACCCCTGTCACCTGAATGAATGCGTCTGTCTGGAGGAGCGCATCGAGGCCGGCGTGGTGGAGCTGAACGCTCTGGCGCGGGAGTGCTTCGGAGGGAGGATGTTCCGCCCGCTGCAAAGACGGCTGCGAGATGAGCTGAACCGGCAGCCCTTTCGCTTCTTCCTCAGTGATGCCCACAGAGAGCGATGGACGCATTGGAAAAACCGCTGCTATGGTATGTCCGAGCGCAATGCGGCTGCGCTGTTTCTGCTTACCGCCGATGAGGGGCTTTGGCAAAGAGTCCTATGGCATTTCGACAGCAGCGGCTTCGACTTCCCCGCCATTCGCCTCTCCGGTATTCACCCGGAGCTGTACAGCATTTATCAGGCGGCGAAGACCATTTCCGTTGGCGGTGACAACATCGTGATAGAAGACCTGGCTTTTTCAGAGCTGGTCAGTGACAGGGCCTTCCGGCTCATCCTCGGAGCAATCCTGCTGTGCAGGTATGGCGAGGTGGTCTTAAATCTTGAAAGAAAAACGGAGGAGATAACATGATGATTCGAGCGGTTCTCGGTAACCCCAATCACCCAGAATACGGCGTGGCGACCATCCCGTTCCCCATCCCCCGCGACCAGTACGCGCACTGCGTGGAGCTGCTGGAGGCGTTGGAGATCGGCGATGCGGTCAAAGCCGACTGCAAGGTGGAGAGGATCGACAGCTTCTACACCGTCCTCAAGCGCACGGAAATGCTTACAGTCAATGTGGAGGAGCTGAACTACCTCGCCAAGAGACTGGACAGCTTCGACACCGGCGAGGCCGCACAGTTTCAGGCGATGGCGCACAAGCTGGAGCTGTTCGAGCTGAAGGATCTCATCAACCTGACCTTCTGCTGCCAGCAGGCCACGGTCATCACGGACTTTTCCGACCTCGCCGCCATCGGCCGGAACCACTACATGAATCTGCACGGCGGCAGCGCAAGTGTGGATGAACTGAACGCGCTGGACGGCAAGAAAACCGCACGGCAGCTCATCGAAAGCAGCAGCGGCACGATCACGCCCTACGGCGTGGTTTACGACAACGGCATGAAGCTGGAGCAGGTCTACGATGGCCGGTTCTTCCCCTGCTACTACTATGAGCCGAACGCCATCACCGTTGCGGTTACCTCCAAAGCCGAGCTGGAGGACACTGAGCACATCACATGGCTGTTCCTCCCCATGGTGCAAGAGGAGATCGACCGCGCCCTCCTTCGCGGGGGCATCACAGATCCCACCGATGTCCGCCTGCGGCTGGAGGACAGCCAGCTCCCCAATGAGGTGGATGTTCTTCTGGATATGGAGCGTGAAACTCTCTCCGACCTCAACGAACTGGCAGAGGCAACGGATGGATTGTCAAAAGCAGATATGGAAAAGCTGGGCGCTGTGGTCATGCTGGCAGAGCCAAAGTCCGCGGCACAGATCAAAAACCTTGCGGAAAGCCTCGACCTCTTTGACTTCGCCCCCGGCGCGCATACGCCGGAGGAATACGGCAAGTACATGATCCGCCAGTCCGGTCATTTCGAGTATGACGAAAACCTCGACGCTTTTTATGACTATGAAAAGTACGGCACGGAGCGCATGAACGCGGAAGACGGGATGTTCACCGACCGGGGCTACATCGCGTACAAGGGCTATTACAGCATGGAAGAAGTGATGAACGGCAGCCAGAGCAGCCGCATGGTGATGGGAGGGCTTTCACGATGATTCTTTATCTTACTCACGGCAATGGCGAGGAAAGCATCCCGCTGGAATTGCCCACAGCCTCTTCTCAGGTGGATGAGATCGACATTCGGCTGGACGATATCTGTTCAGGAGAAGGAAATTTCCGCATTTCAGATGTAAAGAGCTCTGTAAAGGGGCTCTGGCAGTTTATCCGAAGCGCAGACCTTCTTGATCCGGAAGACTTGGAAAAGTTGAATCGGCTCTCAAGGCAGATCGACGCAATGAGCGAAAAGGAACATCAGATATTCGCCGGTGCGTTGTTGAGTGAATGCATCAGCAATCTCGACGATGTGTTGCAAACGGTTGGGCGCATCGGACAGTACGGAATGATCCCGGAGGTGACCTGTGACCGGGAACTTGGCTGGTATTTGGTGGAGCATGGCAAAATCGACTGCCCGGAGCATCTCAAGCCGTATTTAGACTATGTTGGCATCGGCGTGGAGTTTTACAGCAATTGCGGCGGCGCGTACACCTTGGATGGGTATGTAGTTCGAAAAGAACATCTGTCGGACCATTCCCAAGTGCCGGAGCCTTGGCGCAATGAAAATCGGGATGAAATGCTCCGCATGACGCTGCGTGTTGAGGGAAAGCCGGACTACACCCTCGTCCTCCCCGCTGATGAGGAGTACCTGGACGCTGTGAAGGATTACCTCGATATTGATGTTTTCGCGGATGCCATGCTCTGTGATATTCACTTCAAGGTACCGTACATTGGGGAACTGATTTGCGATACGGATTGCCCCGCCGTGGAGGATTACAACGATTTTGCCGAAGCCTTGGAGGACATCTGGCAGCAGGACGGGCTGCTTCTGACCTACGCCGCCGTGCTGGAGGCCGAGCGGCCGGATACGCTGCGCGGAGCCTGTGAACTCCTGCGAAATCTGGACAACTATCAGCGCATCACGGAGGATGCCTACGGTTACGGTCAGCAGCGATTGCAGGAAACGCTGGGGCTGGATGATGAAGCCATCTATGAGCTGGAGGGCTACATGGATTTTGAGAAATACGGTCAGGATTGCATGGAAAATGACTGTGTGACAAAAACAGAGTTCGGCCTGCTGCGCCGCTTGGACCCGCCCTTTCCGGAGCAGACGCAGGGGCAGCGGATGTTTCAGTAGACTTTGCGGCAGATGTGTAGTATGTTTGCCGTTACCAAAATAGGAAAGGAAGGAAACCCAAATGGCTGTAAACGCAAGAACAGAGGAATTCCAACACATTGAAGTATTTGATAAGCCCGCGCTGTTCACCAACGGGCGTATTGCCCGTGATACCGTGCCGAAGGGCTGGTACTGCTATGACATTCGCGGCTCTGACGATGATCCCGGAGAGCTGTGTTACATGGAAGAAAATGTTGTGGTCAACCACGCAGGCTCGGTGCTGATGCCGGAAAAGCTGGCGATGCCTAAGTCCGGGCGGCTGGATGTGCGGGATGAGCTCGGTTTTCTCGATGAAGGCGACATGACGCTCCGTGAGTTCTGCGAGGCGCATCAGCTCCCCTATCCCGCGGAGAACATGAAATTTCATATCCGACCTGCCCGCCCGGAGGAGGCGGGCTTATTTTATACCCCGCACCCCGAAGAAGATAAGCGGCTGGGTACCGTTGGC
>ERZ826146.1504-NODE-1504-length-21072-cov-3.940715_pt1 | contig 21072 bp, 15 predicted proteins | sample MGYA00519857_ERZ826146 | MGnify/ENA primary metagenome ERZ826146 (study PRJEB31778, sample SAMEA3449222) | human gut metagenome | biome: human gut; feature: human-associated habitat; material: faeces | place: United Kingdom | collected 2010/2012 ...
ATCATAAAGGGCTGCCGCATGAAGACCGATATGGCCTTCTGCGGCAGCCCTTTGCCGTATAATAGTTTACGCCATCCCCATCTTTTCGGCGATCTTCTGCCCGAAGGGCGTGCCCGCCACGCCGCCGACGCCCGTTTCCTTGAGGGAGACGTCCATCTTGTCGCCAACCTCGCGCATCGCCAGAATCACCTCGTCCGGCGGCACAGCCGAGCGAATGCCCGCCAGCGCCATATCCGCGCTGGACATGGCGATCACGGCGCCCGCCGCGTTGCGCTTTACGCAGGGAACCTCCACAAGCCCGGCAATCGGGTCGCAGACCAGCCCGAGCATGGCCTTGATGGCGATGGCTGCCGCGTGGCAGACGGCCTGCGCGTCGCCGCCGCCCAGATAGCACAGCGCCGCCGCGCCCATCGCGCTGGCCGTGCCGATTTCCGCCTGACAGCCGCCCGCCGCGCCCGCGATGGACGCTTTGGCCGCGACGACCTGACCGATTGCGCCCGCGACATACATCGCGCGCACCATCGCCTCGTCGCTCAGCCCCTCGCGCTGCTGATACGGCAGCAGCACCGCGGGCAGAACGCCGCAGCTCCCCGCCGTCGGCGCGGCGACGATACACTTCATGCAGGCGTTGCTTTCGCCCATCTCCAGCGCCTGCGCGATGACCCCGCCGATGTAATCCCCGCAGATGGTTTTGCCCCGCTGCACATAGGCGCGCATTTTTTCGCCGTCGCCGCCGACCATGCCGCTGGCGGAGCGGAGCTTCGGGTCATAGCCGCGCTGCGCGCGCCGGATGGCGGCGTAAAGGCCGCGCATCTTTTCAAGGGATTCCGCCTGCGTCACGCCGCGATCCACGCAGTCGCTCTCGATGATGACGTCGCAGATATCCCGGTTTTCGCTTGCCGTTACAAGCGCCTGAAGCGATTCAATGGCCATACCGATTCCCCCTGTTATTCTTCCCGCTCCGCGTCGATGAACGTCACGCGCGTGATGCCCTCGCAGCGTTCCAGCCACGCGAGGCCGTCCGACGGAACGGCCTTGTCCGTCTCGATAATCATCACGGCGTTTCCGCCCGGATGGTCGCGGTAGAGCTGCATGGTCGCGATGTTGATGCCGCGCTTGGTCAGCATGCCGGTGACCTCGTTGACGTGGCCGGGTTGGTCGATGTTCTGCACGATCAGCGTGGGCAGATCGCCGGAAAAGTTGGCGCGCAGGCCGTTCATCTCCACCACCATGATGCGCCCGCCGCCCAGAGACGAGCCGGTCATCGACAGGGTTTTGCCGCTCCGGCCGACCAGATCCACGCGCGCGGTGTTCGGGTGCTCGCCGCCGACGTGGGACGTGGCGAAGGAGAAGGACAGCCCCGCCTTTTCCGCCCAGCTAAAGCTGCCCGCGATGCGCTCGTCATCCGGCTGAAAGCCCAGCAGACCGGCGATCAGCGCGCGATCCGTGCCGTGGCCGCAGCCGGTCGCGGCGAAGGAGCCGAACAGCGTGATATCCGCCCTGCACGGCGTGCCCTCGCCCAGCAGCCTGCGCGCGATGCGCCCCAACCGAACCGCGCCGGCCGTGTGCGAGCTGCTCGGCCCGACCATCACCGGGCCGAGAATATCGAAAAGATTCATCCGTGTTCATCTCCCCTCGTGGTTTGTAACGTGAACGTATAGGAAATCGCGTAAAATCGCCCGCGTGAGCAGGACTTGGACGCTTTGCCGACTTCGGCGGAGGCGAAGGCGGGCTCAGCCCGCTTTTTAACGTGAACGTATAAGAAATCGCGTAAAATCGACCGCGTGAGCAGGAATTGGACGCTTTGCCGACTTCGGCGGAAGTGAAGGCGGGCTCAGCCCGCTTTTACGGGTAATCATAGCAGAAAACGCGCGGAGATTCAACCGATGCGCACGGAAAGTTTTGGTCAAAATGGCCGCAAAACAGAATTTCCTCTATGAAAATGGGAGCCGATGCGGTACAATAGGATGTGCTGCAAAGCAAAAAAGAATACGGATTTGCGTTTAATGGGATGTGGAACATGTTTTCTTTGCTCAGTCAGGATATACAAAATATCATCGTTTTTGATTTGGAATGGAACCAGAGCGGCTATAACCCGAACCACCGCATGCCGCACGAGATCATCGAAATCGGCGCGTGCCGCGTGGATCGCGCGGGGAACGTGGTTTCGCGCTTCAGCGAGCTGATTCGCCCGCGCGTGTATAAGCGGCTGGATAAGCATATCAAGCAGGTGACGGGCATCACCGAGCAGGAGCTTGCGCAGGGACGCTCGTTTTCGGATGTCTTCGGCGATTTTATCGCGTGGTGCGGCGAGGATGCGCAGCTTGTGACGTGGGGGCGGGACGATTATCCCGTGCTCAAGCGCAACGCCGCGTTTTTTATGACCCCGATGCCGTTTGCGCCGCCGATCGACGCGCAGCTCGTCTTCGGCTTCTGCTGCCTCGGCGGGGAGCACAAGCAGATGAACCTGCACGCGGCGATGGAGCTGATGAACGTCGAATTGGATGTGGCGGCGCACCGCGCGGTGAACGACGCGGAATGTACGGCGGCGCTGCTGCCCGTTGTGGATCGGGCGGTGACGGCGCTCGCGCCCGAGCGGCGCATGCAGCTTGAGCACATTTTGGAAAAGGAGAGCCGCATTGCCGCCTCCGCGCTGCGCTCACTGCCCACGCCGTACATGTTTCAGACGGACGCGCTGGCGGATCAGCGGCTGATGAGCCTGCCCTGCCCCGCCTGCGGCAAGCGAACCGCGTTTGATACGCCGTGGTTTGACGGCGGGCGGGAGCGCTATCTGGCGATTTCCGTCTGCCCGCAGCACGGCTTTGTCTACGGGCAGATGCACTTCAAGCGCACGAGCGCCAACACGCTGATTATGCACCAGCGCGCCTATCCCGCCAGCCGGGAGGACGTGGAAGACGTGCGCGAGCGCTACCGGCTGTATCTGCTCACGCCGCCGAAAAAGCGCCACCATCGGCTGAATATGGAAGAGATCGTCGAAAAGGCGGAAAAGGCGAGGGAATAACGCCGCATACACAAAAGAAAAGCAACTGAGGCAAAGATAATCTGCCCAAGTTGCTTTTTTTATGGATGAATTTTCGCACACGGCGGGAGGCGTTATAAGCAGAACATGAAGAACCGCAGCACGTCGTAGTATGCGTCCGAAGAGAAGCGCACCGTGCGCGGGCCGAGCTGCTTCACGCCGGGGTAGAAGCTCGCGCGGCGGGCGCGGTTGTGCTTCACAAACTCCACTTCAACGTCAAAGTTGTTTGGCAGGGCGACGGTGAATTTCTCCGGGTGGGCGACGCCGTCCGCGACGGCCAGCTCGGCCTTTTCGCGAATGCGGCGGACGGCCTCCGACGGATGGATCGAAATTGAGCCGTTGCCGCAGCCGCGGCTGACCGGCACGGTGTAAACCGCGGGGCAGAGCCGCTTGGCCTGCTCGCACACGCCCAAGTCGCCCGTCACCAGCAGCACCGGCACGTCGTAAAGCGCGGCAGCGAAGGTGTTGATGACCAGCTCGCTGGCCTGAATGCCGTTGATGCGGATGGACACGTTATCCAGATTCATTGTGTGGCACAGCGGGCTGGCGTCCGTGTTGGAGGAGGAATGATAGCCGGTGAAAATCGCGCCGGAGAAGCTCGCGTCAATGCCGGACATCATCGAGTGGATGTCGCTGCCCCAGCCGCGGAAGATGCTCACGCGCTCCGGCAGCTCGGCGGGGATCAGGTTGCGTGCGCTGTCGTGCGCGTCCTTAATCAGCAGATCCTCGCATCCGGCGGCGAACGCGCCCTCGCAGGCGGCGGCGACCTCGCGGGTCATCTGGCGGCGGAAGGGCTCGTAATCCGGCTTGCCCAGCTCGGTTTCCGCCCAGTGGGCGATGCCGCAGGTGCCTTCAATATCGGCGGAAAGAAAAATCCGGTTCAGCACAGTGCATCATCCTTTCACGCGATATCCAGCGCGATTTCCATCATCTGGGTGAAGGAGGATTGGCGCGCCTGCGCGTCGAGCGATTCGTTCTTGCTGAGGTGATCCGAAATGGTGCAGATGGCGAGCGCGTTCTTGCCCGCGCGCGCCGCGTTCAGATACAGCGCGGCGGATTCCATCTCCACCGCCAGCACGCCCAGCTTCTTGAGCTTGCCGGACATGCCGGACTCGTCGTAGAAGATATCCGAGGAATACAGCGGGCCGACGGTTGGCTCTATGCCCATCCGGCGCGCGGCGGCAACGGCCTGCTCCAGCAGCTTGAACGAGCAGCACGGCGCAACGTTGCCGTCAAAGCCGAACTGGCGGCCGAAGTTGGAATTGGTGTACGAGGACAGGCCAATCACCACGTCGCGCACGTTCACGCTATCGGACAGGCCGCCCGCCGTGCCGACGCGGATTATGTTTTCCACACCGTAGAACTTGAACAGCTCATAGGAATAGATGCCGATGGAGGGGATGCCCATGCCGGAAGCCATGACGGAGACGCGCTTGCCGTGGTACAGGCCGGTATAGCCCTGAACGCCGCGCGTGTCGTTGACCAGCACGGGATTCTCCAGATACGTTTCGGCGATGAACTTGCTGCGCAGCGGGTCGCCCGGCATCAGCACGGTGCGGGCGAAATCGCCCTCTTTGGCGGTGATGTGCGGCGTTGGGATATTCGGATTGGACATAGAAACAAGCCCCTTTCTGATTGATGTTGTTACCTCCATTATAACGGGAAACCGGCCAAAAGCCAACCATAAATCTATCGGCTCAGGCGCGCTTGGCCGAAAAACGCCCCGCGCGCGCGAAACCGGCTGGCGCGTTTTCCCCTTCTCTTTTTTTGCGAAACATGGTATACTAACCGCGACGGAAACAAGGACGGAGGAACGTATGCGCATCGACGTTTATGATTTTGACGGCACGATTTACGACGGCGATTCCACGGTGGATTTTACGCGGTTCTGCCTGCGCCGTCATCCCGCCGTGCTGGCGGGGCTGCCCCGGTTCATCGGCACATCGGTGCTGCTCGCGCTGGGCAGGCGCAATCTGACGCAGTTCAAGAGCGTGCTCTTTGGCGAAATGGCCAAGCGGTTCAGCCTTGAAAAGGAGGCCGAGCTGTTTTGGCAGGACGAACGGACGCGCGCCAAGCTGGGGCAGTGGTTTTTTGACCGGCCGCGCGATCTGCCGATCGTGATCGCGTCCGCGTCGCCGGAGTTTGAGCTGCAATACGCGGCGAAAATCCTCGGTGTGCCGCGGCTCATCGGCACGAAGTGCGACGCGGAAACCGGCGTGCTGATCGGCAAAAACTGCAAGGGCGAGGAGAAGCTGCGCCGCATCGGGGAAGCGGTCGGCGCGTTTGAAATCCGCGCCATGTACACCGACGACGCGAAGGCGGACGGCCCGCTGCTCGCCGCCGCGCAGGAGGGCTACATCGTCACGCACGGCGTTCTCGTGCCGTTTCGAGGATAAAAAGGAGAGATTCGCATGAAGAAGATGCAGGATATGGGCGGCTTCTTTGTCGCCGCCGTGACCCCGTATGACGAACAGGGCAGATTCAGCGCGCCCGCGCTCCACAAGCTGATGGACAAGACCATCGCCGAGGGCGCGAAGGGCTTTTTGATCGGCGGCAGCAGCGCCGAGTGCCCGCTGCTGACGCATGAGGAGCGTGTGGAGGGCTTGCAGGCCGCCGCGCAATACGAAAACCGCGAAAAGACGAAGCTGATGGCTTCCGTCGCCGCGATTTCGACCGACGAGGCCATCGAATACGCCAAGACGGCCAAGGCGCTGGGCTACGACGCGATGATCTCCACCGTGCCGTATTACTACAAATTCGGCATGAAGGCCATCAGCGCGTATTACGGCGCGCTGCGCGAGGCCGTCGATCTGCCGCTGTTCCTCTACAACTTTCCGGGCAACACCGGCGTGGAGCTGGATATCGCGGACGACCACATCCGCGGCATGCTGACCGACGGCACGATTGCGGGCGTGAAGCAGACCAGCCTCAACCTCTACCAGATGGAGCGCATCCGCGACCTGAATCCGGAACTGGTCATCTACGGCGGGTTTGACGAGGTATACATCGGCGCGCGCATCCTCGGCGCGGACGGCGCGATTGGCTCGACCTTCAACTTCACCCTGCCGCTGTTCAACCAAATCGAGGCGGCGTACAGCGCGCTGGATATCCCGAAGGCGCAGGCGCTTCAGAAGCGCGCGAACAACATCATGCAGGCGCTCGTCTCCTGCTCGCTGTTCCCGTCCATCAAGCACATCCTCAAGACGCAGGGCGTGGATTGCGGCGGCTGCCGAAAGCCGTTCCCGACGCTCACCGAGGCGCAGAAAGCATACATCGAGCGCGTGGTCAAGGAGAATATGTAAGGGAATCCCCCGAAGGGCGGGTCGTCTGACGTTTGTTGGGCGACCCGCTTATTTTTGTGCAAAATGCTGAAATCTTACTAATTAAAGATGCGGAATCCGTTAAATTACTGCGAAAATGATACTGACTTTTTGGAATGGGGGGGGGTAACATATATCTTAACCAATTATAGGGAGGAACGGAAAATGGCGAATTTGAAGCGCGCGGCGGCGCTTACCCTGTCGGCGGCGATGTTCTTGCAGCCGATGACGGCCAGCGCGGCGACATGGGGAAACATCATGAGCGCTATCCGCAACGGTCAAAAGTATACGGATGGAAAAACGTCGGCAGAGGTCAACGAACAGGGAGAATTGACCGTCAGCGGCGGCAGTCTGGATGATGGCGTGATTATGCGGGGCGATAACGACGGCTTCAAATGGGTCAGCAGCATCATTCTCAAGAACATTGATGTAAAATGGGAGAATGCGAGCGGCGTAGGTATCTATGTGGAGAAATCCGGCACGGAAGATCAGAAGTATCGTTTCACGGTTGGAGAAAATGCCACGGTAAGAGGAATGGTCATCATCAATGCCGGAAACCAAAAAACATACAGCAAGGGTACAGAGATCGAACTGAACATTGAAAAAAATGCGAAAATCCGAATGGGCAATGTGCAGGTCAACGCAATCAACGGCGGCTCTGTGACCAGCACCAATCAGGGTTGGATTCAGGGCGAATACATGGGCTGCGCGGATGGTGCGGACAGCACAGCGGATTTGACCAATCTGGAAGGAGGGCAGATCGCCGCGCTGGATATATTTGCACGCGGCGAAAACGCCCAAATGACGGCCAAAAACGAGGGGAGCGCGGGCGAGCTTCTGGCCAACGCGCTGGCGGGCGGCGCGACCACCGCGACCAACGACGGCGACGTTTCCCTGCGCACAAGCGGCTGGTCAAAGGGCGAAGGCTCATCGCTCACCATCACCAACAACGGCGAGTCCGGCACGATGAGCGCGGAAGCCTACCTCGACGGCAAGGCCAGCCTGACCAACAACGGTCTGGCTGACGGCGGCATGGGCGGCTACACGGACGGCGGCCGCGTGGATCTGGTCAACAATGGCGAGGTCAACGGCAACATGGCCGTCGGCGCGGAAAAGGAAGGCCACGTTTCCGCTGACAACCGGGAGAGCGGCACGGTTTACGGAGATCTCAAGGGATGGACAGACGGCGTCGGCTCGACCGCGGTTATCAGCAACAGCGGCGACGTGGCGGGCGGCAAGCCGCAGCTGAACGGCGCGTTGATGACGCTGGAAGCAAGGGCTCCCGCGCGTATCTCCGCCGTCGTCGCACTGGACGCGGACAGCGAGACGTATCACGACGACGAAACCACGCCGGAAAGCGTCACCAGCGAAGAGGCCAAGCCGGGCACGGCGGGCGAAGGCGTGCTCTCCGGTGAGCGCCGCGGCAGCGGCACCGTCGTTGTCGAGGATAAGAACAGCGGCACCACCAGCGTCAACGGCAAAAAGGCGGACGCGATGCTCAACGTGACCAGCAGCACCACGCAGGCGGAAATTCAGAGCCAGCTGGCCGCGCTGCCCATCTGGGAGAAGCCGGGCGAATACACCGTTTTGATTAAGTGCGTCGGCGAAAACGACGAGGTCACATATGAAGCGGTGACCATCCTTGTGGAGGAGGAAAAACCGGCGGAGCCCATGGATACGAGCGAGGAAGCCTTCCGCCACGAGATGGAGATGAAGCGTCAGGAGGAGGCCATCGGCGGCGTATACGGCAGCCCGTACTGGGTGAAGCAGCTCTATCTGGGCTACCACAGCTACAATCTGCGCCTGTTCGTCGGCGAGACGCGCGAAAACTTCCGCGAGAAGCTGAGCTGGAGCGCGGACGGCAGCAAGGGCGTCAGCCTGCGCGTGAACGACGAAAACCCGGAGAAGCTGACGATGCGCTTTGACGAAAAGGTGCTGGAGGTGCTGGAACGCACGAACATCACGACCGTGACCCTGCTGAACAAGAGCGGCGCGGCGGTGATGCAGTACAACGTTTCCGACCTGCGCGCGGCCTACGATCAATACGGCCTCAGCGACGCGGATCAGCTCGTCGTCGGCGGCATGGACGACGATGTGATGAAGATCGGCGCGGACGGCCAGCTCGTGCCGGTGGAATGAGCAAATGCTGCTTGTCCGGGGAGGACGAGACGGCGCATCGCGAAACGTAAGGAAGCATAAAAACAGGAGAGCTGTCGGGCGAGGGTTCGGCGGCTCTCCTTTCTGTTTTCGTGTCGGTTTTATATCGAAAAAGGGCGGCGGGAAGCGCGCAAAATCGGGTATATCTGTTTGGTTTATGACAAACAATCCGGAAAATGCGCGAAAAGGGTATATCCGTGAACAAAACGAATGAAAGACGAATGATACATGAAAAAATGCAGATACGTACACGGAAAAAGGGCAAATTGGTCGGACGTCTCGTATAAATCAACAGTTTCTACAATGTGAAAAACAGGTTGAAATATGTCTTGACACGCCGGGGTGAGTGTGATAATCTGTTATCAAAGAAGGGACGCGGGGCAACCGTGCGCCGCGCCGCCCTCACAGGTTCGACAAACACATGTAAGGAAGGAAGGATTTACATGGCGAAGAACATTTCCCGTAAGGAGTTCCTGAAAGCGACCGCGATGAGCGCTGCGGGCATTGGTCTGCTTGGCGCCGGCGTGCTCAACGCGAAAGCGGAAGAGGAAAAGCCGGCTCACAAAAATTCCAGCAAGTGGGTTCTGGACAGCCAGAACGTGAAGTGGGACGAGGAGCACGATATCGTCATCTGCGGCTACGGCATGGCGGGCACGGCGGCTTATATCGAGGCTTACGAAATCGACCACAACGTTGACGCTGTGATTTACGATAAGTCCGACGAGGAGAACGCGGGCGGTCAGGCGATTGCTTCCGGCCAGTGCGTCATCTTCGTTGACCCCAACGATCTGGAGACCTGGCGTACCTACATGCGCGCGATGAACGAGCCGCATGTCATTCCGGAAGAGGATTTCAACTGGCTGACCAACGAGTTCGCGACGGATCTGCCGTGGATTCAGGCGGTTCTCGAGCCGGTCGATTACGAAGTCGGCTACTCCGGCGGCGGTGCGCTGCGCTGGGGCACCCTGCTGGTCGAATTCCCGGATCTGCCGGGCGCGAACTTCGTCGGCGCGACGGGTCACTTCCGCGACAAGAACGGCGGCCTCTCCTTCGAGAACGGCGGCTGCTGGAACGGCTTTGACAAGGCTGCCCGTTATCGCGGCGCGAAGCCGCTCTACGAGCATCAGGTGATCTGCCTCGTGCAGGACGCCATCACCAAGAAGGTGGAGGGCGTCGGCGTGAAGAAGCCGGACGGCTCCGTGATCTACACCAAGGCGCGCAAGGGCGTTCTGCTGGCCACCGGCGGCTACGAGGGCGATATGGACATGTACCGCCAGTTCAACGGCGGCGACCGCATCTACAACGCGGGCTCCCCGTACGTCACGGGCGACGGCGTGAAGATGGAAATGGCGCTGGGCGCTCAGCTCTGGCATATGGACGGCCAGACCATGTCCTGCGGCTACTTCCACGGCATCAAGGTTCCGGATTTTGAGACGACGTTCGTTCGTCAGTTCTATATGGCGCACGGCGCGTGGATGGAAGTCGCCGCCGACGGCACCCGTTATTACAACGAGGCGAAGTCCTATCAGCGCCAGCACATGAAGTACTACGAGCACGGCAAGTACGTCGATGTGCCGATCGCCCGTCAGCAGCCGGTTCATATGATTATGGACGACAACTGCTTCAAGGCGCAGCCGCTGGTCAACGCCTGGATCGGCTGGCCGGTGACCTGCCGCAACCCGTATCACTGGTCCGACGACAACTCCGTCGAGCTGGAAAAGGGCTGGATCATCAAGGCGGACACCATCGAGGAGCTGGCCGAGAAGATCGGCAAGGATCCGGCGAAGCTGCGCGCTGAGGTGGATAAGTTCAACGCGATGGTCGATGCTGGTGAAGACACCGATTTCGGCCGCGACATCACCACGATGGCGAAGATCGAGCAGGGCCCGTTCTACGCGGTCGAGGAAGTGCCGTCCATGCCGGCCTGCTCCGGCGGTGCGCGCCGCAACATCAAGGGTCAGGTTCTCAACTGGGACGGCGAGCCGATCGAGGGTCTCTACTCCGCCGGCGAAATCGGCTCTCTGGTCTGCAACCTGTACCAGAACGGCACCTACCTGCATGAGGCGATCTGCTCCGGCCGTGCCGCGGTGGATACCATGCTGGGCGGCCGTGCCGAGCTGACCCCGACCTTCGGCGGCGGCGCTGCTGCTCCGTGGGCTGAGGCCGCGGATGGCGACTACTCCGTCATGGTTCAGGGTCTGCATGATCCGTTCGAGGTCATCTACACCATCAAGGATAAGCAGCTTGTGGGCATCGCCGTGGGCGAGGGCCGCGAGAACATGTTCATGAACGACGAGCAGTTCGCCGCGTTCACCAAGCAGATCATCGAGACGCAGGATATGGGCGTTGACGCCGTTTCCGGCGCGACGGTTGACTGCCAGGCCATCACCGGCGGCATCATGACCGCGTTCTCTCACAAGACCTCCTAATCTTGATTTCCAAAAAATCCGGCGGGAGGCGGGCAGTGACCCGACCGACCTGAGGATGTAATCAGCCGTATCGGCCCGCCGTCTCATCAAAGAGGCGGCGGGCTTTGCTGTTTTCAGCGGCAAAGGCTTATTTCGCGCGACGCGGGAGGTGCGCATGGACGTCAAGCAGATCCAGTATTTTTCTTTGGTGAGCAGCACGGGCAGCTTCAACGCCGCGGCGAAGCAGCTCTATATCTCCGTGCCCGGTCTGGTCAAGGCGATGGACAGGCTGGAAAACGAGCTGGGCGTTCAGCTCTTTGTGCGCAGGCGTTCGGGCGTGACGCTGACCCCGGCGGGGCAGGCGCTGGCGCGCTATGCGCCGCGCTACATCCGCAAATACGAGATGATTGTCAGCAATGTCCGCAAGGCGGCGGCACAGCGGGAGATGCGCGCGGAGGTCTGCATGACGTGGGGCATGCTGAGCTTCTTCCCGCGCAACTTTCTCTCACGGTTCGTGCTCTCCAACCCGGATATGTCGCTGAGCACGCACAATTATTCTTTGCAGGAGCTGGAGGAGGCGCTCAACGAGTATCGCGAGACGATCGGGCTGTATTTCGGGCGGATTGACGATCCGGAGCTGGAGATTCTCTTTCACCGGGAAGCGCCGCTGCGCGTGCTGATGTCCTCGACGCATGCGCTGTGCGAAAAGGCGGCGCTGCGCATGGAGGATCTCAGGGGCTGCAAGGTTATTTTGGTCAACAGCGACCCCGAGGTGATGCGCCAGCTCCAAAACCGGCTGGAAAGCGTGGGCTGTCCGCCGCAGATCATGCTCGATGGTGCGGAATGGGAACAGGCGGTCGAGCTGATCCAGAGCGCGGGCTATATCTCGTTCTGTCTGCCGCCGGGAAACCTCAGCAACGCGCGGCTCCAGACGCGGGAAATCGAGGATCTGGGGCTGACGCTGGATTTCAACATGGCCGTCATGCGGGGCGTGGCCATGACGGACGCGGAGCGTCGGTTTGTGGAATACGTCGTGCAGATGATGACCGCCAACCATGGCGGAGACGAGGCAAAAAAGCGCTGAGCGCGACCGCGCGCGAGGCATGAACGACGGGAGAAGCGGGATGGAGAAGGAAATCAGCCGGGCGCTGCGCCCGTTTCAAAAAAAGCTGGCCGCGGAAGCCGCGCTGCGCGCGGTGTGCGTCAGCGGCTTGTTTGCGCTGCCGGTTTGGCTGGCGCTCGCGCTGGCGCGGCGCTGCTTCGGCGGCGCGGCCGGAAGGCCGGAGGCGCTGATGCTGCCGGTATGGGCGCTGCTGGCGGCGGCGCTGTACGCGCTGCGCTATCGCCCGACGCAGAAGCGGCTGGCTGCGCGGCTGGACGCGCTCTGCGGGATGGATCGCGTGGCGACCGCGATGGAATTTTCCGGCGATTCCGGCGTGCTCTGCCGCCTTCAGCGGGAAGACACGGCGGACAGGCTGAAAAAAACGGACGTGCGCACGCTGCCGATGCGCTGGCCGAAGAAGGCGCTGGCCGCGTGCTGCGTGCTGGCGGCGATGCTTGCGGCGGTTCCGCTGCTGCCGGAGGCGGCGGTGGAGCGCGTGCGGGCGCTCGTCGCGGCGGCGGCGCCGGAGACGCAGCAGGAGAGCGAGGAAATCGCCGCGCTGCGCGAAATGATGCAGACGCTGCGCGCCGACGTGGCGGAAAGCGACATCGACGCGGCGGAGCGCGACAAGCTGGTGGCGCGGCTGGACGAGCTGCTGACGCGGCTGGACGAAGGCTATGCGGATATCGCGGCGGTGCAGGAGATTCGCGACGCGATGACCGGCATGGAGCAGACGGTGCAGGAGCTGACCCCGCGCGACACCTACACGGCGGCGATGATCGAATACGAAAGCCTGCAAAAGCTGGGCGAGGCGATTTATGACCAGAACATGGACACGGTCGTTATGATTCTGGACAGCATGGGCCGCCGACTGCATGAAAAGACCGGCATGGAGCAGGTGGACGCGCTGATGAACCTCGTCTACGACGTCAACGGTTCGCTGGCCAAGCCCCTGCGGGACAACAGCCAGGAGCAGCTTCGGCAGGCGATGATGATGTTCGCGGGCGGACTGGAAAGCGCCGCAGAGATGGTCTACAACGGGCGGGATAACACGCAGATGATCGACACGGCGCTGGAAACGGTGGAAACGTACATCCGGGATTATCTGGGTGTGCCCGAGGAGGGCGAGCGCTACGATCCCTTTGCCCATATGGATTACGGGAAGGGGAGCAAGCCGTCCGGCGCGCCGTCAGCCGAGGCGGCGAACGTCGAAAAGCCCAAGAGCCGGATGGAGACGGAATACGTCTACGACCCGCCGGAGGCGCTCAAGGCCAGCGGCTATCAGCCCGGCGCGCTGAATGAGCGCGGCGAGCGGCAGCGGCTTTCGGCCGACACGCGCGAGCGGCCGATGGGCGCGGTGCCCTACGGCGAGGTATACGGCCGGTATTACGCGGCGTATCTGTCGATGATCGAGGATGAAACGTTCCCGCAGGCGCTTCGGGAAGCGGCGCAGGCCTATATGAACGGATTATAACGGATGCAGGAGGAATAACAGGATGGTCAACGAAGCGGATGTGCGGCTGTTTGCCGACAAGTGCAAAGCGATTTTTGAGCAGGTGGGGCGCGATATCATCGGTCAGGAGGATATCGTGGAGCTGACGGTGATCGCGATGATCGCGGGCGGCAACGTGCTGCTGGAGGGCGTGCCGGGAATCGGCAAAACACGTCTGATCCGTTCGCTGGGTCGCGTGTTTTCCCTGCCCTTCTCCCGGATTCAGTTCACGCCGGATCTCATGCCCGCCGACATCACCGGCACCAACGTGCTGGAGAAGGATGAGAAGGGCAACGCGGTATACACGTTCCGCCCCGGCCCGATTTTCAGCCACATCGTGCTGGCGGACGAAATCAACCGCGCCACGCCGAAATCCCAGAGCGCGCTGCTGGAAGCCATGCAGGAGCATACGGTGACGGTGGACGGCAAGGACTATCGCATGGAAGAGCCGTTTTTCGTGCTGGCGACGCAGAACCCGATCGAGCAGGAGGGCACCTATGCCCTGCCGGAGGCACAGGTGGACCGCTTCATGTTTAAGCTGCTGATGCGCTACCCGACGGTGGAGGAGATGAAGCAGATCGTTCTGATGACGCAGAAGACCATGGACGAGGTCGCGGACGGCGTGGTGGACGGCGAAACGCTGCTGCGCATGCGCGAGACGGCCAAGGAAATCCCCGTCACGGACGACATCATCAACTACACGATGCGTCTGGTTTCCTCGACGCAGCCCTCCTCGCCGGAGGCGGGCGAGACCGCCGCGCGGATGATCCGTTTGGGCGCGAGCCCGCGCGCCGCGCAGGCGCTCATCACCTGCGCGAAGGTGCGCGCCATGGTATCCGGCCGCTTCAACGTCAGCCACGAGGACATCGACGCGCTGGCCTGCCCGGTGCTGCGCCACCGCGTGAAGCTCAGCTATGAGGCGATGGCCGAGCGCGTCACGCCGGACGAGGTTATCGCCAGGCTCGTGGACGACATGAAGAAAAAGCGCAGATAACGGCGCATTGCGGGAGGGAGAAGCATGCGGATACTGGACGGCGCGTTTCTTGACACGCTGGAGACGCTGTACAGCAGATGAAGAGCGGCCATTACAGCGGCGCGCGCCGCTCCCGCGCCTATGGCTCCTCGCCGGAGTTTGCCGATTACCGCGAGTATGTGCCGGGCGACGACCTGCGGCGGATTGATTGGAACGCGGCCGCGCGGTTTGACAAATACCTGATTAAGCGGTTCATCGATGAAAAGCAGGGGCGCAACTGCGTCTATCTGGATACGTCCGCCTCCATGGGCTTTGAACCGGAGAAGGGCTTCGCGGCGCTGCGGATGGCCGCCGCGCTGGGCTATCTGTCGGTGTGCAACATGGACAGCGTGTCCTTCCGGCTGTTGTCCGGCACGCGCTGCACGGAGCTGTGCCCCCGAATCAGCGGGCGGGAATCGTTCCTGCGCGCGGGCGAGAAGCTCGACGCGCTGCAATTCGCGGGGGAGACCGACCTGTATGCGTGCATCCGAAACGATCCGAATCCCGGCGCGGACGACGGCGTGACGTTTATTCTCTCCGATCTGCTGACGGACAGCGACTGGCGGGCGGCGGTCGATCTGCTGCTGAGCCGCCGCCGCGAGGTGATGCTGATTCAGGTGCTCTCGCCGGCGGAGCTCGATCCCCGGCTGAGCGGAAGACACACCTTCTGCGACGCGGAGGAGACGGGCGCGCGCGCGTCCCGCCTGACGATGGACGTTGACCGCGACACGCTCCGGGCATACCGGGAGACGGTGCGCCAGTTTCTGGCGGAGACCCGCCGCTTCTGTGCGTCGCGCGCGGTGCCCTATATGCTGATGCGCAGCGACGAGCGCGCGGAGGAAGCACTCAGGACGAAGGGCTGCATGGAGGAGCTGATCCGATGAGTTTTGTATATCCTGCGGGGCTGTGGGCGCTGCTGGCGCTGGGCGTGTTCGCCGCGGTGTGCCTGATTCGGCACCGCTCGGAGGTGACGCCCGTATCCAGCACGTACCTCTGGCGGCTGTCCGAACAGCGGCGCAAGAAAAAGGGCTATTGGCGCACGCTCAAGCGGTCGCTGTTTTTCGCGCTGCAATTTTTGGCGCTGGCGCTTTCGGCGCTGCTGATCGCGCAGCCGATCATGCCTATGCCCGGCTCGGGCGTGAACGTGGCGGTGATTCTCGACGCTTCGGCGAGCATGCAGATGGCGGACGGGAGCGGACAGACGCGCTTTGCCCGCGCGGTGGCGGCGGCGGAGCGCGACATGGACAGGCTGCCATGGGGCGCGAGCGTGACGGTGGTGCTGGCCGGGGACGAGGCGCGCGTTGCGGCGGATCACGTCAGCGGCGGCGCGGAGCTTCGCGCGGCGCTGGAGGGCGTTTCGTGCGGCTGGGGCGCGGGCGACGTGGCGGGCGCGGCGGCGCTGTGCCAGCAGATGCTCGACGAGGGCAGTATTTCGGACGTGCGGCTGTACACGGACGCGCCGTATGCGCAGGCGGAGGGGCTGGAGGTCATCTCTCTGCGCGGCGGGGACGAGTGGAACGTGAGCCTCGGCGCGCTGGAGACCAGCGGCTCCATCTACGGCACGGCGTTTGAAACCACGGTGCAGAGCTTTGGCCGAAGCGCGGATGTGAGCTTTGAGCTGATCGTTGACGGCAAGGCGCGCGGCGCGGAGGAAATCGAACTGCGCGTGAACGGGCAGAAGCAGACCGCGCAGACCGTATACTGCCCGGAGGGCGAGGTGCAAAGCGTGTCCCTGCTGCTGCGGCAGGTATATGATTTTACGGATGTGAGCGTGCGTGTCTGCGCGGAGGACGGCATGGCGCAGGATAACGCGGTGCAGCTCAGCCGTCAGGCGGTCTGCCCGGCGCGCGTGCTGCTGGTGGGCGAAAACCCGTATTTCTGGCAGAAGGCGCTGGAGGCCTTCCCGAGGGTGGAGCTGACGACGGCGGAAGACTGGCGCGGCGCGACGCTCGAGGCATACGACGTCTATGCCTTTGACGGCTGCCTGCCGGAGAAGCTGCCGCAGGACGGCGCGGTTTGGCTGCTCAACCCGCCGCGTTCGCCGCGCGAGGTCGGCGTGGTGCTGGGCGAGCGGCTGATGGGCGCTTATGTGAAGGGCGCGCGGACGGATACAGAGCTGGGCGAACGGCTGACGCGCGGCCTCGTGCTGCGGGATGCGGCCGTCGCGCGGTTCAGGGAGATGACGGCGCAGGGCGGGCTGGAAAATGTTCTGCTGTGCGGCGAAATGCCCGTGATGGCCGCGGGAACCAACGCGAGCGGCTGTTTGCAGGCGGTGCTGCCCTTTGACATTCAGGAGAGCAATCTGCCGCTGCTGCCGGATTTCGTCGTGCTGGTCAACAACATGCTGGAGGCGAGCGCGCCGACGCTTTTGGACGCGAAGACGGTGGATTGCGGAACGCGGGTCTATCCGCAGCCGCATCCGCTGTGCAGCAGGCTGTTTTTGCAGACGCCGGATATGCGGCTGGAAGCGCTTGACCCCGCACGGGCGGCAGACGGCGTTCGCGTGGACAGCCCCGGCAGCTATACGCTCATGCAGGAGGTGCGCGGGCAGCAGCAGGTGGTGCGCTTTGCGGCGCAGGTGCCGCAGGCGGAGAGGACGACGCAGACGCAGCCGGTCGATCAGCCGCTGACGCTGACGGCGGGCGGACAGGCGGAGAGCGCCCCGGCGCATGCGCGCGTATTCTATCCGGCGCGCCTGATGGCCTTGGCGCTGCTGGCGCTGCTGCTGGCGGAATGGGGGATGTATCACCGTGAAAAGTATTGATCTGTTCTTTGCGCAGCCGTGGCTTCTGCTGCTGGCCGTTCCGGCCGCGGCGTTTGTGCTGCTGGCGCCGCGCCTGCTGCGCCGGGAAAAGGAAAAGAGTCGGACGGATCGCGCGGCGGCGATTCTGCGTGCGGCGGCCGTGGCGTTGCTGGCGGTCATCGCCGCGGGGCCGGGGGGAACGCGCTACCTGACCGAGCGGCAGACGGTGGTGCTGCTGGATCAATCGGCGAGCATGGAGCCCGTGCGCGCGCAGGCGGACGCATGGGCGCAGGAAGCGAAGCGGGACGAGAACACGACGGTTTTGCCGTTTGCCGCGCTGGATGAAGCGGGCGCAATCGCTTCGGACGGGACGGATATCGCGGCGGCCATCGACGAGGCGGCTTCGCGCTTTGCGGGGCCGGGCGGCAGAAGGATCATCCTGATTTCGGACGGCGTGCAGACGCAGGGCGACGCGCTGACTGCGGCAGAGACCGCGGCACAGGCGGGCGTTCGGCTCGACGCGGTGCAGATGAAGCCCGAGTTCCCCGCGCCGCAGGCGGAGCTGGCGGCGTTTGAGCTGCCCGCCGAGGCGATGGAAGGGCGGCACATGGAGGCGGCGGTGACGGTGCTGGCGGACACGCAGGGCGAGGCCGCACTGCGCATCTGGGACGGCGAAACGCTGCTGCATGAACAGCGCGTGGCGCTGACGGCGGGCAGGCAGACGTTTGCCTGCGCCATCGAGGCCGGGGCGGTCGGCGCGCACACGCTGCGCGCGGAGGTGGCGCTGCCGGGCGACACGATTGCGGAAAACGACAGCCTGACGGCGACGATGAACGTCAGCCGAGGGGAAAAGGTTCTGCTGGTGGACGGAACGGGCGCGCAGGCGCAGCAGCTTGAGCAGCTTCTCCGCGCGGAAGGCGTTCAGGTGGCCGTGACCGACCCGAAGAATGTGCCCGAAAGCGTCGATGCGCTGTGCGAATACGGCCTGACGGTGCTGATGAACGTGCATGCGGGCGACCTGCCGGAAGGCTGGGACGACGTGCTGCGGCAGGCGGTAGAAAACCATGGGCGGAGCGTGCTGACGACGGGCGGCGAAAACACGTACCTCTACGGCGGCATGAAGGATTCCGGCTACGAGGCGCTGCTTCCGATTCGGATGAGCGTGGAGGAAAAGGAGAGCGTCGATCCGGTGGGGCTGATGCTGGTCATCGACACGACGGATTCCATGACGCGCGAATCCATCGGCGTGCCGATCGACATGGCGAGGCGCGGCGCGATCAAGTGCGTGGACGCGCTCAACGGCAACGACTACGCGGGCGTCATCACGTTTTCAGACGACGCGCAGATGCTTGTGGAAATGACGGCGATGGGGGACAAGAAGCCGGTGCTGGACGCGATCAACAGCATCGAAACCGCTGACCCCAACAAGCTGACGCGATTCACCGGGGCGCTGCGTCTGGCCTGCGACACGCTCAAGGCGTTTGACGGCACAAAGCGCAAGCACGTGATGTTCATCACCGACGGCAGCCCGGCGGACGCGCAGGCGGGCTTTGAGCAGATTGCCAAGGAGATGCGCGCAAACGGCATCACGCTCTCCACGATCGTCGTGGGGCGGCTGGTCAACGTGGTCAACATGCTGGAAAATCTCGCGTATATCGGCGGCGGCCGCTGCTATCTGGTGGAAAGCGGCCGGGACCTGTCGGATATCATGTCGGTGGATTCGGTGCTCTCGCAGGTGGAATACACGGTCAAAGCGCCGTTTAAGCCCGAGCGCGGCGCGTATGACGCGGCCTTTGCCGATGAAGAGGAGATCGTGCAGCTCTTTGGCTATGTCCGCGCGACGGCAAAGGGCGACGCAGATGTGATCCTCAAAACGCCGGAGGGGCGGCCCATCTACGCGGTGCGCAATGCCGGAGCGGGCAAGGCGGCGAGCTGGATGAGCGACCTGAGCGGCGAATGGTCGCGCACGTGGTACGCCAGCGAGCAGGGAAAGCGCATGATTCAGAAGATGATTCACGGCCTGCTGCCGCAGACGCTCTCGGCGGTTGACGAATCGAAGACGCAGACGCGCCCGAGCGAGTACGATCTGCTGGACAGGCCGGACGGCGGCGCGCTGCTGATGGAGATGTGCGCGCGAACGGGCGGCACGGTCTTCTCCTCGTGGGCGGATGCGCAGGCGGTGGAACTGCCGCCGGTGGCGCAGCCGATTGACCCGACGCTGCCGCTGTCCATGCTGGCGATGGCCTGCCTGCTGGCGGATATTCTGCTGCGCAGAACAAAGGCCATGCGGCGATAAAATAGGAGAAAATAAAGAAAAAGCCGATGCTGCTCCCGCGTGGAGCGGCGTCGGCTTTTTGCGGAGAACTGTTTTTGGCCTGATTTATTGCAGTCCGGTCTGTTCGGTATTGGAAAGTTTAGACAACACCATCACCGTCTCCGACATATCCGTTTCGTCCCAACCAAGTCCAGTGATTTTTGAGCCGTTAAAATACACGGGAAAACGGAACTCGATGCGCTTCACGATGCGTCCGTCGCTCCGACGCTCCGGGTAAATCTCCACGCGCTCGATGAAGCTGTTCATGAAGGTCTTTTTCTCCAGATCGGTGAACTGGTCGTACAGCTTGTCGAAGTAGAGCAGGAACTGATAGACGTTGTCGGTGGAAATCCGGCGCTGGCGGATGTTGTCCATGCGGGTCTGCACCTCGGCGATGCTGACCTCGATGGAGGCGATCTGGTCGTAGACCCTGTTCTGCCGCTCCTGCAGGTCCTGCGCCTTGCGGGTGTAATGCGGGTCGTCGAAATCGAGCGCGTCGATCTGCTCGCCCAGTCTGTCCTTGGTGCCCGTGAGCTGACGGAGCTGCTTGCGCAGGGTCTCCATCTCCGTGTCGAGCTCGGCGGTGTCCAGCTTGCCGCCGATCTTCTCCCGGATGCCCTGCTCAAAGGCGGGGGTGTTGACCAGCTTGTGGATGATCTCCTCCACCGCGCCGTCGATGATTTCCTCGCCCCACTGGTGGTGGTAGTCACAGCGCTTGCCGTCCACATGCAGGCGGTGCTTGCAGGCGTAGTAGAAGTAGTCGCGGTAATAGGTTCCGTCGCCATTCTTCTTGCGGTTCACGTTGCCGTACATGCCGCCGCCGCAGATGGGGCACTTGAGCAGCCCGGACAGGACGTGCTCGTGGTCAAGGCCGTGTGTCTTGAGCTGGCGCTTGTTGGTCTGCTGGCGCTGCTTCTGCGCAAGCTGCCAGTCCTCCTCGGAGATGATGGGCTCGTGGATGCCGTCGTAGAGCGCGTAGTCCTTCTGCTTGACGATGTGGTACTGGTTGCGGGTGCCGGGGATTTTTTCGTTATGTCTGCGTCCGTACGCCAGCTTGCCGCAGTACACTGGATTGTCAAGCACGCCGATGAGGAAGGAACCCGTGAAGGCTTCCCGCTTGTTGTTGTGACGGCAGACCTTGCTGTATCCGTGCTCGTTGAGCCAGTTTGCGATTCTGGCGGTGCCCATGGTGGTGTGGATGTACTTGTCATAGATGATGCGGATGACCTCGGCCTCTTCCTCGGCAATCTGCAGGTGCCCGTCCACGAGCTTGTAGCCGTAGGGCGCGAAGCCGCCGTTCCATTTGCCCTCGCGGGCCTTCTGCCTGCGGCCCTCCATCGTCTGCACGAGGATGTTCTCGCGCTCAATCTCGGCGACAGCGGAGAGAACGGAAATCATCAGCTTGCCGCTGTCCTTGGAGGAGTTGATGCCGTCCTCCACGCAGATGAGGTTGACGCCGAAGTCCTGCATCCGTTGCAGGGAGG
>ERZ826146.1512-NODE-1512-length-21008-cov-21.098172_pt1 | contig 21008 bp, 15 predicted proteins | sample MGYA00519857_ERZ826146 | MGnify/ENA primary metagenome ERZ826146 (study PRJEB31778, sample SAMEA3449222) | human gut metagenome | biome: human gut; feature: human-associated habitat; material: faeces | place: United Kingdom | collected 2010/2012 ...
ATTTGGGAGAGTAAGCCCTTGGCTTTCAGGGACAAGGCCCGGTTCCGCAGGTGGTTGTTTGACATGACCGTGTAGCCGCTGTTCTTTTCTACACGAAAAACTGCCATTTCACGGATGCCTCCTTTCATTGTAAACAAAAAAGCAGCGTTCATTTGCTCCCGGTGATGGGAGAAGTGAACGCTGCGCGTACTTGATAATTTTTAGGTTGTGTGGTATATAAAAGGCAACTGGATTTCAAACACAGCTACCCATCGGGGTGCGATACAAGCAAGTTGCTATCCGATGACCTTGAAAACGAATTGTACTACGATGGTTTTTGAAAAGTTCTGTATCACTACTCGCACCAAATAATGAAAATCCGAACCTTTTCTCAATAGGAGAAGGGTTCGGATTTTTTGTTTCTTCGGAAAACAAAATGCCGCGGTTGCGCAGCAATGAAAGCCCCAGTGGGGCTTTTGAGCGACCGAACGGTCTTGCGTTAGCAAGATGGAGGGGCCTCCGCCCCGACAAGTGACCATAAAAGAAAAATACCGCCCACGCAGCGTAGCGATGATTTTGTCGGGTGAAGTAAGCGGCAAAATGAATCGGGTGTGTTGCGGGACGGTAAGTTCTTTCGTGGACTTTTCCTCACGGAAGTGGTGGGTCTCACGGTGATAACCAACCACTTTCTGTGCCTGTGTTCAAAATGAACACGACCACATTTTGTGGGTGGTTTCAAACCAATCCACAAAGACGGTGGGATTTACAGGAAAAATACTACTGTATGTGAAATTCGTCAAGAGGGTTTTGGAAAACCCCTATTCTCACACTCATCCACCCTATCATGTGGGGAACCACGGACATGATCTTGTGATCATGAGTTCTCCCAAAATGCTGACCCCAAATGAATACGATGTGTTTTTCAGCTTTCTGGAAAACACGGTGATGAAAAACGCATACTGACAGTAAAACCGCTCCGAGCGTTCTGCCCGGAGCGGTTTTGCGTCAGCAGTATTTATGCAGAATGGTCATAGACGGAGGGAGAAGTCATGCGTCCTTGCACAGCTTGGTCAATTCTTCGATGGCGGCATCCTCGTCCGGGCCATCGGCGGCGATGGTCACGGTCTCGCCGCACTTCACGGCCAGACCCATTACGGCAAAGATCTTCTTCATGTCGGCGACTTTGCCGTTCTTAGTCATAGTGACTTTGCTCTCAAAGCCTTTGGCAGCTTTGCTCAGGATACCGGCGGGACGGGCGTGCAGACCTTCTTTGTCCTGAATGGTGATATCGATGCTCTTCATAAAAAATCTCTCCTTTTTGGAATCGTTATTGTAAGTGCTCCAGCACATAGTTCATATCGGAAGTGGTCTTGAGCTGTTCCAGCGCATCCTCGTCTTCAAGGATCTCGCAGACATTGCCCAGCAAGTCAAGATGGTCGTTGCCGACACCGGCAATGCCGAACACGAGGTAGGCTTTTTCATCGCCGAAGTCCACGCCCTGCGGATATTGCAGCAGGACAACGCCGGACTTTTTAACGGTGCCCTTCTTCTGGCTGGTGCCGTGGGGAATGGCTACGCCCATGCCCATGTAGGTGCTCACCAGCTTTTCGCGCTCCACCATGGCATCGGCGTAACTGTCATCCACATAGCCCCGCTTTGCCAGCAGCGCACCGGCGGCACGGATGGCCTCCTCCTTGGTGACGGAAGGCAGACCCAGCTGGATGTCCTCCGCCTGGATCTTCATCACGGAACCGTTGGCTTTGGAAGCCTCGGTCACGGCAGCCGCCAGAGGGGCTACGGCTGCATTGCGCAGGTCGGATACGATCTCCTCATTGGCGGCAGCTTCGGCCTTGGCATCCAGTGCCGGGGTAGTGGAGGTCAGTGCATTGTACAATGCGTCCAGATGCGGATCTGCAAGGAAGTTATCCAATGTAACAAGCTGTGCCTGCGGGGCGCACTTGGCGGCACGGTCAGCCAGAACGCGCTGGCAGACCACTACGTCCGCGTCGGCGGGGATGGTATCCACGCTGGAGTTGGTCACGGTCAAGTCGGGGCGCTCCGCCTTAATGCGGTTGTGGAACTTGGTAGCACCCATGGCGCTGGAACCCATACCGGCATCGCAGGCAAAGACGATCTTGCGGATCTGACCGACATTCACGGCAGTAGGCTCGGGGATCTCGCCCTTAGCCTGTGCCTTCATCTCCTTCATTTCGTTCTGGGCGTCGGTCAGGCTCTTGGTGTGACCGGAGGTCGCTTTCAGAATGACCGAGGACAGAACAAAGGAAACAGCACCGGCGATGACAACGCCCAGCAGAACGGTGAGAATGGAATCCCGGGGAGCCATTGCCATGTAGGCGATGATGGAACCGGGAGAAGCAGGACCGGACAGACCTGCACCGGTCATAGAGTAGAACAGGATGGCACAGAAGTTGCCCACGATGGGGGCGATGATGATCACGGGATTCATCAGGATGTAGGGGAAGTAGATCTCGTGGATGCCGCCCAGCAGGTGGATGATCACAGCTCCGGGAGCGGACTGGCGGGTGGTGTCGTCCTTGCAGAAGAAGCAGTAGGCCAGCAGGACACCAAGACCGGGACCGGGGTTGGCTTCCAGCATATACATGATGGAACGACCGGTCTCAGCAGCCTGACTTGCACCGATGGGGCTGAAGATGCCGTGGTTGATGGCGTTGTTCAGGAACAATACCTTTGCAGGCTCAATAAAGATGGACACCAGCGGCAGCAGGCTGTGCGCCACAAGGAAGTCCACACCGGCGGTCAGCACGGTGAGGATGGCAGTCATGAACGGGCCGATGACGTAGTAGCCGAGGATGGCCAGCAGCATACCCAGAATGCCGATGGAGAAGTTGTTGACCAGCATCTCGAAACCGGCGGGGATATGGCCTTCCACCTTCTTATCGAACTGCTTGATGACCCAGCCGGCCAGAGGACCCATGACCATGGCGCCCATCAGCATGGTGTAGTCCGAGCCGCAGATGCAGCCCACCACGGCGATGGCGGCGATGACGCGGCCACGGTCGCCTGCAATCATCTTGCCGCCCTGCCCTGCAATGAGGATGGGCAGCAGGTAGGTCAGCATCGGGGAGACCATGCTGGCCAGCTTTTCGTTGGGGAACCAGCCCGCTTCAATGAACAGAGCAGTGAGGAAGCCCCACGCGATGAATGCGCCGATATTCGGCATGACCATGCCGCTGAGGAACTTGCCAAAGCGGGAAACAGCGTTTTTCATTTGTAGCTCTCCTTTTTCACTTGAAAGGCAGGCGGCGCAGCTCCTGTGGCATGGGAGCTGCGGCCTGCGGACGGTTGTTCGGAGGAGCTTTCGTTTCGTTCTGGCACTATTCTAGCCGATACTGCGCCGAATTTCAATGGTGACAAGCGGTGGGGTTGTCACCGGAGGATGGTGACACCAGTGGGCTGATACGGCAACATTTCCAATGGATGCGCGGGTGATTTGTGCATATTTGCTGATGCGCCGGGATACAAGACGGGAACAAGGAAGCTTTTGTCACCGGGCAATGGTGACAAAAAACACACAACTTCTTTTCTGCGTTGGGGGCTGGCAGACGGGGTGGCACTATGCTACAATAGAAGCAATGGGTAACTTTTGGGAAAAGGAGAGAAGCAACATGGGTGCGGTGTATCGTGAGGAACTGTCGGCAAATGCACGGAAGCTGATCGAGCAGCTGCTCAGCCTTCCGCAGGGCTGGGTGACGGCGGCGGCGCTGGCTGAAAGCATCGGGGTCAGCCGCCGCACCGTGCTGCGGGAGCTGCCCGCTGTGGAGCAGTGGATGCAGGCTGCCGGGGGATGCTTCTTCCTACCGGAGGGTGGTGTCTGCCCTGCTGCGCAGCAGTATGCCGGAAAAGGAACTGGCAGAGGTGCTCTGCGGACGGATGCCGGAAAACGAGATCTTCTCGACCCTGCTGGATACAAAAAAGGCCGAAAAGGTCTGGGCGGTTTTGCAGCAGTTTGAACAGGAAGAGCAGCTCCATCTGCCGGATGCAGGCTTTCTGGCGCTGGCGATCCATTGCACCCTGACCATTCAGCAGCTGCGGCAGGGCGGCGACAAGGGCAGCGCCCCCCAGAGGGCTGCGCCCGGCGGGCAATCATGCTGCCCGGCTGGTGGCGGCGCTGAACCGCGCCTTCGGGCTGACCCTGCCGCCTGAGGAAGCGCAGTATCTGGAACTGTATCTCTCCGCCTATCTGGGCGCAGAGGACCCTTGGGGCAGTGCGCAGGAGATGGAACTGCGGAATCTGGAAGCCGCCCTTATCCGGGAAATGGAAAAGGCGCTGCACACAGACCTTTCCGGTTACACCTCTCTGCGGGATGACCTGTACTGCCACCTGCGCCCCATGCTGCTGCAGGTGGAGCAGAACATTCGTACCGAAAACCCCCAGCTGGACACCATCCGCACCGCCTACCCCGGCCTGTGGAAAGCCACCCGCGCCGCCTGTGATGCGGTGCAGCAGCAATTCGTTCTGCCCGCCATCTCGGACGCCGAAGCGGCCTACCTTGCCATGCACTTTGGCGCAGTGCTGGAACAGAATGCCATGTTCCGGCTGCGGCTGCGGGTGGTAGTGGCCTGTCCGCTGGGCATGGGTTCCAGCCGCTTTCTGGCTTCCCGGCTGGGAAACGAGTTTCCCTCTTTGCAGGTGGAGGGGTGCTGCTCGGTGCGGGAGCTGAACGCCGCCGACCTGCGTCGGAGAAAAATCGACTTCATTATCTCCACCGTGCCGCTGGAACTGGATTACCCGGCGGTGTGCATCAGCCCTTCCCTGCTGGAACCGGATCGTGCCGTGCTGAAGGACGCTATCACGCAGTACAGCCAGAACCGCGCAGAACCGGAACCGGCGGTGCAGCCCGTGCAGGATACAGCCTGTGCAGGCTCTAAGCTGCAGTATTATGCGCGCCTGACCCGGTCCATGACCGGGCTGCTGGAACATCTGACCATCCAGCCCGTCAAGGTTCCCGGCAGCCGCGCTGCCCTCATCCATGCAGCGGCGCAGCTGTTCTGCCCGCAGGAAGCGGACGCCCGGCTGGTGGAGCAGCAGCTTCGCCGCCGTGAAACGCTGGGCGATACCTACATCAAATCCCTGTATGCCCTGCTGCTCCATTGCAGGACAAGTGCGGTAAAGGACTGCCGCTTGGGCTATCTGCAGGCACAGCCGCCGGTCTATGAGCCGGGGCGCATCGTGCTGGGGGCACTGGTGCTGCTGGCTCCGGACGACGGGAACGGCGTCCCGGTGGAGGTCATGCAGAATGTCAGCGGGCAGCTGATCGAAACGCCCCGGCTGATGGAAGCGCTGCGCACAAGCGTGTGCATCCGGATGTAGCCGAGCACCCCGCCATCATGGGTCACGAGTTCGCCGGTGATATCGTCAAGGTGGGCAAGGCGCATCAGGACAAGTTCAAGCCCGGCATGAAGTTCACCCTGCAGCCCGCCCTGAACTACAAGGGCACCATGTGGAGCCCCGGCTACTCCTACGAGTTCTTCGGCGGCGATGCCACCTACTGCATCATCCCTGCCGAGGTCATGGAACTGGGCTGCCTGCTGGAGTACAAGGGCCGTGCTTACTACGAGGCTTCTCTGGCCGAGCCTATGAGCTGCTCCATCGGTGCTTTCAACGCCGCCTACCACACCAAGATGGGTGTGTACCATCACGATATGGGCATCAAGAAGGGTGGCAAGCTGGCGATTCTGGCCGGTGCAGGCCCCATGGGTCTGGGTGCTCTGACCTACGCACTGCACCGTGATGTGCGCCCCGGCATGGTGGTGGTCACCGATATCAACGAGGATCGTCTGGCCCGTGCGGAGTCCCTCTTCCCCCCGAAGGAGGTCAAGGAGAAGGACGGCATCGACCTGTACTTCGTCAACACCGCCAACATGGCAGACCCCGCTGCCGAGCTGCGGGAGCTGACCGGCGGTACCGGCTTTGATGATGTGTTCTGCTACGCCCCCATCGCGCCGGTGGTGGAGCTGTCCAGTGCTGTGCTGGGTCGTGACGGCTGCCTGAACTTCTTTGCAGGCCCCACCGACAAGCAGTTCAGCGCCAAGATGAACTTCTACGATGTGCACTACAATTCTACCCATGTCATGGGCACCACCGGCGGTAATACCGCCGACATGATCGAGTCGCTGGAGCTGACCGCCGCTAAGCGCATCGATCCGGCTGTGATGGTCACCCACATCGGCGGTCTGAACGCCGCTGCCGAGACCACCCTCAACCTGCCCAAGATCCCCGGCGGCAAAAAGCTGATCTACACCCACCTGACCATGCCCCTCATCGCCCTGACCGATCTGCGTGCCAAGGGCGAACAGGACAACGACCCCCGCTATACCGCACTGGCTGACATCGTGGATGCCCACAACGGCCTGTGGTGCCCGGAAGCAGAGGAATATCTGCTGGCAAACTTCAACCCGGAGGACTAAGCAGAACGTGCCATGGGACAGGACAAACGCAGACAGGAGGAATCCCCCATGGAACAACGCCGCAATCAAATCGTGGAGTTGGTGAACCGCAAAGGCAGCATTAGCTTTGCCCAACTCAAGGAAGCTTTCCCTTCCGTTTCGGAGATGACCCTGCGCACCGACCTGAAAGCACTGGATGAAGCCCGCCGTGTGGTGCGGGTGCATGGCGGTGTCAAGTCGGTGGAGCAGGTGGTAGGTACAGACGACCTGCTGAGCCGCCGTTCCGCCCGCAATGCCGAAGCAAAGCAGATCATTGCCGAAAAAGCCGCTGCTCTGCTGCGCCCCAACACCACCCTGTTTCTGGATTCCGGCAGCACCGCCACAGCAGTGGCCCGGTGCATCCCGGATCAGCCCATGCTCATCTACACCAGTGGCCTGAGCTGCGCCATGGAGCTGGCAAAGCTGGAAAAGCCCCATGTGTCCCTGCCGGGCGGCAGCCTGAACCGGTTCAGCCTGAGCGTCTGCGGTGCACAGAGCATCCAGACGATGGAGGGCATCAACTTTGATCTGCTGCTGCTGGGCGTGACCAGTTACAGCCCGGAAACCGGTTTTACCTGCGGCGTGGAGGATGAAGCACGGCTCAAGCAGACCGTGCTCCGCCGCTGTGAGCAGAAAGCCGTGCTGCTGGATTCCTCCAAAATCGGACTGAAAAGCACATTCCACATCTGCGAGCTGTCCGATATTGATATTGTGATCTCGGACGGAAAGCTGCCCGTAGAATTTTTACAGGCCTGCCGGAACGCAGGCGTAACGGTACTATAAAAGGAGCGTTATTATGAAGATCATCCGCGCAAAAGATTATCAGGATATGTCCCGCAAAGCGGCCAACATCATCTCCGCACAGGTCATCATGAAGCCGGATTGTGTACTGGGTCTTGCCACCGGCGGCACCCCGGTGGGCACTTATGCCCAACTGGTGGACTGGTACAACAAAGGCGATTTGGATTTCTCCGAGGTCACTACTGTCAATCTGGACGAGTACCGCGGCCTGCCCAAGGAGCATCCCCAGAGCTACTGGTATTTCATGAATGAGAACCTGTTCAGCAAGGTGAATATCGACCCGGCCAAGACCAACCTGCCGGACGGCACCAATCTGGACACCGCCGCCGAGTGTGCCCGTTACAACGGTATCATCCACAAGCTGGGCGGCATCGACCTGCAGCTGCTGGGCATCGGCCCCAATGGTCATATCGGCTTCAATGAGCCGGGCGAAGCCTTTGAGCTGGAGACCCACTGCATCGACCTTGCGCCCACTACCATCGAAGCCAACAAGCGCTTCTTTGACGGCAACGAGAACCTTGTCCCCAAACAGGCATACACCATGGGCATCAAGACCATCATGCAGGCACGCAAGGTGCTGGTGGTAGCCAACGGTAAAGCCAAGGCACAGGCCGTCAAGGACGCCGTGACCGGCCCTGTGACCCCTGCCTGCCCCGGCAGCATCCTGCAGCTGCATCCGGACTGCATCCTTGTGGCAGACGAGGAAGCACTGAGCCTGCTGTAAACTCCCAAAGCCAACTTCTTCATTTACCATAACTTTGCTTAAGATCCAACCAAAGCACAGAAAGGGCCGGACTCGTTGCACGGGTTCGGCTCTTTCTGTCAGAAATAAGATTTATTTTGCAATCTTACGCAAAGAGCAACTCCAAAAGAGCCGTCATGGAGATGGTGGGTTCGCCTGCTGCGGGATTTACGCCGAAAATACGCTGAAAAGAGGTCACCCCGATCGGTGGCCTCTTTTTTGCTGCCGCGAACTGTCTGGCTGCGGCAGCGGATAACAGCGATGTCCATTGCGCTTTGTTTTGCCCGGATGCGCACCCGCAGAAAGCTCTCCCTCGTCAAACTGCCCAAAATACGCCCTTAAAAGTTTACTTGACACAATTCTCAAATCAATATATAATTGGGTCGGAAACCAATTACAGAAAAGGATGATTCCCAATGGCGCGCAGATACGACAGCAAAGAAGCAAAACGGCGGATACTGACCGCCTGTGTCCGGCTTTTTCTGGAAAAAGGCTACACGAACACCAAGGTGGCAGAAATTTTAAAGGAAGCAGATGTTTCTGCCGGGTCGTTCCAGAATATTTTCCGCACAAAGGACGGTGTGCTGACCGAGCTGATCGGCATGATGTTCAGCAGGCAGTTCGGCGCGGTAAGGCCGCTGGCGGCAAATGCCCCCTCGCCGGTGTACCTCTACGCGGTGGAAACGGCTTTGCAGCTGGCGGTGACCGAGCTGAGCGAGAACCTGCGGGATATCTATGTGGAAGCGTACACCTTCCCCGCCACGGCAGAGATCATCCACCGCAGCACCACGGCGGAGCTGCAGGCGGCGTTCAGCGCGTATCTGCCCGGGTGCGCCGAGTGCGATTTCTACGAGATGGAGCTGGGCACGGCTGGCATGATGCGCGGCTACATGGCACGGCGGTGCGACCCCTACTTTACGCTGGAGCGCAAAATACGGCGCTATCTGAGTATGAGCCTGAGTGCGCTGCAGGTCCCCGCGCAGGAGCGCGAGCAGGTCATCGCTTTTGTGGCGGAGATCGATATGCTTGCCGAGGCGCGGAAGGTGGTAGATGCCGTGCTTGCATCGCTGTCCGTGCAGTTTGATCTGAAAGGATAACAAGGTTTGATGACAAGGAGGGAGTAACATGAAAAAATGGCTGATCTGGTGTTTGACGGTGCTGGCAATGGTGTGCCTGATACCGGGGATCGTGTTAAACGTTAAAGCGGCAGATTCTATCTATACGTACTGCTTCGTCTGTATGCAACAAAGAAACTATGAGATCCTCGGATATACAAAAGTTGATTCAACCAAGCATAGGATCCATATAAAATGCTCAGTCTGCGGCAGGAAGAACAGCATTGTTTATGGAGATCTTTCGGACCATACCGGCGGCACCGAAACGCCCACCTGCACCACAGGCAAAACCTGTGAAAAATGCGGCGCGGAATACGGCATTCTCGGTCACAAATGGAAAACTCCGGCGAACGCCTCCCTTGGCAACGGCACGCACCGCATCATTTGCTTGCGCTGCGGCTTAAATGGTACCGCAAGCTGTACCGGTGGCACAGCAACCTGCACCACCAAAGCGGTCTGTGAGGCGTGTGGTGGGAAATACGGCAAAAGAAACCTAAATAATCATGCTCTGGTGCATTATGATGCGCAAGCCCCCACCTGTACGAAACCCGGCTGGGACGCTTTCGACACCTGTCCCCGCTGCTACTATACCACTTTTCGAGCAATCCCCGCGCTAAAACATGATTTAGAGCACCACGAAGCAAAAGCCCCCACCTGCACGGAAAAGGGCTGGGATGCTTACGAAGCCTGCTCCCGTTTCGGCTGCGACTATACCACCCGCACAGAGCTGCCCGCACTGAATCATGATTTGGAGCAGCACGAAGCGCAAGCTCCCACCTGTACGGAAATCGGCTGGGATGCTTACGAAACCTGCTCCCGCTGCGACTATACCACCCGCACAGAGCTGCCCGCACTGAACCATGCTCTGGAGCAGCACGCAGCAAAAGCTCCTACCTGTACGGAACCCGGCTGGGATGCTTACGAAACCTGCTCCCGCTGCGACTATACCACCCGCAAAGAGCTGCCCGCACTGAACCATGCTCTGGAGCAGCACGAAGCAAAAGCCCCCACCTGTACGGAAAAGGGCTGGAGCGCTTACGAAACCTGCTCTCGTTGTGACTATACCACCTATGCGGAGCTGCCCATCTTGGGACACGACTATCAGGCTGTTACCGTAGCCCCTACCTGTGAAACAGACGGCTATACTGTTTTTACCTGCTCCCACTGCAAAGACAGCTACACCGCAGACCCGACCGATCAGCTGGGACACCAGTTCGGTGCATGGTCCCCGAACGGAACCGGCTCTCAGAGCGCCAGTTGTCTGCGGCAGGGCTGCGCGCACACTGGCAGCACGGATTGCCGGAAGTTTACTTTCCGCACTGCGGAAGGCGAAGCGCTGACCTTCTGCCCCGTGTGCGGGCAGGCAGAAAACGCCGCGCAGCTGGAAATGATCGAAGCCGCAACGGCGTGGGCTAACAGCGGCAGTCTTTCTGCGGAGGATGTGACCGCACGGACGAACGGGGAATACCTGAGTGTGGCCTTTGAAACCGCAGGCAGCCTGACGCAGCCCACCGGCCGGGTAAGGCTCGCGCTGCCCGCCGGATTGCTGGAAGGCAAAAAGCTTGTGCGCATTGCCCCGGACGGCACACAGACCGAGATGCCGTTTGAAACAGAGCGCGGAAAGCTCATCTATACGCTGGATTTTGCAAACAGCGCGCTGCCTGTGATGCTCTTCCGGCTGGTACCCTAGCCCACCGCCCTCTGAACGCTTTTACAGCGCGCAAACGATAAACCATAAAATGCCCGCCCACCGTGGTTTTCCACAGGTGGGCGGGCATTCTTTTGTGTTTTTTGGGCATAAAAATACCCCCGGAGGATGCAGCGTTTTTTACGCTGTCTACTCTGGGGGCAGGATAGCAAGCGCTGCGCGGCAGCTCCCGGAAGCGGACACTGTATTGCTGAAAAAGCACTTCCTAGCGCTGCTCCTCCGGCGGGCAGCAGCTCTCCCGGGGGATGAGCTTATGCGGCACGATGATCTTTGTGGCCAGAAGGTTCGGGTTCTCGATGTGGTTGATGGTCTGGCTGGCGGCTTCCATGCCCAGCTGGTAGGGGTTGACGTCCACGGTGGTCAGCTGTGGGCTGCCCTGCCCTTTGTTGCGGAGTGTCCCTTGGCAAACCGGACGGGATTGCGCTATAATAGAGCCGTAACAGTTCCACAAAGGTGTGGTAAGGGAGGTGCGGTCATGATCCGGGTGGCGATCGTAGAGGACGACGCGGAGGTACAGGGGGTATTGCAGGAGTATGTCCGGCGGTATACCCGGCAGTACGGGACAGAGTTTGAAGTGACGGTCTTTGCGGACGGGGTGGATATTCTGGAGGATTACCGCGCGGTCTACGACATTATTTTTCTGGATGTGGAGATGAAGCATCTGGACGGCATGACCACGGCAGAGCGCATCCGACAGATGGATGCAGACGTCATCCTGATCTTCATCACCAATATGGCGCAGTATGCCATCCGGGGCTACTCGGTGGGAGCGCTGGACTATGTGCTGAAGCCGGTGCCCTACTTTGCCTTTTCGCAGCAGCTGCTCAAGGCGGTTGCCCGGCTGGAAAAGCGGGCAAAGCACTACCTGACTGTGCCGGTGGAGGGCGGACTGCGCCGGCTGGACACCGCAAGCATCTATTACTTGGAAAGCGAGGGGCACCGGGTGCACTTTTATACCGATGAGGGCGATTTTTCTGCCCCCGGCGCCCTCAAGGCCTTTGAGGAAAAGCTGGCAGACTGCCCCTTTGCCCGCTGCAACAGCGGCTATCTTGTCAATCTGGCACAGGTGCGGGAGCTGCGGCAGAGCACCGTACAGGTGGGCCCCTGCGAGCTGCAGGTCAGCCGCCCCAAGCGCAAGGCCTTTCTTGCTGCACTGACCGATTACATCGGAGGTGAAGGCTCATGACCGCGCTGCCGGATATCCCCCGGCTGTACACCGCCCTTGCCGAGTGTCTGGCGGTATTGCTGGTCACCCCGGCACTGATGCCCCGCTTTTCCAAGGCAGTTACCGTGGGTGTCACCCTGCTGTGGGCGGCGGGGCTGTCGGCCTTTCTGGGGCTGACGGGCAATGTGCCCGGCGGGCTCTGGATCCCCTGCATGGTAACGGCCATCGGGTTTTCTTACTTATATTTATGGGGTGTGTGGAGCATCACCCTGCTGGAAGCCGGGTATCACTGCGCCCGGGCGTTTATTCTGGCAGAGCTTGCCGCCAGCGTGGAGTGGCAGCTGCACTGCGCCCTCTGGCCCGCCCGCGGCCCGTGGGAGCCGCTGTCTTTGCTGCTGCTGGCGCTGGTGTATGGGGCGCTGTTCGGCATCATGTGCTATTTGCAGCACCGCCGTCCCCGGCCCGCCGGGCACTTACAGATCGGCGGCAGCGCCGCCCTGACGGCGGTCATGCTGGCGCTGACTGCCTTTGCGGTAAGCAATCTGGGCTTTCTGCCCGGCAGCGATATCAACATGAGCATCTTTTCCATCCGCACACTGGTGGATTTTTCCGGTGTGCTGATCCTGACCGTGCAGCACGAGCAGCTGCGGGAGAACGCTTTGCACGGCGAGCTTGCCGCCATGGACGAGGTGCTGCACCGCCAGTACGAGCAGTACAAGCGCAGCAAGGAGGGCATCAACCTCATCAACCGGCGGTACCATGAGCTGAAGATCCAGCTTGCCCGCATCCGGGAGGAGCAGGACCAGACCAAGCAGAACGCCGCCATTGCCGCCATGGAGCAGAACATCCGCCAGTACGAGGCCGAGAACAAGACCGGCAACCCGGTGCTGGATACCCTGCTCACCGCCAAGACCATGGAATGCCAGCAGGAGAACATCACCATCACCAGCGTAGCGGACGGCAGGATGCTGGGCTTTCTCACCATCCGGGAGCTGTGCACCATTGTGGGCGTGGCGCTGGACAACGCCATTGCCGCCGTCCGCGCCGAGCCGGACCCCGAAAAGCGGCTCATTAAGGTGGCGGTGTACAGTCAGGGTGGCTTTGCCATGCTGCGGTTCGAGCATTATACAGAGGCCGCCCCCGCGCTGGATGCGGACGGCTTGCCAAAGCAGGGGTCAGACCTGAAAAGCGTCCGCACCACTGCGCAGCAGCACGGCGGCAGCATGACGATGCACTGGGAAAACAACTGGTGCACCCTGCGGATCTTATTTCCGCTGCCCCAAAACGAATAAATCTTTACGGCAGGCATCCCCTGCCGTTTTTTGTTGTCTGGCAGGGTGCACAAATGCAATGCGGTGATATTTGTGTATTAGCACAATAAAATTTGAAACTTTATTGTAACTTTTGCAAATCATGCATCCAAAACGACAGATTGTGCGAAGAACGGTTCGTTTTGCAGTATATATGATAAAATGACATCAAGCAAAGGAGTGGACGCACTCCGGAGAACAGCCATGAACCGGGTCGTGTACCCAAAAGAGAAGGAGTTAATAGTTATGGCACAGAAAAAGAAGGACAGTAAGATGATGGGCAAGATCATCAAAACTGCCGTTTCGGGTGTGTTGTGTGTCGCATTGGCGGGCGGTATGGTTGCGGCCAATGTGCTGATCCCGCCTAATGCCAGCAGCGTGCAGAGCATTTTGGGCCTGAAGAGCGGCGGCATCGACAACAGCAAGGCAAAGACCGAAGGCATCAATATGGAATACAGCAAGCCCGGTTTTGACACAGAGGCTGCGCTGATTGAGGATGAGATCGCTCTGAATAAGAAGATCGCCGCCGAAGGCATTGTTTTACTGAAAAACGATGCAGGAAAGATGCCGTACAGCACGGATACCACCTTCAGTTTTGTCAGCCATTCGGCAGTCAGCTACATCGGCGGCAACAAAGTCGATATGAAAACGGCCTTTGAAGATGCCGGGTTCGGTGTCAACGAGGACCTCTGGAAATTCTATTCCGAAGGCAACGGCAAGGATTACGGTCTGGGCGTTGGTTCCGTTTCCTACGGTGATGACGAGGACTTTTCCATCAACGAATGCCCCTTGTCTGTTATGAAAGCAGAGCCGGGTCTGACCGATTCCATGAAGAATACGGTTCCTGTTTTTGTGTTCAGCCGTGTGGCGGGCGAAGGCCGTGATATGCCCCGCTCCATGTACAACCACACCGATGTGGAAGAGGACAAGACCAAGACTTATCTGGAGCCGGATTCTACGGAACTGGAGATCCTGCAGTATCTGAACGACAACTTTGACGATGTGGTGCTGCTGCTCAACTCCAGTGCAGCGGTCGATCTGAGCTGGGTGGAGGATTATCCCAGCATCCACACGGTCATCTCGGCTCCTGCCATGGGCGACTACGGCCTGTGCTCTCTGGCTGAGATCTTCTCCGGCAAGGTCAATCCTTCCGGCCGCACCGTGGATACCTATGAAGTGGATGCCATGAACAGCCCGGCGGCGCAGAACTTCGGCGACTTTGCCTACTACGATGAGAATGGCAACCTCACCAAGTACAACTACGTCAGCTACAAAGAGGGCATCTATGTTGGCTACCGCTACTACGAGACCCGTTACGAGGATAAAGTCCTCGGTCAGGGCAATGCGGGCGATTACAACTACGACGATGCTGTGATGTACCCCTTCGGCTACGGCCTGTCCTACACCACCTTTGACTGGTCGGATTACAACACCAGCTGGGATGGCGATACCTGCACCGTGACGGTCAAGGTCACCAACACCGGTTCTGTTGCAGGCAAGGACGTTGTGGAAGTCTACGCACAGAGCCCTTACACCGATTATGACAAGGCCAACAAGGTGGAAAAGGCTGCCGTTGAACTGGTCGGTTACGCCAAGACCTCGGAGCTGGCTCCCGGTGCAAGCGAGACCGTGACGGTCACCTTCGACCAGGAACAGCTGAAGTCCTACGACTACGTCAATGCCAAGACCTACATTCTGGACGCAGGTGATTACTATATCACTGCGGCTAAAAACGCACACGAAGCGGTCAACAACATCCTCTCTGCCAAGGGAAAGAGCGTGGCAGACGGTATGACCGCGGATGGCGACACTGCTTTTGTTGAAATCTACACCCCGGCAAACGGCACCGTGGATACCACAACCTACAAGCTTGACACCACGACCGGTGTGGAGATCACCAATCAGCTCGACCATGCAAACGGCGGGCTGCAGTATCTCTCCCGCAGTGACTGGACTGGCACCTGGCCGACCGTTGACGGCGAGGTCAGCGACCAGATCAGCACCTGGGGCAACCCCATCAATGGTACCGATGCCAGCGGCAAGGCTGCATCCTATACCTACCGCAAGACGATCAGCAAGGAGGACCTTGCAAAGCTGGATTCTTTTGATTCCCTGAACCCCACCGACTTCTCCACCCTGACCGATGAGATCGTTTACGGCAAGGACAACGGTCTGGGTCTGATCGATATGCGCGGTCTGGATTACGATGATGAAAAGTGGGACGCACTGCTCGACCAGCTGACCCCCAGCGATTATCAGACCCTGATCACGCAGTCCGGCTATGGCACGGCTGCCATCAAGTCGGTGGATAAGCCCTCCACGACCGACCGCGACACTGCCACCGGCCTGGTCAACTACGGCTTTGATGCAAGCGGCAACCTCTACTTCAAGGGCAACATCACGCACTGCGGCGTGATCGTTCTGGCACAGACCTACAACGATGATCTGGCCACTCACTACGGCGAGAACATTGGCGACGAGTCCTACTATCTGGGCGTTGATGGCTGGTATGCACCTGCTGTCAATATGCACCGCACGGCATTCTCCGGCCGCAACAGCGAGTATTACTCCGAGGATCCGTTCATCGGCGGTCACATTGCTTCCCTCGAGTGTGAGGGTGTCGCCTCCCGCGGTATGTATGTCTTTGTCAAGCATTACGCCATCAACGATCAGGAGGACCACCGCGGCGACCGTGAAGGCCAGTACAGCATTGCGACCTTCCTGAACGAGCAGGCGGCCCGCGAGATCTACCTCAAGCCCTTTGAGATGTGCGTCAAGTCTGATAAGGTCGAGATGAACTATGCAAAGGACAACGGCGACGGCACTTACAGCAATGCCACCACCGAGATCCCGTCCGTCACCGGCATCATGACCTCCTTCAACCGCGTTGGCTATACCTGGGCCGGCGGCAACTACAACATGATCACCGGCCTGCTGCGCAACGAGTGGGGCTTCCACGGCTTTATCATCACCGACAACGCAAACACCGGTGTCTTTATGGACGCTGGCCAGATGATCCAGGCCGGTGCAGACGGCAAGCTGACGAACCTGCCCACCGGCGCACGGTACACCTTTAACAAGGATGACGTTGCAGATTACCACTACGGTCGTGAAGCAATCCATAACATCCTGTACACCATTGCAAACTCCAAGGCAATGAACGGCGGTATGCCGGGCAGCCGTTATCTGGCAAAGGTCGAGCCTTACCAGAAGGTCATCTACGCAGTGGATGGTGTCTGCGGCGGTCTGATCGCAGTTCTGGTCGTTCTGACGATCCTCCGCTTCCGTAAAAAGAAAGAGGACGTAAAAACCGTCTGATCAACACATAGGAACAGAAGGGGCGGCGGGCAAACGCCCGCCCCCTTTTTTTGATTGTCAGGAGAGACCCATGAAACACACAGATATCATCAAGAGCTTGTCTCTGGAACAGAAATGCGCCCTGCTGAGCGGCGGCACGGTGTTCACCACCCGGGCGCTGCCGGGCAAGGGCATCCCGGCCATTACCCTGTCGGACGGCCCCAACGGCGTGCGCAAGCAGGCCGGCGCGGCTGACCATCTGGGCCTGAACCCCAGTGTGCCCGCCACCTGCTTCCCCACCTCGGCCACCGTGGCCAACAGCTGGGACCCGGAGCTTGGCGAGGCTGTGGGCGCAGCCATGGGCGAAGAAGCAGCAGCACAGGGCGTGTCGGTGCTGCTGGGCCCCGGCCTGAACATCAAGCGCAGTCCCCTGTGCGGCCGCAACTTCGAGTATTTCTCGGAGGATCCCTACCTTGCCGGTAAGATGGCGGCGGCCTACGTCCGCGGCATCCAGAAAAACGGCATTGCCGCCTGTCCCAAGCACTTTGCCGTGAACAGTCAGGAGCTGCGCCGCATGGCCTCGGATTCCATTGTGGACGAGCGCACCCTGCGGGAAATTTACCTGACCGGCTTCGAGATGGTGGTCAAGGAGGCGCAGCCCAAGACCATCATGTCCGCCTATAACCTTGTCAACGGCACCTACGCCAACGAGAACGCCCACCTGCTCATGGAGATCCTGCGCAGGGACTGGGGCTTTGACGGCGCAGTGGTCACCGACTGGGGCGGCAGCAACGACCACGCCCTCGGCGTAAAGAACGGCTCTACGCTGGAAATGCCCGCCCCCGGCGGGGACGCCATCCGGGAGCTGATGAAGGCGGTGCAGACCGGCAAGATCACCGAAGCAGACGTGGACGCCCGGCTGGAGGAACTGCTGGAGCTGGTGTTCACCACCAAAGCGGCGGTGGACGCCGCACCCGGCAAGTTCGATGCCGACGCCCACCACGCGCTGGCGCGCCGGGCTGCTGCCCAGAGCATCGTGCTGCTGAAAAATGAAAACAGCCTGCTGCCCCTTGCAAAAGGGGAAAAGGTGGCGGTCATCGGCGACTTTGCCCAGACACCCCGCTATCAGGGTGCAGGCTCCAGCGCCGTCAACTCCATCAAGGTGGATTCCTTCTTGGACTGCCTTGCCGAAAGCGGCCTGAACAGCGTCGGCTATGCCAAGGGCTTTGACCGGCATGGCAAGCCCGACGAGGCACTGAAAACCGAGGCGGTGCTGCTGGCAAAGAACGCCGATGTGGTGCTGCTGTGCATGGGTCTGGACGAGATCAAGGAGAGCGAGGGCATCGACCGCGCCGACATGAAGCTGGCAGAAAACCAGCTGGAACTGCTGGCGGCTGTGGCGGCGGCAAACCCCAACGTGGTGGTGCTGCTGAGCGCAGGCTCCTCGCTGGAAAGCGCATGGGTCAAGGACTGCAAGGCGCTGGTCTACGGCTGTCTGGGCGGTCAGGCCGGTGCGGGCGCACTGGTCGAGGTGCTCACCGGCGCGCAGAACCCCTGCGGTAAGCTGGCTGAGACTTGGGCGCGCAGCTACGCCGACACCCCCGCAAAAGCGCATTTCGGCGGCGACGGCCCCACTGTGGAGTACCGCGAGGGTCTGTATGTGGGCTACCGCTACTACGACACCGCCGGTGTGCCCACCGCCTTCCCCTTCGGCTACGGCCTGAGCTATACCAGCTTTGCGTACAGTGACCTGAAAGCAGACGAAAAGGGCGTGACCCTGACTGTCACCAACACCGGCAGCTGTGCAGGTGCCGAGGTGGTGCAGCTGTATGTGGCAAAGCCGGATGCAAAAGTTTTCCGCCCCGTCAAGGAGCTGAAGGGCTTTGCCAAGGTGCAGCTGGAAGCCGGAGAGAGCAAGACCGTCACCATCCCGCTGGACGATAAGGCGTTCCGCTACTGGAACGTCAAGACCGACCGCTGGGAGGTGGAGGGCGGCAGCTATCAGCTGCTGGTGGGCGCTTCCAGCGCCGATATCCGTCTGACTGCCGCTGTTACGGTGGAGAGCACTGGCGCACCCGACCCCTACGCGGGCAAAAATCTGGAGCATTACCGCACTGCGCAGGTGCAGAACGTGCCGGACGCGGAGTTTGAGGCGCTGCTTGGTCGTCCCATCCCGGAGAACAAGGTGCACATCGACCGCAACATGACGCTGGGCGAGATGGGGCACGGACGCAGCCCCATCGGCTGGCTGGCGGCTGCCGTGCTGGGCACCCTGCTGCGCCGCAGCATCAAAAAGGGCAAGCCCGACCTGAACATCCTGTTCCAGTACAATATGCCTCTGCGTGCGCTGGCCAAAATGACCAACGGCGCCATCAGCATGGGCATGGTGGACGGCATCGTGATGGAGCTGCAGGGCTTCTGGATCATCGGCCTTGTGCGGGTGATCGTGGAGGCCGTGAAAAACCTCGTGCTGAACAGCCGCATGGAAGAGCGCTTGAAAAACAGCTGAAAGGAAGCAGGCTATGAATTTCTGGAATAACTTCGCGGCAAAGCACCCCGCCGCTGCCAAGTGGGTGCGCGAGGGCGGCCTGTTCGTCATTGTGTCCAACCTCATCACGGTGTTCAAGTACCTGCTGCTGCAATTTCTGCCCAAGGCCTTTGCAAGCCTGCCGGTGGTGGATTTCGGCTGGCCGGGCATTGACATCACCCTGTTCGGCGAGACCTTCAAGTGGAACATCCTCGGCTACGATGCCGCCCACGGCGGTCTGCCCTACTTCTGCGCCTACATGATCGCCATGGTCATCGGCGAGTGCATCAACTTCCCCATCCAGCGCAATTTTGTGTTCCGCAGCAAGGGCAATCTGGCAAAACAGATCGGCTGGTATGTGCTGGCCTTCTGCATCATCACCTGCATCGTCAACTCCATCAACTGCATCTGGGTGGCAGTGGCAGGGCTGCTGGTACCGGACTTCATCTACAACATCGGCACCACCGTGCTCAACGGCGGCATCTCCATGGTCATCTTCTTCTTTGTGAATAAGATCATCTTCCCGGAGGGCGAAAAAGCCGCCAAATAATAAGCTATTCTCCTTCATTTTCTTCTTTTCATCATAAGCCAGAAGGGCTGCTCCGTTCTCCGGGGCAGTCTTTTTGGTTTGGGAAGAGAACCCTCTCAGTCACGCCTGACGGCGTGCCAGCTCCCCCCTCGGGGAAGCTGGCATCGCGCAGCGATGACTGAGGGGGTGCCTGCCGCAGCCATCTTATTTTTGTTTTTCTGCACAAAATGTTCTGCGGGCAGGGTTTTCCTCTTGACAAGCGGGCAAATGTTTCGTACTATATTTAGTAGTATGGAATCAAAGACGCTGTACGCAGGCTTCTGTGTGACCCTGTACCCGTTTCAGGCAAAGCGTGCCTGTTTGATATAAAATGGAACCGTAAAGAGAAAAGCCGTATGCTTTTGCCCGTGCCGCCGGTTTTGGGTGGTGCGTATGGTTTTGGTGTCACTTTTTGCATTGAAAGCTCTTTCTATATCATTGCCCGTGTCCTGCTGCGCAGCGTCTCCTGCTTTTAATTTTGCATTGAATTGAAACAAAGGAGAGTGAACGCAATGACCGCGATCGGAGTGATCGTGGCCTTGATCGTTGCTGTTGTCGGCGTGGCTGCGGGCTATTTTATTGGTTACAACAACCGTAAAAAGACTGCCGAAGCCCAGATCGGCAGCGCCGAGGCCGAGGCTACCCGGCTGGTGAACGAGGCGATCAAGACCGCTGACCAGAAGCGCAAGGAAGCGGTTCTGGAAGCAAAGGACGAGGCTTTCCGTCTGAAAGCCGAGGTCGATGCCCAGAAGGCAGAGGCCGACAAGGAGATCAAGCAGCGCCGTGCTGAGATCAGCCGCCAGGAGAACCGCATTGACCAGAAGGAAAATGCGCTGGACCGCAAGACCGAAGCTCTGGAAAAGAAGGAAGAAGAGCTCAAGAAAAAGCACGAGGAGGCCGACAGCCGTCTGGCTGAGGTGGATGCCATCCGTGCCAAGGAGATGGAGCGCCTGGAGACCCTGGCGGGCCTGAGCCAGGAGGATGCCCGCGAAGTGCTGCTGCACAAGGTGGACGAGGAGCTCACCCACGAGAAGGCTGTCCGTGTGGCTGCCTACGAGACCGATCTGAAGGAAAACTGCGATAACATCGCCCGCAACATGATCGGTCAGGCCATCAGCCGCTGCGCCGCTGACCACTGCAGCGAGACCACCGTCAGCGTGGTGCCCCTGCCCAGCGACGAGATGAAGGGCCGTATCATCGGCCGTGAGGGCCGCAACATCCGCGCGCTGGAAACTGCCACCGGCGTGGATCTTATCATCGACGATACCCCGGAGGCCATCACCCTGTCCTCCTTTGACCAGACGCGCCGCGAGGTTGCCCGCATGACG
>ERZ826146.1520-NODE-1520-length-20955-cov-34.015885_pt1 | contig 20955 bp, 19 predicted proteins | sample MGYA00519857_ERZ826146 | MGnify/ENA primary metagenome ERZ826146 (study PRJEB31778, sample SAMEA3449222) | human gut metagenome | biome: human gut; feature: human-associated habitat; material: faeces | place: United Kingdom | collected 2010/2012 ...
TACGAATTATTCTAAAAAATTCATTCATAAGATGAGTTTTAAAGAAACTGCGAAAGATTTTGTCAGCAGAGTGCAGGACTTATTAAAAGCATTTACAGTCACTTATAATCCGGAAGATCAGTCTTTCAAAGTTGGAATGGAAGAACGGGAGTATATTGTGACAGGAGATTTGTCGGAGGATCTGACAGATTTATTTGTTGCAATGGGAAAGATGGCTGATAAAACTGGGTACGCAATTTGTTTTTTTGTTGATGAGATTCAGTATATGAAAGAGGAGGAGATTGCGGCTCTTGTAAATGCTATCCACAGGTGTAATCAATTGCGCTTGCCTCTTATGATTTTTGGTGCCGGATTGCCTAAGATTTTGAAAACGCTTGGAAAAGTGAAATCATATTCGGAAAGACTTTTCCGTTTTGAGGAGATTGATGCATTATCAGGGCAGGATGCAAAGGATGCCATCGTAAAGCCGGCAGAGCCGCTTGGCGGAAGTTATACAGAAGAAGCTTTAAGATGGATTATCAGTGAGACGCAAGGATATCCGTATTTTATACAGGAATTATGCAGTGCTATATGGGAGCATCTGAATCCGGAACAGACGGTGATAGGTATCGATGATGTAAACGGGGCCGTTTTAAAATTTTATGAAAATCTCGACCGCGGATTTTACAGGCTTCGCTATGACCGATGTACACCAAAAGAAAAAATGTTTATTTTTGCAGAAACAAACTAACCTTGAAAACCGCATGATAAAATACACTTTGATTATATTGTTTGCTTTTTTCTCTTTACATGCAAATGCACAACAAAAACGTGAATGGGAACAATATTTGTACCAAATAAGTGAAATGAACGACACAGAGTCGGATGTTTGGGAGTCTTATTATGACATGCTTTGTGATTTGGAAGCCAATCCGATAAATATAAATATAGCAACTCGTGAAGAGTTGGAGCAGTTGCCATTCCTTACAGCGGAAGAAGTTGAAGACATTAGTGAATACCTTTATTTGCACGGGCCAATGAAATCGCTTGGAGAGTTGGCAATGATAGAGAACCTGGATTATTTCAAACGACGTCTTTTATTTTATTTTACTTATGCTGGAGAGGTTGAAAGCAGGACTTTCCCATCGATGAAAAACATCCTGAAATACGGGAAGCATGACGTGATGGGAACTGTGAAGGTTCCATTTTATACAAGGAAAGGTGACAAAGATGGATATGAGGGGTATCAGTATAAGCATAGCATAAGGTATGATTTTTCCTATGGTGACAGGGTGAGATTTGGCGTTTTGGGAGCGCAAGATGCAGGAGAACCGTTTTTTGCAGGAAAGAACAACTTGGGGTATGATTTCTATTCGTTTTATTTTGTACTCAAAAAGTTGGGGAAGATAAAAACTTTGGCGCTTGGACGTTACCGTGTAAGATTCGGTATGGGTCTTGTCATAAATAATAATTTTAGCTTCGGTAAATTGTCTGCTTTGTCGTCATTGGGGCGGGGCGGCAGCAATATCCGCGCTCATTCGTCGTTGTCGAGCGGTAACTACCTGCAAGGGGCGGCAACGACGGTGAATATAGTGAAAGGGCTTGATGTCAGTGCGTTTGTTTCATACAGGAAGTTTGATGCGACATTGAATTCTGACGACGGCACAATAGCTACTATATTGGAGTCTGGCTATCACCGTACGGAAACAGAGCTGGACAAGAAAAACAATTCTTCCCACGTGCTGGCCGGTGGCAATGTAGACTATAGTGCCAGCGGATTTCATGTTGGTCTTACCGGCGTTTATGTTTCTTTGGATAAAAGGTTGAAGCCTAAGACGGAAGCTGTTTACCGCCGTCATTACGCCAGCGGCAAAGATTTTTATAATATAGGTATTGATTACGGATATACAGGGCACAGAATTTCGTTTCATGGAGAGACTGCTACAGGCGGATGCAATGCTTTCGCAACTATAAATTCGTTGAGTTTTAGCCTTACTGATAATTTAGATCTGCTGGCTTTGCAGCGGTTTTATTCATTCAGGTATTATTCCTTATTTGCAGAAAGTTTTAGCGAGGGTGGGGCTGTTCAGAATGAGAGTGGCATATATCTGGGCGCCAATTGGCGACCAATTCCCAATTTAAGCGTCATGGCATATTCTGATTTTGCGTATTTTGCATGGCCAAAATATCAGGCGTCAGACAGTTCCAGGTCGTTTGACAATTTAGTGCAAATGATTTATGTGCCGGGCGGATGGACTTTTTCTGCACGCTATCGCTATAAGATGCGTGAGCGTGATAACGCAGAAAAGAGTGCATTGATTTTCAAGAAAGAACATAAAGGGCGCTTGTCGGCAGCGTATGACAGCGGTGTTTGGGGCGGTAAATTCCAGGCGGATATTGCATATACAGACTATAAGAAGAAAAGTTTTGGTTGGATGCTAAGCCAAAATGTCAGTGTGAGGTTGGAGAAATTGTTTTATGCAATAATGTCGTTTGGGTATTTTGATACTGACGATTATGACAGCAGGGTATATGCTTATGAGCGTGGTATGCGCTATTCGTTTTATTCTCCGGCATATTATGGAAATGGCGTCAGGGCCGCGTTGTTTGCAGTGTCCGACTTTTCAGATAATATAACGGTTACAGCCAAGGTCGGGGTTACAAAATATTTTGATCGTGACAAGATTGGAAGCGGTTATCAGGAAATAGATGGTTCGTCGGCTACAGACCTTGAACTACAATTAAGGCTGCGATTGTAATGCAAACTGGCTGGATACGCTTGCTGCCGCAACATCCGTATCCGGCCAGTATAAGGTTATACTCTTTTCCAGAAAAGGGCTTAGCCCAAATATTTCATCAGTATCTTGGCATTGCCGCTTTCACGCAGTTTGGCTATGCTCTTTTCCCTGATTTGACGTACACGTTCGCGCGTAAGTCCAAGTTGGTCGCCTATCTCTTCCAGCCCTTTTTCATGGCATCCTATGCCAAAGCATTCGCGTATGATGGTTATCTCACGTTCTTTCAATACTTTGCTGAGAACCGTATTAAGTTCGAGCGCCATGGATTCATGGTCAACGACACGGTCGGTACGGCTGTCTTCTCCGCTCGGCATAACGTCAAGCATACAGTTGTCCTCACCGTCCTGGAACGGCGCGTCAATGCTGACATGATGTCCGTCGGCTGCCAAAGACTGGCCTATTTTCTCTTCGTCAAGCTTCGTTACTTCCGAAAGTTCTGATACTGACGGGTGGCGTTGGTTTTCCTGTTCGAATTTGTTTATCTCGTGGTTGATTTTGTTCAGTGAGCCAACCTGGTTTAGCGGAAGGCGTACTATGCGGCTTTGCTCAGCTATTGCCTGCAAGATGCTTTGCCTAATCCACCACACCGCATAGGAAATGAACTTGAAGCCACGGGTCTCGTCAAATTTCTGGGCAGCCTTGATAAGACCTATATTACCTTCATCTATCAAGTCTGTGAGCGTAAGTCCCTGGTGTTGGTATTGCTTGGCTACAGAAACGACGAAACGCAGGTTTGCCGTGACAAGTTTGTTTTTCGCTCTTTCACCTTCAGGACCGCCTTTCTTAATTTTCTGCGCAAGTTCGATTTCCTCATCTATTGAAATTAGAGGAGCGCGTCCTATTTCAACAAGATATTTGTCTAAAGCTTCGCTTGAGCGGTTGGTAATACTTTTTTGAATTTTAAGTTGTCTCATCTAAATGCCTTAAAAATGTAAGTTCCTGATTATTAAGCTGATAGCTCATTTTACCTCTAAAAACGGTGCAAAATTACAAAAAATATCAGTAAGTTGTTCTGCTTCATAGGTTAAAAATTTACAAATTAAATGTTATGCGTTATACCCTACATATCCGTTGGCAATGTAAAAACTGTTTTTACGGCCTTTACATTTAGCCTGGTTTGTTTTGTATTATCACAGGGTTGGAGTGGGGTAATAAAACCGATGTTGTACTATATCTTTTCAATATACGGCGTTTGAGATTGTAATATGTGCCCTTTTGTCGTGTAAAATGCCATTAATTGACATGCGAAAGACCGCATTTTGCAGAAGAACTGACAAGTGATTTGCACATTGTTGGTAGTCAATGAGTTGCAAATTCAAAAACAGGCTTCCATATTTCACTTTCTCAAATCCGGCTTGTGGACTTTGTGTTGAATTGTTATACTTTTAATGCTATGTATCCAATGGCGATTATTTCAATGAATACCAATATTGTAGAAGCAATGAAATGTCCTTTTGCTTGTTACGTTTATTCAAACACCTCTTCTATACCACCTGGCTGGTAATCGTCAAATTCTGATGAACAGGGATTGAAACCTTCTGGAATGTCGAATTTATCGTCAGGGCTATATCCGAGCGATTTGTCGGCAAATACTTTTTGCATGTAATATGCCCAAATTGGAAGAGCCATGTTGGCGCCTTGTCCCATACGTGTCGAGTCGAAATGAATGTCGCGGTCTTCTCCTCCGACCCAGCAGCCGCTGACTAATGACGGTGTAAATCCCATGAACCATGCGTCAGAGTTACGGTTTGTCGTACCAGTCTTGCCACCCATGTCGCAATTTATGTTGTAACGGTAACGCATGCGGCTGCCGGTTCCGCCGTTCATCACGGCACGCAGCATTTCAAGCATCTTGTATGTGCTTTCCTCGCTTATTACTTCGTTCATGCGTGGCTGGAATGTTGCGATGACATTGCCCTCACTGTCTTCTATTTTAGTGACAAACATCGGGAAACAGTGTATTCCGTTGTTTGCAAAAGTAGTATATGCTGACACCATTTCGGCAACAGAGACTTCATTCGGACCAAGGCAAAGAGCCATTGATGGGAATATTCCGTATGTGTTTATGCCGAAATCGTCGAGAATGCGTAATAAATCCTGCGGGTTTAGCCGGCTCATAAGATAGGCTGAAATCCAGTTGTTGGATTGTGCAAGTCCCCATTTCAACGTTACCATCTGTCCGTATCTGGCGCGGCTGCCGTTGCGTGGAGTCCAGTTACCGTATGTCTGCTGTACGTTTGGAGCTACATCGCATGGCGACATGCCGTTGGACATGCAAAGCGAATAAAGGAATGGCTTTATTGTAGATCCCACTTGACGGCGCCCTTGTGTGGCCATGTCGTATGTAAAGTGTGTGAAATCAACGCCTCCTACATACGCTTTTACCGCTCCGTTTTTAGGGTCCATGCTAACAAATCCTGAACGCAGGAAAGACTTGATATACCTTATTGAGTCCAATGGCGTCATCACCGTATCTACAGCTCCATGATATGTAAATACGGACATCTCAACCGGTGTTCTGAATGCTTTTTGTATTTCTTCTTCTGTTGAGCCTTGCTCTTTCATCGCCCTGTAGCGTTCACTTTGACGTATCGAGCGGTTTAATATGTTTTTAACCTCGGTAGCGGTCAGCGCGTTTGTGAAAGGCGCGTTAGGTTTTGTCTTGTTTTCCTTTGCAAAAGCCGGTTGAAGGTAATGTCCCACATGTTTTATCACGGCCTCTTCGGCATACCGTTGCATCCGTGAGTCTATCGTAGTGAAAATCTTAAGCCCGTCTGTATATATGTTATAATGTTCTCCATTCTTCTTGAAGTTCTTGTTGCACCATCCATATAAAGGGTCTGTTTCCCAGGCCGTTGAATCGATGTTATATTGTATGCGGTTCCAAGAAGGGTAATCATCAAGGTTGGGTTTTTCCGCCATAATGTATCGGCGTAGGAAATCTCTGAAATAAGTTGCGATACCGTCCTTATGGTCTATCCTGTGGAAGTTTAAGGCCAATTGTTCGTTTGATGCGTCCTTGTATTGCGCTTCGGTAATATATCCAGCCTTAGCCATTTGCCCAAGCACGATGTTGCGTCGTTCAACGCATCTGTCCGGGTATCTTACAGGGTTGAAGAAAGAAGGATTTTTGCATAGTCCGATAAGCGTAGCCGCTTCATTCAAAGTCAAATCTTTGGGATTTTTCCTGAAATAAACGTCTGAAGCAGTTTTTATACCGACGGCATTATGCAAAAAGTCAAAATAATTGAGATACATCGTTATTATCTCTTCCTTGGTATAAAACCGTTCCAATTTTACAGCGATAACCCATTCTATTGGCTTTTGCATCATGCGTTCGAGTGTGCTTTTCGCTGTGGCCGAGTAAAGCTGTTTGGCCAACTGCTGGGTTATTGTCGAACCGCCGCCGGCGCTTTTCTGTCCAAGTATGCCGCGTTTGACAATAGCTCTTGTCAATGCAATGAAATCAATACCGGAATGGTCGTAAAAACGTTCATCCTCCGTTGCGACAAGAGCTTGTACCAAATAAGGCGACAGGTTGTTGAAGTCAACGTGTACACGGTTCTCTCTATTTATATTATAGGTGCCGAGTATTTTCCCGTCAACTGAATATACTTGTGATGCATATCGGCTGATAGGGTTCTGCAAGTCGGCAATGTCTGGCATATATCCAATCCATCCAAACCATATTGATGTGAATGCCACCGTTAAAAATATTACGGCAGTGCAAAGCACGCCCCACAATATGCGGACAAATGTTTTCCTCATTTTTTATTGTTCATAGACTATTTAGCTGCAAAAATACTACTTTTCTTTTTATTTATCCTGCATAAATTAAAAATAATGCTTAACTTAGCACACGAATTTGTATTTACAGACTAACAGCAATGGCAATACATAACTTTGTTACAATAGCCGATTTGTCTCGTGAGAAAATACTCTATCTGATAAAATTGGCTCAGGAGTTTGAGAAACATCCCAATAGGGAAATTCTAAAAGGAAAGGTCGTAGCCACATTGTTTTTTGAACCGTCAACACGTACCAGACTTAGTTTTGAAACTGCAGCCAACCGCCTTGGGGCACGTGTAATAGGCTTTAGTGATGCTAAAGTTACCAGTGCTACAAAGGGAGAAACGTTGAAAGACACTATCTTGATGGTGTCAAATTATGCAGATGTGATTGTTATGCGCCATTATATTGAGGGTGCAGCGCAATATGCAAGCGAAGTGGCGCCGGTTCCAATCATTAATGCGGGGGACGGTGCCCATCAGCATCCGTCGCAGTGTATGCTTGACCTTTATTCCATATATAAAACGCAAGGAACCCTGGAAAACCTTGAGATATGCCTTGTCGGCGACTTGAAGTATGGACGTACCGTGCATTCGTTGATTATGGCAATGCGTCATTTTAATCCCACATTTCATTTTATTGCGCCGAAAGAACTTGCCATGCCCGATGAATATAAGCAATATTGCAAGGACAACGGGATAAAGTTTATAGAACATACGGATTTCAATGAGGATGTGATAAGCAAGGCAGATATACTCTATATGACCCGTGTGCAGAAGGAAAGATTTTCGGATTTGATGGAGTATGAAAAGGTGAAGAACGTCTATATATTGAAAAACGACATGCTAAAAAATGCCCGTACAAACATGAAAATACTTCATCCTCTGCCACGTGTGAATGAGATTGAATATGAAGTTGATTCAAACACACATGCATATTATATTCAACAAGCGCAAAACGGGCTTTATGCACGTGAGGCGATAATATGCGATGTGCTGGGAATATCGTTCGATGATATTGTTAATGACAATACAATAATAGAATAACAACTCTGTAAAACATGCCTTGACAAAATGAACAAGAAAGAGAGATTGGTGGCGGCTATAGAAAACGGAACCGTCATAGACCATATACCTTCAGAGAAAACTTACGAAGTGGCAAGTGTGCTCGGGTTGCAAAATCTCGACACCGTGGTGACTATAGGTTATAATTATTTGTCAAAAAAGATAGGTCGCAAAGGTATAATTAAAATAGAGAACAAGTTTTTCAGCGATGAAGAAATATCCCGCTTGTCCGTTGTCGCTCCAAACGTGGTGCTGAACATAATACGTAATTTTGAAGTTGTGGAAAAGAAAAAAGTGGAAACTCCTGATGAGTTGAGGGGTATTGTTAAATGTAACAACCCAAAATGCGTTACCAACAATGAGCCAATGCCGACCATATTTTCTGTTATAGACAAGGAAACCGGTATAATACGATGCCACTACTGTGACAAAGAGCAGGATATAAACAAAGTGCAATTAATATAAAAAGCCGATAATTTTTCAAGTAAAAACAAACATTTATACAATGGAAAGAGACCAACTGATTTTCGACCTTATTGAAAAAGAGCACCAACGCCAATTGAAAGGCATGGAGCTTATCGCTTCAGAGAACTTTGTTAGTGATGAAGTGATGCAGGCTATGGGTTCATGTCTGACTAACAAATATGCTGAAGGTTATCCTGGCAAACGGTATTATGGCGGATGTGGAGTGGTTGACGAAGTTGAGACTTTGGCTATAGAGCGTGTCAAAAAACTTTTTGGAGCAGAGTATGCCAATGTGCAGCCCCATTCAGGGGCACAGGCTAATGCTGCCGTACTTCTGACAGTTCTCAATCCTGGTGATACATTCCTTGGCCTCAACCTTGCTCATGGCGGGCACTTGTCGCACGGTTCAAGTGTCAATACTTCAGGCATACTTTACCATGCTGTAGGCTATAATTTGAATAAGGAAACGGGTCGTGTTGATTATGACGAAATGGAACAGCTTGCTGTCGAGCATAAACCTAAACTGATTATCGGTGGCGGTTCTGCTTATAGCCGTGAATGGGACTATAAGCGTATGCGTGAGATTGCGGATAAAGTTGGGGCGTTGCTTATGATAGACATGGCGCATCCTGCCGGACTTATCGCAGCTGGTTTGCTTGACAACCCATTAAAATATGCCCATATTGTAACCTCGACAACGCATAAGACTTTGCGTGGCCCCCGTGGAGGTATCATATTGATGGGTAAGGATTTTGAAAACCCATGGGGTAAAACAACGCCTAAAGGCCAGATAAAGATGATGAGTCAGCTGCTCAACAGTGCTGTATTTCCCGGCACACAGGGCGGCCCGCTTGAGCATGTCATCGCAGCTAAGGCGGTAGCGTTTAACGAGGCTCTTCAGCCAAAGTTCAAGGAATGGGCAAAACAAGTAAAGAAGAATGCAGCTGTATTGGCCGACGAGTTGATAAAGCGTGGCTTTACCATTGTGAGCGGAGGAACGGACAACCATTCAATGTTGGTGGATTTGCGCTCAAAATATCCGGATCTTACAGGAAAGGTTGCTGAAAACGCCCTTGTGGCAGCTGATATAACAGTGAATAAGAATATGGTGCCTTATGACACTCGCAGTGCTTTCCAAACTTCGGGTATACGTCTTGGCACGCCTGCTATTACTACGCGTGGAGCTAAAGAGGACATGATGTTGCTCATAGCCGACCTTATCGAGGAAGTGCTTAACAGTCCTGAGGATGAGAAAGTTATAGCCCGTGTCCGTGCGAAGGTTAATGAAACAATGTCTAAGTATCCTTTATTTGCGTATTAATTTAAGGTATCTGATAAAAAATTAAAGCGTGGCAAGCATAATGGCTTGTCACGCTTTTTTATGTTTTTTAGTTATACCGTATAGCTATTTTATCAGTACAAAGCCGCCTTCGGGCTGTATTGTTACCGGCGTGTTATTAGGATTTTTAATGTCAATATGCTTTATTGTGGCTCGCCGTTTGTTGTCATCGTAATATATAGTTGCCTTGTCCTCTTTGTTTATCATGTTTAAGTCAAGCTTTAGTTTCAGCGGTTCTTTTGTAGCGTTGATGCCAGCGATGTACCACTTGTCTCCGTGCCGGCGTGCCAATACGCAGTATTTACCGGGATAACCGTCGATGAAAGCCGTTTCATCCCATGTTGTCGGCACGTCTTTCATGAAGTTTATTATTTCTTCAGGCGCATCAGAAAGATTGTTGGGAGCTATCGCAAAGTTCTGTATAGGGTTTTGGAACAGTACGGCGGTAGCGATTTGGAACACGTCGGTTGTTTTGCGTACACATCCTCCGTCATTAGTCCTGTTCAGCCTCTTGTTGAGCAGTGTTCCTCCAAACTCCATGCAGCCGACAGTGTTGCGGATGAATGGATGCAGACAGGCGTTGAATGCCTCGTTGTCATTGGCATGTTGGCTGAATATAAGGTTTTCTGAAGCCAGTACCGCCTCGCTGCCTACATAGTTGGGATACATGCGTTCCCATCCGCGTGGTAGAGTGCATCCGTGGAATATTACCATCAGTCCATAATCGTCGGCATCGCTCAATATCGCTTCGTAAAGGCGCATGGTTTCCTGCTTGTCGCCGCCAAAGAAATCAACCTTTATGCCTTTTACGCCGATTTCCTGCATCCATTTCATTTCACGTTTGCGTGCTATGGGGTTGTCCATTATGCCCGTAGGACTTTGTTCTATGTCGTTCCAATATCCGCTTGAGCTGTACCAGAGCATTACGTCCACGTTTTTCGATTTTGCATAATTTACAAGTTCCGTCATTTTTTCGCGCCCGATGTTTTTGTCCCACCATGCGTCTATAAGTATGTGTTCATAGCCCAGGCTGGCAGCAAGGTCGATGTATGTAACCTGGTCGTCATAGTTAGCGCTTCCGTCCTGCCACATTATCCAGCTCCAAGTGCCGCGTCCATACTTGTATTTGTGTTCAGATGTGAAGCGTGGTTGCACCACATCCCACGGTATGGTGGTTTCCACTATCGGTTTAAGCGTCTCGCCTACGGTTATTGTGCGCCAAGGGGTTGCTCCCGGCAGTGCCATTCCTGGCGCTACGGTGCCGTTACCGTTGTTCTCTTCAGGCATGGGGAAGGCTATTGTGAATACGCCTTCAGCGGTCGCGTCGTTCAGGTGAGAGGCGCAGTACCTGCTGTCAACGCCGGTTTCGCTAATCAATACCCATCCGTCATTGCCTATATGGAACAGGCACGGGAATGTGAAGCCGTGTCCGAATTTGGAGCGTGCAGTCAGCGGAGCGTCTGCCGCATATTCCTCTTCATAACTCGGTTTAGTACGCTTCCAGCCAATCATCGCGTCACTTTGCGGCGTTAGGAAAGTAGTGGTTTGTACCGGCAGGTTGAATCCCGTTGTTTCGTTGTTTATGACAATGCTGCCAGTCTCGCCATAGCGTGGCATCTCATAGCGGAATGCAATGTCGTTGTTGCTTACCCTGAATGTTACGTCAACAGTTTTATTCTCTTTGTTGGCAAGGCTTACTTTCAGCTCGTTGGCCATATAAGTTACAGCCGATTTCTTTATCCTGTCCAAGGTGTAGCTTTCGTTTATGCTCCTTGTTTTGCTGCCTGAAAGCGTCATGTCGCGGCTGAAGTCGCCAACATCGGCCACAAAGCCCAGCGGAGAAGGTTCAAGAAACACTTTCCCGTTGTATGTAACAGAGTATGATGGGCGGCCACCATCAATGTTGACATCTACTTTCAAAAGACTGTCCGGGCTGCATACTGACGTTTTCTGTGCCCACATTTGGCAGCAGGCCATAGCCATAATAAATAGTAATTTCGCTTTTCTCATAAATGTTTTTAAGGTTAAGTGTTGTTTATATCGGTAATAGTCATACGCAAAACTATTGATTTTTCACGAATAATCAAAACATTTTCGCATAAAAGTGTAAACAGTACAATATATTGTTTTATCTTTGCGGAGGATAAGCGTTGCTTGATGATACGAACGCAAGTATTAGTTATGTCCATGTGTGTTGCCTTTTAATTGATAATGCTATAAAACCAAACATAAAGTAATCATGAACAAACATTGTTTATTATTTGCGGCGTTGTTGCTGCCGTTGGGCATGCAGATGAGTGCTCAAAACGAGAGCGTCATGGTAGTGCAAGCTGACAAGATTGGTGCAGAAATCCAGCCTACCATGTACGGACACTTCCTTGAAGACATCAATTTTGCGGCAGACGGAGGTCTGTATGCCGAATTGGTGAAAAACCGTTCGTTTGAGTTTCCACAGCATTTCATGGGCTGGAGGACATTTGGCAACGTGTCGTTGCAAGATGATGGCCCGTTCGAGCGTAATCCTCATTACGTGCGTCTTTCACCGGCAAGTCATGATGCCAAGTTTACAGGCATTGAGAACGAAGGTTTTTTCGGGATTGGTGTGAAAGAGGGCGAGGAATACCGTTTTTCCGTATGGGCGCGTGGAACCAACCAGAAGATAAAGGTCGAGCTTGTAAATACAGCTTCGATGGGGGAGACCCAGGTGATGACATCCGGCGAGTTGGCTATAAACTCTGCAGACTGGAAGAAATACGAGATGACAATCACGCCGAAAGAGACGTTTGCCAAGGCTCATCTTCGCATTTTCCTCGCATCAGACGGAGAGGTAGACTTGGAACATGTGTCCCTTTTCCCTGTAGATACATGGAAGGGACGCAGAAACGGTTTGCGTAAGGATTTGGCGCAGGCATTGGCCGACACAAAACCGGGCGTGTTCCGTTTTCCTGGCGGCTGCATTGTAGAGGGAACGGATTTGGCCACCCGTTATAATTGGAAGAACTCCGTTGGGCCGGTGGAAAACCGTCCGCTGAACGAGAACCGGTGGCATTATTCGTTTCAGCACCGACTTTTCCCTGACTATTTTCAGTCTTATGGAATGGGCTTTTACGAGCTCTTCCTTTTGGCGGAGGATATGGGAGCCGAGCCGTTGCCGGTCGTAAGCTGCGGTCTTGCGTGTCAGTTCCAGAATAAGGACGAGGATGCTCATGTCAAGGTTGAAGACCTTGGCAGCTACGTACAGGACGCGCTTGACCTTATAGAGTTTGCCAACGGTGATACTACTACTGTGTGGGGAAGCCTGCGTGCGCGTATGGGGCATCCGTCGCCGTTCAACCTGAAGTATATCGCCGTGGGCAATGAGCAGTGGGGCGAGGGATATCCTGCTCGCCTGAAAGTGTTTGTCGACGCTATACGCAAAGCTTACCCAGATATCAAGATTATAGGTTCGGCAGGGCCAAATTCTGAGGGAAAGGATTTTGAATATCTTTGGCCGGAGATGAGGAAACTTAAAGTTGACCTTGTTGACGAGCATTTCTATCGTCCGGAAGATTGGTTCCTGGCTTCTGGCAGCCGTTATGACAATTACGACAGGAAAGGCCCTAAGGTGTTTGCCGGCGAGTATGCCTGCCACGGTAAGGGCAAGAAGTGGAACCATTTTCATGCCTCACTCCTTGAAGCTGCCTTTCTTACGGGTGTAGAGCGTAATGCCGATGTCGTATATATGGCGACGTATGCCCCATTGTTCGCCCATGTTGAAGGATGGCAGTGGCGGCCTGACCTGATATGGTTTGACAATCTCCGCTCCGTCCGCACGTGCAGTTGGTATGTGCAGTGGCTTTACGGCCACAACCGCGGAACTAACGTTGTACCGCTCACAATGGACAAGAAGGCGGTTAGCGGACAGCAGGGGCAGCACGGGCTGTTTGCGAGTGCGGTTTGGGACGAGGTTTCAAAGACTTACATTGTAAAGATAGTTAACACGTCAGGCGAGGCAAGGAAACTTCGGATAGACTTTGACGGGCTGAAGAAAAAAGTAAGATTGGGCGATGCCAAGTGCCTTGTATTCCATTCTGACAATCTCGACGCTGACAATACTCTTGACAATCCGTCGCTTATTGTGCCGCAGGAAAAGTCTGTTTCCGTTGACGGTCGTTCTGTTGAAGCAGAAATAGGTGCTTATACTTTTGCTGTATATAAGGTGGCGGTCAAAAACGTTTAATGAGGCATGTAGTATCGCATACATATTGACCGTTAAAGTCATGCTTTGCAAAAGGTGGCATATTGGCTTCCAATATGCCACCTTTTATATGATAAAAGGTCGCCTTTCACATCGTAAAAGGCGGCCTTTTGTTAAGTCTTTGATAATTAGGGATTTTCCGTTAGAACGGCAAGGGACCGTCCATAGGCGAGCCTCCGCCGTATGGAGGCGGCATCGGCATTCCGTCGTCGCCATTGATTTTCGAGCCTATGATTTCACCTCCGTCGAACGGAGCGTTGTTTGAATCAGTAGGATTGTCAAACCTTGTGAACTCACCTCGGAAGTTTAGCAGCACGTCGCCGGTGCCGCCTTTGCGGTGTTTGGCAATTATTATCTGCGCTTTTCCATGCAGGTCGTTCCCTTTCTCGTCTGTGTATATCCGGTAATATTCAGGACGGTGTACGAAAAGAACCATATCGGCATCCTGCTCTATGGCTCCCGATTCTCGCAGGTCGCTGAGCAACGGGCGTTTCCCTTCTGCCCCTTCACGCCCTTCGACGGTTCGGTTCAACTGCGAAAGGGCAAGAACCGGAATGTCAAGTTCTTTTGCAAGTCCTTTCAATGACCTGCTAATGGTTGACACTTCTTCCTGTCGGCTGCCGAAACGGGCACCGTTGGCGTTCATCAGCTGTAAGTAGTCAATCATTATAAGCTGTACACCTTTTTCGCGTACAAGTCGGCGTGCCTTTGTGCGAAGCTCGAAAATCGACATGCCGGGAGTGTCGTCTATATAAATAGGTGCGGCTTGCAGTTTGCCCACATTCTTGTCAAGGCGTTTCCATTCCTCGTCGTCAAGCTGTCCGTTCAATATCTTGCGTCCTTCAATTTCGCACACGTTGGATATGAGTCTGTTTACCAATTGCACGTTGTTCATTTCCAAAGAAAAGAAAGCTATGGGCCGGCCATAGTCTACGGCGATGTTCCTTGCAAGCGACAAGGCGAACGAAGTCTTGCCCATGGCAGGGCGTCCGGCAATGATTACAAGGTCGCTGCGCTGCCAGCCGGCGGTAAAGTCGTCAAGCTTGGCATAGCCTGTAGGTATTCCGGTAAGTCCTCCCTTGTTGGCGGCGGCTTTCTGCAAGATTTCCACGGCCTGCTTTACAACGGGGTCTATTTGCGTATAGTCCTGCCGCATGTTCTTTTGCGAGATTTCGAATAGCGAACCTTCGGCCTCTTGCATCAGTTCGTCTACATCTACAGTCTCGTCAAACGCCTTTGTTTCAATGATACTTGCGAATGAGATTAGCTGTCGGGCGAGATGCTTTTGAGCCAAAATCTTGGCATGATACTCAATGTGTGCGGATGAAGCGACACGTGAACTTAGTTCCAAAATATAGGCTGGACCGCCTACGTCTTCGAGTGTGCCTTGCCGTTTGAGTTCCTCGGTGACAGTCATTATGTCTACAGGGTTTTCGTCGATGCTTAGTCGTTGTATCGCACTGTACACTTTCTGGTTACGTGGCTCGTAAAAAGTTTCAGGGTGTAATATTTCACTGACAACTGAAAATGCATCTTTGTCTATCATGAGCGCGCCCAATACAATGCGCTCAATATCAATTGCTTGGGGCTGAATGTGTGCATAACTGTTGTCAAGTGCACGGCTTTTCTTATTTTCAGGCATATATTTTTATTGGTTTAGTAGTGCAAAAGTACAAATAAATATCCGGTTAAAGATGGTATGTTACGAATTAATGATTAAATTTGCAGGTATAAAAATATTCAGAGAAATGATAGATTTTCCTTGTGCCAAAATCAATCTCGGCCTGAACGTGACCAATAAGCGACCGGACGGATATCATGACCTTGAGACTGTTTTTTACCCTGTACGGTTGTGTGACAGGCTGGAAATTGAAGAAGTATCGGATAGCCAAAGCGTTGATGGCTGTTGCAGTCTCAGCCTGGACGGACTTTCCATAGCCGGAAACGCCAACGACAATCTTGTTGTGAAAGCTTATAATTTGTTGAAAGGAATATATCCTGAACTTCCAAGTGTTTCGATAAAGCTGACAAAAAACATTCCGTCTCAGGCCGGAATGGGGGGAGGTTCTTCTGACTGTGCATACGTCGTTAGAATGTTGAATGAGATGTTTCGTCTGGGCATGTCTCTGGATGAGATGCGTGGGCTTGCGGCAAGATTGGGAGCAGACTGTGCTTTTTTTATCAACCCGGTACCATCGTTCGCTACAGGGATAGGCGAGAGGTTGATACCAGTAAATGTCGACTTGCCCGCTTATAGCATAGCAATAGTAAAGCCACAGTTGATGATTAGTACAAAAGAGGCTTTTTCCCATATAACTCCGCGGCGGCCTGAAGTGTGTTGCCGTGATATTGTCGCCATGCCAGTTGATGAGTGGAAGGATGTTCTTGTAAACGATTTCGAGCAAAGTATAGAGACACTGCATCCTGAAATACATGAAATAAAACAGGCTTTATATGGAATGGGAGCGGTATATTCGGCAATGAGCGGAAGTGGAAGCGCGGTTTTTGGGATTTTTGAAAATAGGCCAGAAGATTTGGAAACCGTGTTCAGAAATTGTTTTACGGTGGTAGTATAATGGATGTTTTTCACTTGCAATACAATTAAATTTGGTCAAAGGATTAGGTAATGCTAAAGACAAAAGAGTCGGCAGATATTTTCGTTGTCGGCATACACTTTGTAACCATGCTAAAGAAGAACACGAAGAACTCGCTCATGAACTTGTATGACAAAATATTGCAGAGGAAAAGGGCGTTCATTGAAAATGTTAATAACGAACTCAAGAACCGGGCTTGTAGCATACAACCTGCTTGCAAAGAAACTGTTACTCAAAATTGACATCATTGGTAAAAGTATGTTTGTTGAATGATTTAATTATACCGAACAGACGTGTTTTCATCCTTTTTGTATCTTTATTTTTCTTCGTTAGTTCTTATGTTTTGTTTGATTTATCGCTAATATTGTTCTAAATTTCCGATTTAACATTTAGCTTTGACACCTTCTTCGTATTAGTAAGTATTGATTTATTTGCTTATGGATATGACAAAAGAAGTATTGGCGAAGATTTTTGGAGCCGCTGGGTGTGTAGAGTTGAGTATAGGTGACATTGAAAGTTTATATTCCGAAGGTCGGCGGTTAGCATCGGCCGTAGGACGTGGTAACGGTCGCAACCGGCTGAAACGTGCGCTGGCAGATGCCGTCAACTCGCTTGATGGAGGATGGAAGGACGGCTGCCGTAGCATAATAGTGTGCATATTTGCAGGCCGTGATGTTGACAATCCGCTGATGTTGGATGAACTGGAACCGCTACGAAAGTTTGTAAACGGTTTGCCAGAAACTGTTTCTGAAAATGTGAAATGGGGCATTGTGTTCGATGACAGCTTGTGCGACAGTGTGGAAATAGCTATCGTTGTAGGGTAAAATGTGCGTGATTGTATTAGAGAAAATAAAAAGATTTGCTATCTTTGTGCGAGATATGTTTAATTTGAAAAGAACTTTTATAATTTGTTGTTATGGGAAATAAAACGAATAAAAAGAACCAGTCAGGGCTCTCGAGCTATTTTCAAGAGCTGAATGTAAATGCACCTTTATTTGATGAACTTGAGAAAGACCCTGCCTGGTGGCGAAAATTAAGGGAAGATAAAGACCTTTATATAAATGTAAGGAAAGACAATTATATAAATGTTTACTATCGAGGAGCTTCGGTTATGAAGTTGTGTTATAAAGAACAAAGATTTGAAGCGGAAATCCATAATAATTATTTAGGTGTAGATAAGGATGTCGCAGAAACATTGGCAGTTCCTTATGGAGTAGAAAGACTTCCTCCTGAAAAGATAGTGGCCATGCTTGAAACCATCAAATATAGGATTCGCAAAAATAAAAAGAACAAAGGTCTTCCAGAAACTGAAATTGACGATGACGAAACTGCAAGTGAAAAATTTATACAAAGCGAGGAGTATAAGAAAGGGTATTATTTGGATACTGAATTTGCAGTGAAGTTAGATGGAGGGGGTACAATACGAATAGACCTTGTTGGCGTTGATGATTTTGGTAAAATACAATTCGTGGAATTAAAAAGGGTTCAAGATTCTCGTTTAATACAGAGTGAAATAGTTGAACAAATGTCAAACTATAAATCTTTTTTGGAAGAGGCAGGTAAAAATGTTATAGTTGATTATTATAATGATGTCCTTTCAATAATGAAAAGGATTGGTATATGCCCGAAGCATATTTTATGTGATAAAATAAGTGGCGTAAATGATGATGTTGAATTGATGGTAACAAAGTATAAAAAGAAAGGTAAAACGAGTGGACGTTTGGAACGTTTAAAGGAAATAAAAAAAATATGTGATGAAAATAATATAAAATCCAACATTGATGAAGTATTGGCTGATTATGAGTCTATTTGAAAATAAATTATTGTGTTATGCGGAAACAATAATGATATGAACAAGAAAAGAAATCAAAAACGCAAGGCGCAGATTGAGACAAGGATTAAAAACGAGTCGTTCAGGTTTCAAGTTTGGTGGAACAAGAATAAGCGTGCGCCTGAGATTGCCGACGAAGCCCCTGCGGTTAACTCTGAGATAGACGTTATTTGCGAGAAAGACTTGTCGGAAGGTTTGCTCGCATTGGCAGAAGTGTTGGATGGCATTCGTAAGGTTTTGGGTTATGAGCAGGCGGTTGACAGATGTTCGTTAAACGGTTCCGTAATTGCTTATATCCTTGGTATTACGTCTGTAAAACCTGCTGATGCGCAGAGTGGAAACTCTCCGCTTTCCGATGCCGGAAAGATAAATCCTCCGCTTCAGGTAGACATTTATTATAATGCAGACTGCCGTAACGAGGTGGTTGAATGGGTAAAGGAACATTATCAGAGCGTGACATCGAGGCTCGGACAGCCGGCATTAAAGTTGCATAACGTTGTAGTTGTATTTAAAAGAGTTGTGAAGCAGTGACCGTGGCTTTACATTATCAAAATAAAATGACCGTATGGAAATAACAATCCACCGCGGAGCAAGCCAAATAGGCGGCTGCATTACGGAAATATCAACCGATGGATGTAAGATATTCATCGACCTTGGAAGCAACCTGCCTGGCACTGCCGGGCAGGAGTTTACCAAGGAACAGGTGGAAAGATTGACGGTTGGGGCGGACGCAGTGTTTTACACTCATTATCATGGTGACCACGTTGGGCTTTGCCGTTTTGTGCCGGAAGAAATCAAGCAGTATATCGGCCGTGGTGCGAAAGAGGTGATGATGTGCCAGTGTAAGGCTCTAAAAAATCATGAAGACGCGGCGGTTGTCGGGCGTATGGAGGTTTATGAACCATTGCAAAGCGTCGATGTTGGAGGCAAGGGACTTATTACTGTTACCCCACTTTTTGTCGACCATTCGGCTTTTGACGCTTACATGTTCAAAATCTGTTGTGAGGGCAAGACGGTTTTGCATACCGGCGATTTCAGAAGGCATGGCTTCTTGGGCAAGGCATTGATGCTGACGCTTCGTAAATATGCAGGCAGTGTGGACGTGTTGATAATCGAGGGTACTATGTTAGGACGCAAGCAGGAGCGTGTGATTTCAGAGAACGACATTGAGCGGAATGTCATATCGTTGCTGAAAGCTCACAAGTACGTGTTTGCGTTGTGTTCGTCTGCCGATAAAGATAGGCTTGCGTCATTCCATGCAGCTTGCAAGGTAACGGGGCGTTTGTTCGTTGTAGATGAATATCAGAAAAGCGTTCTTGATGTGTTCTCACACTATGCAGGGAGTATGTCAAGTTTGTTTGATTTTAACAAAGTGTTCAGGCTTGTCAATTTTAGAGCCTTGAATGTAAGGCGGCTGTTGGGTAGTAAAGGCTTCCTGATGCCAGTCCGGATGACAGGCGGACGCTTGATTAATGCTATGACCAGTGTATATCATGACGAGCCGGCTTGGCTTATTTATTCAATGTGGAGCGGATACGCCGATGAAGGGAAACCGTATGCGGTAAAAGAGGTGGTTGAGTTGAGGCGTTTGTTTGGCCATAGGATTGCCGATGGAGTGGTTGACGGATTTCATACCAGTGGCCATGCCGATGTCGGGACTTTGATGGATGTGTGCAGGACTGTGTCCCCCAAAGTTGGCATAGTGCCTATACATAGGGATGAAAGTTCTTGTATAGATGATTTATCTTTTAGTGGTCGGTATCGAGTCTTTTCGTCTGGCGAAAACAGTTTTGACGGCATTAAAATTAGAGTCAATGAAAATATTGCACCTGTCTGACACCCATGGAAAACATCGCGAGCTGCACGTGCTTCCCGGAGCTGATGTTATTGTCCATTCAGGTGATTTTACTTGGGCTGGTTCGGAAAGTGAGGCGTATGATTTCATGGATTGGTTTTGTGCCTTACCTTATTGTTATAAGCTGTTCATTGCAGGCAACCATGACTTCTGCATGTATGGTGCACATGCAGTTGACGGGTTGCCTAACGATGTGTATTACCTGTATTGTTCAGGTGTAGTTGTCGGTGACCTTTTGTTTTACGGAATTCCAATGTTCATGCAGGATTGTATTGATGGCCAGTATGACAAGCGTTTGACAGATATTCCTGAAGGTGTTGACGTGCTAATCACACACAGTCCGCCTTTTGGTGTTCTTGACTTTTCAGACCAAGAACCAAGGCGGATTCATTACGGTGATACAATACTAATGCAGAAAGTCCTTGAGCTTAAGCCGCGCTGCCATCTTTTCGGTCACAACCATAGTGCTTATGGTGTGGATGTGCGTTGTGGAATAACGTTTTCCAATGCAGCCGTACTTGACAATAATTATGACCTTGTCCGTGCGCCGAATTTGATAGTTGTCTGATTTTACTTTTTACGATTTATACTATTGGACTTGTAACTGTTTGTGTATCAGTATGTTGTGTTTGGACTCTAAAATGCCGTGTATTGTCGTCTAAAATGCCATGTTTTATGATGCAAAATGCCGTGTATCGTTATGCCGAATGCGGCCTTTTGCCGTTCCACGGCCGTTGTATGGATGTTTGCCCCCTAAAAACTTCCATCCTTCCAGCTTCAGCTTTCCTTTTTTCACTCTGCTTGGCTTTTCTCGCATGCATCCTTTTCCGTTTTTCGTGCATATATAATTAATGTGTACCCCCCCCTTGTTTGGGTCTTGTTTTGTGAACGGATGTTAAAATTACTCTGCTTGGATAAGATTCTTGTTGTAAAGTTTGGTGTGTTCGTGTAAAGTGCGTACTTTTGCATCCGCTTTCGAGGGGCAAGCCCTTGTGGAGCGAAAG
>ERZ826146.1527-NODE-1527-length-20883-cov-8.459238_pt1 | contig 20883 bp, 20 predicted proteins | sample MGYA00519857_ERZ826146 | MGnify/ENA primary metagenome ERZ826146 (study PRJEB31778, sample SAMEA3449222) | human gut metagenome | biome: human gut; feature: human-associated habitat; material: faeces | place: United Kingdom | collected 2010/2012 ...
GAAGGCACTCTCTTACAGCAACTTCTTTTTCGTCTACCGGCACTTTAAATTTCTCGGAAGCAATGCCAAGGAGAATGGAAATAACAAGTCCGGTTCCACCGACAACTACTGCCGCAAGGATAATTCCACTTATACTCATTTTTGTCCCTCCTAATTAAATGATTCCTGAAAAACCAAAGAATGCAATAGACATAAGTCCGGCTGTTACCATTACGATAGGCATACCCTGCCAGGACTCTGGAATGTCGTTGTATTCCATTTTCTCACGGATTCCGGCAAGGATAACAATCGCGATTGTAAATCCAATAGAAATACCGAGACCATAAACTACAGACTGTAAAATATTATATCCATACTGTACAGAGTTTAAAGCTACACCAAGTACGGCACAGTTTGTTGTGATCAGTGGAAGATATACTCCAAGTGCCTGATAAAGTGATGGCATCGCTTTTTTCAGAAACATCTCAACAAACTGAACGAGTGCTGCAATAAATAGTATAAATACAATCGTCTGCAGATATTCAAATCCTAATGGAACAAGAATAAATTTATAAATCAAACTTGTCAACAGGGAAGAAAGTGTAATAACAAACACAACTGCTCCTCCCATACCTGTAGCTGTCTCAACTTTTTTGGATACTCCAAGGAATGGACAAATTCCAAGAAACTGGCTGAGTACAACGTTATTTACAATAGCTGAACCGATTGCAATAATCAGTAATTCTGATAATGTCTTCATACTCTGCACTCCTCCTATTCTTCATCGCCTGTTGGAAATACTTTTCCGCTACATCCGGCACATCCGGCACAGTCTGAGCAGCATCCTTGAGGCTCTGCGATTTTCTTGCCTTTCTTTTCAGCATTTTTTCTGATTTTATTCATACCTGCAACCAAGAATGCAAGAACAAGGAATGCTCCTGGTGGCAGGATAAAGATTGTTACCGGGACATAACCGCCCTGCCCGGCTGCAAGATCTGCAAGCGGCAGAATCTGTTTTCCAAAAATTGCTCCTGTTCCGATGAACTCACGAACAATACCAATGCATGCAAGTCCAAATGTAAATCCAAGTCCCATACCAATTCCATCAAAGACAGAAGGAAGAACCGGGTTCTTGGAAGCATAGCTCTCAGCACGTCCAAGAATGATACAGTTTACTACAATCAGTGGAATGTAAAGTCCAAGTGCATCATAAAGACTCGGCACAAATCCTTCTAACAGGAACTGAACAATTGTTACAAATGAAGCAACAACTACAATGAACGCCGGCATTCTGACTGAATCCGGTATGATCTTACGTAGCATGGAAATCAACATATTGGAAAGGACCAGTACAACTGTTGTTGAAAGTCCCATACCAACTCCATTGATTGCAGATGTCGTAACCGCAAGTGTCGGACACATACCAAGCATCTGTACAAAGGTTGGATTTTCTTTCACGATACCATTGTATAAACGTTCTGTACATTTACCCATTAGTTTGCTCCTCCTTTCAGATAATCTGCATAGGAAAGTCCTGCATTTACTGCATTTGTAACTGCATTTGTCGTGATCGTCGCACCACTTAATGCATCGATCTCCTCATCCGATGCTGCACCGGATTTTGTATATTTAAACTGTGCTACATTTTTTCCTGCAAACTGTGATTTAAACTCATCTGTATCTGCCTGCATACCAAGGCCTGCTGTCTCACTTAATGACAGGAAGGAGATACCGTTTGTAGTTCCATCCTCTGCCACACCAAGGGCAAGCTGAAGATCTCCGCCATATGCCTCATGGGATGTAATAACAAATACATAACCAAGTGCATTTCCGCCTTTATCACAGGCAATTACTGCCTCATCTATATCTGCCTTATAGCCTTTATCCGAAAGCCATGTAGCTGCAGTCTCACTGTCGAAGCCATCTACCGTCCGGAAGTTATCCGCCTCTGTAAATACTTCCCGGTATGCGTCCTCCTTTGCCTGCTGTTCTGCCTGCTCGATCGGCTTCTTTGTGATCTGCTGTACATATGCGAGCACACCGCCGGCAACAAGTGTAATGACAAGGATCGCTACCGTTGCGATCACGATAGACTTCTTATCCATCTTCTTACCGTCTGCTGCCGAGCCGCCTTCTTCCTTCTGAAGCTCAGCACCCTTACCAAATGACTTCGGTTGTGTAAACCGTTCGATCAACGGAACAAGAAGGTTCGAAATAATGATCGCATAGGATACACCTTCTGCCGATCCGCCATAGATTCGGAACAGGAAGGTCAGGAGTCCAAGGATAATACCAAATACAACCTTGCCCTTCTTCGTAATAGGTGAGGTCACATAATCGGTCGCCATAAAGAAAGCACCTAACATCAGACCACCACCGCAAAGGTGCGCTGCCAGATATAATGGCTCAAAGCCCATACCGGAAGCAAGGGAATACAGGAATATAAATACAGAAAATGTTCCGATATAAACGAATGGGATGATCGGGCTGATCACCTTACGAATAATCAGATATAAACCACCGACCAACAGACAGATTGCAGATGTCTCACCGATCGTACCTGCGATTCTTCCGATAAACATATCTAATACATCTACTGTTCCGCCACTCTTTAATATCGCAAGTGGGGTCGCTGTTGTGACTCCATCATATGTAAATGTAGTCATCTTTCCCGCAAATGATATTAACAGGAAACATCTGGCTCCAAGTGCCGGATTCATAAAGTTCTGACCCAGACCACCAAATAACTGCTTCACTATAATAATAGCAAATGCGCTTCCGAGTATCGCCATCCATACCGGAACCTCCGGTGAAAGATTCAATGCCAGAAGCAGGCCTGTTACGACTGCACTGAAATCTTTTACAGTACTATTCCTGTGCAGGAGCATTTCCACACCCCATTCAAAAAAGATACAGGATGCTATACAGGTTAAGATCAGCACAAATGCTTTTGTTCCAAAATTATATACACCAAACACACTCGCCGGCAGTAACGCAATGATTACGTCCAGCATCAGGGATGATGTCGTTTTCCGATCTCTGACGTGCGGAGATGCGGAAATCTTCAATGTTGTTTCTTCCATGTCTCCACCTCCTACCTCTTCTTACTTGCCAGAATGTTCTTTCTAGTTCCTGCTATTGTCTGTGTCAGATGTCTCTTGGCAGGACATACATAAGAACAACAGCCACACTCACAGCATTCCATACCATCATGTTTTAAGAATGCATCTATATTGCCATGCTCTGCATATTTTGCAAGATCTGACGGAATAATTCTTCCCGGACAGACATCCACGCATCTTCCGCAACGGATACATGCAGATGGCTCCCAGTCCTGAACCTCATCATGTGTCATACAAAGAAGTGCCGACAGTCCTTTTACTGCCGGAACATCGAGTGAGAACATCGCTTTACCCATCATAGGTCCACCCGCAATGATCTTCTCCGGCAGCTTGCCATCCTTAAAACCGCCTGCTGCTTCTATGATCTCCCGACAGCTTGTACCATTATGAACCAGCAGATTACATGGATTAACGATAGCATCACCTGTAACCGTTACGATTCTGGTGTACAGTGGCTTACCCTCGATCACCGCTTCATAGATGGAAACGATCGTATCTGTATTATGTACGATACAGCCCGCATCTGCCGGAAGCATCTTGGAATTCACATATCTTCCTGTCGTTGCATAAATCAACTGACGTTCCGCGCCCTGTGGATATTTGGTTTTTAAGACCTTTACCTCGATCTTATCGTTATCAGCCAGATGCTCGGAGATCTTTGCGATCGCTTCCGGCTTATTGTCTTCGATCGCGATAATTCCCTTTGCTTTATCAAACAGATTTACACAGATCTGAAGTCCAAGGATCAGCTTTTCTGTCTCCTCTAACATTCTTCTGTAATCAGATGTCAGATACGGTTCACACTCCGCACCGTTTACAATGATATATTCGATATCATCTTCATTTTTCGGCGACAACTTTACATGAGATGGGAAACCTGCACCACCCATTCCGACGATACCTGCCTCCTTGATCATATCCTTGATGTCTTCTCTGTAGAGTGTAGAGAGATCTCTCACATTCTCAGAGAAATCAATCGTTTCAAATAAACCGTCATTCTCTATTACGATTGAATTTACTTTATTACCGCCATTTGTCATCCTCGGTTCGATCATTTTTACCGTTCCTGAGATTGAAGAATGGATATTTGCCGAAACAAATCCTCCCGCCTCTGCAATCTTCTGTCCTACCAGTACACGGTCGCCACGCTTTACGATCGGAACAGCCGGTGCACCTATATGCTGACTGAGCGGATAAACACACTCTCCCTTTGGAAGATATTCTCTGACAGGCTTGTCTTTTGTTAGATCTTTGCCTTCATATGGATGAATACCACCCGAAAAAGTTAATAAACCCATCTGCATACCTCTTTCTCTCGTTATTCTTATCAATTCATTCTCTGTTATCGAGAAAAACTAATCATATAATAATACTTCACAGGGTCAAAAACAACCCTAAAACTTGCCAATCTGACCGCCAACCGCCCGTATGACAAATGCTGCCGCAAGACCGATCAGAACTCCCGCGATCGTTCCGGAGACCAGTAAAAACGGAGCATATATCAGGATATTTTGATTCTTTATCACCAGATATGCAACGATAAGCTGACCGACATTATGTCCGACACCTCCAAGAATACTCGTTCCCGTTGTTGAAAAGAATCCGAGTTTAACGGAGATCCACATAAACAGCATACTGACTGCTGCTCCGGCAAGACTGTATATCATAACGGTAAAATTGCCAAATAATAAAGACGACAGGAAGATACGGAGCGCGGATACCAAAACCGCATCCGCAAGTCCAAGCTTGCACAGCACTACAATAGTTACAATATTGGCAAGTCCGATCTTGATTCCCGGTACCGCGATATCGATTCGGATAAAGGATTCGATATATGAAAACACCATTGCAACCGCAATAAACATTCCAAGCTGTGCTATCATTCCTGCGCTGTTGTGCGTCTTTTTCTGTCTCTTTCTATTTGTAGATTTTTTTTGGGAAGTTTTTTGTTTCTGGCCCATCTTTTCTTTCTATTATCCCTTTCCTGCTATACTATGAACGGATCTTATCGATTATCATATTCTGATTCCTGTCCAACATCACCTTCCACCTGAATCACCAGCTTATGCGGCAGGCAGACAATATTCTCTCCGGTCTTCGATATCTTCCCCATACGAATACATACCTGATCCGGACAGTCTGCATCTGTTACATACGCAATGCCATTCTCTATCACCAGCGTATTCGTTCCTTTTGCGGTCTGAATCTCTTTCGTGGTATCTGTATCCAGATCATATCTGCCGATTTCTTTCTGATCTACATATATAACAACCTGACTGCCTTTTTTCTGACCCAGCCGGATAACTCCATAACCGACAATTCCTAAAAGGATCATCATAAGTGCCAGAATGATATCTCTTTTTTTTATCATTTTACTTTATAGTCTCCATTTGTTATCGTGAACTGTTTTCCTGCCTGCTCTGTCATATGTATATTCTTATCCTCATCAATCAGAATCGCATCTGCGTCGAAGCTTTTTACAAGCTTAAGTGCCTGATCCACAGGAAGCAGAATACACATCGTTGATAAGGCATCACTTAATGCTCCGCTTTCACAGATCACTGTCGCTGATATCGTTCCGGTGTCTGCCGGGTATCCGGTCTTTGGATTTAAGATATGATGATACCGTTTTCCATCCTGAATAAAATACTTCTCATAATCTCCGGATGTTGATATATAGACCGGATGCTTGTCTGACCGGACTTCTATGGTTCCCATCATATCATTTTCAGTTCCTCTCGGATCTCGAATACCGATCCGGAAACCGGAACCATCCGGCTTTGCGCCGTAGCATAAGACGCTGCCGCCGACTGCCACACAAGCGCCTTCCACCTGATTTTCTTCAAGGTTTTCTGCCACCTGGTCACAGGCAATGCCTTTTCCCATCGCACCGAAATCAAGGCTTAAGCCTGCTTCATCAAACAGCACATACCATGTTCCATTCTCTGAAAGATCACTTGCCTGTGTCAGCTCTTTCCCCTGTTCATCTACGATATGCACTTTCGAATCGTCAACTGCCGAACAGGCTTCTTCTATCTTCTGAGTCTCTGGTACTTGCTTCTTTCCGTCTTCGATACCCCAGCAGGATGCTAACGGTCGGATCGTGAGTGCCAGCAGATCATCCCCCGCTTCGCTTACCTCCCTTTCCTGTAAGACCACATATGCAAGGTCATAGCTTATCTCATAAGGCTCTCCTGCCTTATATTCATGATTCACACGGTATACCTCTGAGCCTTCTATCCGCCATGAGATCTGTTCACGCTCCAGTCTGCTTACACAGTCAATCACTGCATCCGCATCCTGTCTGCCCTGATCCGAATAGACCGATACCGTAACTGCGGTTCCCATGGCAAATCCGGTCGTCGTATACCCTTCTTTTTTCTGATTATCCTTTCCGGTATAAAAGATAAACGCAATTACCAGCCCGATACACAATATGCCTGATAATAATGCAAGTTTATTCTTCAAAGCATTTATTCCTCCATATATAACAGCCACTACAGGCTTAAACGCACTTTGCAAACTTATTCACAGGAACATCACCCGTGTAAATAAAAAGAGCTGTTGCCGACCACGGTTCCAGCTCTCTTTTTGTCTCTGTCCGCAAAGCTCCTCGCTCCGCAGCTTTTTCTATCCTCTGTAATATTTCAGGATCGCAGCTACATCAAAATATCTGCTTCCAAAATCTTTATAAATGGCATTCTTCGTCATCACATAGACAAATACATCACCCTGACCCTTAATTCCGTCTAAAGCAGATGGCTCGATTGCAACTGCAAAATCATCAAAGTGAAGTGCAAGTGTAAAGCCCTCTGTATAATATGTATTATACAGATTCATCACTGTGAGCTCTGTCTCCGGTGTGATCGTCATATCTGAGATCGTAAGGCTGTTACCTCTTGGAATATTCATATATACCTCAGCTTTCATTTCTTTACCGAAGGAAAGCTTTACGGATACAGGATCTTCCGTCGCACGAATGCTTTTCAGAACCTCTGCTGCTTCGGCCGGTATTGCTCCCGGTGTCTTCGTGCAGTCTACAACTTCACGTCCTGCCATATATTTCTTATCCAGAATGTTGACACATTTTACAATCTTGTTGTCATTTCCCGGATTCGGTAATATGCTGGCAACCTTGTAATAGTCTTCGTTCTCTAAGATCTCCTTGAACAATAAGCTCTTAATATCATAAAACTTTGCCAGCATTACAGGCTTGTAGTCCATGTACTTAATCGCTGACCGTATTTCATTTATATCTCTGATTTCCATTTGTATATTGTCTCCACTTCATTCAAATTTGTTCCGCTCAAATCATACATCCATTTTCTGATCTTTGCAACCCGGTTTTTAATGGAATTCCTGACAGACCAGTTCTCGCAGTCGATATCGGAAAGCTTTCTCGTATTCCTCGTCTTCATCGACGCTGTGATTTACCTCCTCAAAACAGGCTCTGCGGATAGCTTCCTGTGTAAATATCGTAGGGCTTTCGTCGTCTCTGCCCCAGTAGAACACTGCACCATCAATACTTTCATTTCCATAGATCTCCTGCATCCGGCTGATGCAGCTCTCATCTCCCAGGAACACATGACAGATACCGGCTAATGATTTACAGAGAACCTCTGCATTGATCGTATATCCGTCAAAATCCTGCGCCCAATCCGGAATCTGCTCCGGCTTATCTACAAGGATCACCGGAAGGCTTCTACCATCATGCGAAAGAAGATTTTTAAGTTGGCCCGCGGATATCGGAACCGCTTCGGTGTCTTCATCCATAAATACACCCGCATCCAGGAATCCGACCTGATTAAATATATCCCGCATAAACTTCGGTCGATTATACCGACGCTCTCTGGAATAGATATTCTCACAGATATGACGGCAGGTCAGATACAATCCATCGCTTTCTTTTCGGAGTTCTGCAACCACATGCCAGATCATACCGGCTTCTTCATTGCTGATCGTCTGCATATCCATTAGAAAATATTCCTTCTCTGCAACAACCTTTAACTTATACCCCATCACTTCATAAGAAACAGACTCCATTTTTTTTGGCATCTGTCCAAATATCAGGGAGATATGCTGGTACGCCCATTCGTATATGATCTCACTTGCCCGGTCAAATCCGTCATCCCGTATCCGTATCGTCTGGTCAAATACCAGATCCGATACCAGCGGCCGGATCTCCTGCTTGATCTCCTTGTTCAACACCCTGCCGAACTGTTCTCTGTCAAGCTGTGCTGATATGAATTCGTCATTTACCACTTCTTTATTAATGAGGTAGATTACCCTATTCGGCGACAATACCTTCTGATATTTTTTATTCAGCAGAATATTTACAAGCTGCTGCTTGGATACCGCCCAGAACTTCTCTACCACCTCGGGATGTTCATCAAAATATGCACGGACCTCAGGCTTGATCTTATCCTGTGTAATCTTTAACCGGTATTTGCTTCGGATCGCATTTTCCCAGTTTTTCTTGATATACTGGTCTCTGGCCAGATTATCGAAGATCTGCACGATTGACCAGTCGCACAGCTCTAGGTTTGCGATAATACTGTTCATCATGCGGGCATCCTTCTCCTGTCCGTCCCACAGACTGCTTCTGTTATCATCGAAGCCTTCATCCATTTTATACTTATACCGCATCTCATGCTCGATCTCATGCCAACCCTCAAACAGAACCGTTCTGAGCTGAACCTCAAAGGTCCGGTCAAACGGCTGCTCCCACAACTGATCGGATATATTGATCAGATATTTGCTTGGGATCTTAAATACACCATTGCACTTCTGGGCTTCAAACCGGTTCTCTTCCCATGCTGTCTTTGACCAATTATCTACCATAAAGGTGTCTTCGAGCAGTGCTTCACTGATCCTGATATCTTCTGTATAAAATAAATTAATACGGATACCGATCAGATCCTGTATCTTCTTATCATCTTTTCCCGTGCCATATTTTCCTGTATCTAACTTACGCTGTAATGACGTCAGTGTCTTTACTCTCGACATGCTGTGAAAATAGATTCCGGCATTTCTGAGCTTCGTCATCAATGTCTGTTCCAGCTTCGTTCTTACATCATTCAATTCCTGAATATCTTTGTCACTGATCAGTGCAAAAGACTCATTATTACGTTCCATGTAACCACCTGCTTTTCAAATAACTTTCACCCGTAAAAAACGCACAAAAATACACTATTATGATACCATTTTATTCCCTTGTCAGTCAATTTTTATGGCATAACCTTTTTCTAAATTTTATGTGAAAATCGGACCCGTTTATTAAAAATCTATTTCATTGGATATTGCTTATTTCCTGACACACCGATATAATGTTATGAGATCTGACAAGATACAAGAAAATAAGTAGGAGGAATCTTATGATTCTCGATTGTCAAAATATAAGTAAAGCATTCGGAACCAACGTAATTCTCGATAATGTATCCTTTCATCTTGAAGATAAGGAGAAAATGGCGATCGTTGGTATCAATGGTGCAGGAAAAACAACATTATTAAAGATCATTATGCAGGAAGAAGAAGCAGATTCCGGGCAGATTGTGTTATCTAAAGACCGTACGATCGGCTACCTCTCCCAGCATCAGGATATTTTCTATGACGATACGGTATACGGCGTGATGGAGGATGCCATGAAGCCCGTGATCGAGCTTCAGGATAAGATCCGCAAACTGGAACAGGATATGACAACACTGACCGGTGATGAACTGAACGCTGCTCTCTCGACCTATAATCGTTATACCCATGAATTTGAATATAAAAACGGATACGCCTATGAAAGCGAGATCACCGGAGTATTAAGGGGACTTGGCTTCTCCAAAGAAGATTTCGATCGTCATACCGATACCTTATCGGGCGGACAGAAAACCCGTCTCTCTCTCGGCAGACTTCTGCTTACGAAACCGGACATCATCATCTTGGACGAGCCGACCAACCATCTGGATATGGATTCGATCAGCTGGCTTGAAACCTTTCTGACAGGCTATCAGGGAAGTGTGATCCTCGTCTCCCACGACCGTTATTTTCTGGATAAGATCGTATCAAAGGTCGTAGAACTCGATCGTGGTCATAGCACCATATATAACGGAAACTATACCTACTTCTCTCAAAAACGTGCTGAGATCCGGGCAAATATGATGAAAGCCTACTTAAACCAGCAGGCAGATATCAGACATCAGGAAGAAGTTATTACAAAGCTCAAGCAGTTCAACCGTGAAAAATCGATCAAGCGGGCAGAAAGCCGTGAAAAAATGTTAGACCGTGTGGAACGTCTGGACAAGCCAACCGAATTAAACAGCGAGATGCGGCTGACACTGGAACCATCCGTTATCAGCGGTGAAGATGTACTTACGATTGAAGGACTGTCCAAAGCATTTGAACAGTATAATCTGTTCTCCGATCTGAATATGGAGATCAAACGAGGTGAGCATGTCGCCCTGATCGGCGGAAACGGAACCGGTAAGACTACGATCTTAAAGATCATCAACAAGCTTGTTCCAAAGGATGCCGGAACCGTAATCTTAGGCTCCCGTGTCAAGATCGGTTACTACGATCAGGAGCATCAGGTTCTGAATATGAATAATACTGTATTTGACGAAATCAGCAACGCCTACCCTGATCTGACCAATACCAGGATCAGAAATGTTCTTGCCGCCTTTCTGTTTACCGGAGAGGATGTATTCAAGCGGATTGCAGACTTGAGCGGTGGCGAAAAAGGTCGTGTATCCCTTGCTAAAATGATGCTCTCATCTGCAAACTTCCTGATTCTCGATGAGCCGACCAACCATCTGGATATCACATCCAAGGAGATCCTTGAAGAAGCGATACGAAGCTATACGGGAACAGTCCTTTATGTATCTCATGATCGATATTTTATCAATCAGACAGCAACAAGGATCATCGAATTAAAGGACAAGAAGTTGACGAATTATATCGGAAACTATGATTACTACGAAAGTCACAGAGTCCAGCCGGTTTCCACCGGAAAGCAGGCATTTGCACCGGTTTCTGATACTGTCTCTCAAGAAAAGCAGCCGGAATCTCAGGCAAAGCTCTCCTGGAAGGAAAACAAAGCCGAACAGGCAAGACTTCGTAAAAAAGCAAATGATCTGAAAAAACTGGAAGACAAGATCGAACAGCTTGAAAATCATCTGGCTGAAATTGATGAAGAATTTCTGGTTCCTGAAAATGCAACAAATGTTGCACTGTTAAATGATCTGACGAAAGAACGAAACTCCGTAGAAGAAGAGCTGAACACATTGTATGAACAATGGGAAGAATTATCTTCCGAGGAGTAAATGTCCCTCCCCTTTTGTCTGTACTTTATAATTCCAATCTAATAAAAAGCATTAGATACAGACTTCCGATGTTGTCTGTTATACACAACATCAACAAATCTGTCATCTAATGCTTTTTCTAAAATATAACATAAAACTACATATATTCTTTAATCAATAACATTTACAATCTTTCTTGCATATGTATTTGTATTGTTAGAAGCTGGTATGCAATAGACGCTGTTACTGATATACACCTGACTCGTCTTACCCATGCCGCCATGGATACACCAGTAGGTTCCGTCATTTCCATAATAAGTACCCCAGTCTTTTACACAAGCTTCTGCTTTCTTCTTGGATATTCCTATCTTCACAAGATAATCCTTTACTGCCTGTGCATTTTCAAATTTACCAAGATATAACGATACATGGCTGGCTTCTTTACTCTTACCCTTATAATATATGATCATATCTCCCGGAGTAAGTGCATCATATGAAAATGGTGTTACATTCGAATTCAGTACAACTGAATCAGGTTCTAACCAATTCGTACCATCTGAAAGTGTCAGCTTAGCTGAAATCGTCGCAGTACCGCCCCATTCCGTTCCTGTATACATACGATCCAGAATAATACCACCTGTCACCTCATCTGTATATTTCACAGCCAACTTAAAAACAGGATTATCTCCGCCGGCAAGTGCATATGCCTGATCGGCAAATACATTACATGGGATATTTGTCTTACCGAGATATGTATTGATCACTCGTGCCATCCATTCATCGGTATTCCAATAGAGTGTGCCCTCAAGCCGTCTTGTATATGCTCTTCCATAACGATCAAAATCATAGATATAATTACCGATCTCCTGACTACCGGTCGTTGCGGTTCCGCTTTCACCGATCAGATAGTATACATCTTTACCATTTATCTGTACTGTTACAAGCCCGGTCACAGGTTCATTCAGATATATTCCCTGCTTATAGACAGAACAATCCTGCTCCGCATCATAATATATATACTTGGACACTTTGCCTGCAGCATCTGTATACACTGCTGACCAGTCATCTATCGTATGCCAGCCTTCCCCTGTTAACAGCTTGCCGTCCAAACCGGCATAGTAATAATATGTTTTGTATGACACGAGCATATTCTTCATTTTCTGCCATCTGTTTGTATCTGTGTTATGACACCACATTGTTTTCTGATAAGCACCGGTCTTATATTTTTCGGTAAAATACTTGTACTGCAGCACTCCATCTTCATTATAATAATGAATCTCGCCTTTCTTTGCAGGAGTCCAGATATTCTTTGCTTTCTTCCATTTGTTATTTATCAGTTGATAAAATCTATATGTATTATCTTTGTAAACACGTTTGTAAAGAACCGTGCCTTTCTTCATATAATAAGAGGTTGTGTCATTCTTATCATACCAACAGGACGTTGTTCCAAGCTTCGACTTCTTAAAGTAATAATATACCCCATTGATCTTATGGATTCCATCTGCCGCATATGACCATTTCTTGTTCTTATAAAGCATATATCTTCCGGCTTTATCTGCCTTTGTATAATCAGCCGCATAGAAGATTCTGGTATTATGTCCACTTGCCGCAAAATAGCGATCTATCTTCTTAAGCTTCACCCATGTATTTCTTACCGCTTTTCCGTCCGCTCCAAAATAATAGCCGTATTTTCCAACTTTTTTATAATAGTTGATTCTTGCGCGTCCATCCTGAAAATAATAGTACTCTCCGGCTATTTCCTGAAAGCCCTGTTCCAGATTCCCGGCTTTATCAAATCGATACTCTACATCATTGATCGTAAGAAACTTGTTTGTAACACGCTTCTTACCACTTGCCTTGTACTGATAACAAACGAGACCGTTAAAACGATATTTCACCTGCTTCTTTGATACATAGACATATGTCTTGCCGGATTGGTACCAACCGGTCTTTGTCACCTGTTTTCCCTTCTGGAAGAAGTAATAAACACCGTCGATCTCTTTTACGCCCTTTGCCTTTGCCCCATTGATATAATAAGTATCCATGGAAAATCCGGTTGTCAGGATCGAATAATCATCTGCATAATAAAAGCCATTTTCCAGATATGTATTTCCCGTCTTATTCTTCTTGATCTGAAGTACCGTCTTCGTTGTAGATGGCTTAAAGCTTGTGGACATATTGGCAAGATAAGAAGAAGTATCATAGGAACCGGTCCACTCACTGTCTCCATCTGCTACAACTGCCCATAATCTGTCACCGTAATCGATCAGTATATAACGGATCTTTGTACTCTCATCGACCGCCACGCCTCTGTAATAATCAGACTTTACAGCATAATCATACCGGAATGATCCATCCTTTGCATTTGAAAATGTATGTGTTTCCTCGTCCTGCGTCAGTTTTGTTTTCTTTGGTGTTGCTGCTTCTGCGGTAAATGACACACCGGATGCCATCAATACAAATATAAGGCAACACAGCAACAGTCTCATTTGTTTTTTCATCTGTTTCATCTCCATATAATCATGTAAAATCTCCGTGTAATCTCCATCTGCCCGAAAAGCAATACGAAAATCACAAAATATAACAATGTCTTTAGCTGTGGAGATATTATTTGTTTCCTTTCTTCTCTGTCCACAGATATGGGGTTATCTGGTAGACATAATAAGAAACTCTTGAAGTGAAAATCGACACTCAACAAATGCTTATTTTAAGCCATTTTTTGAACATTTGTCTCCACTAACACCAGTTATACCACCATTGAGTCTCCACGAAAAACAGTTATTTTAGCATTATGAATGGTATTTTTGTATTGTTTTTCGACAAGATTATCACCCGATTGAGAGATGGTGTCAAGTACATCTGCAAATTTATTCATCTCTGTCTCCATATGCTGTGGCATAACAGATGTATAGAGATCCATTGTCATTTGTAATGTAGCATGTCCCAGATATTTTTGTACTGTCTTTGGTGTAATACCAGCTTCAAAGCAACGTGTGGCAAATGTGTGACGAAAACAATGAGCAGAAAATGATTCCATTTCATCTAAATAGTCTTTTGTTAGATTGATCTCTTCAATGATTTTGTTGATTGCATCACATACAATTTGAGAATTTAAAGGTGTATTAAATCTTGTTGTGAATAACAAATCTACACAATCTTCCCTGACATTTTTTGTGATTGGCTGTTTGGACGCTACAGCTCTTTTTTGCATGAACTGCTTCTTTAAGGCTAATTCACATTGTCTATTAATTGGTATCTTTCTTGTACTTGTATTTGTCTTAGGGTCTTCAAAATGAAAATCCTTTTTGGCATCACCTTCGTATTGTTGGTATACAAGCGTTTTTCTGACATTGATGACCATATGATCCCAATCAATATCTTCCCATTTTAACGCTGCAAGTTCTCCAATTCGCATTCCTGTTGATACAGCAGTTACGAATAGATTGTCGTAGAATGTGCCTTTACAACAATCGAAGAAGGTTACTTGTTCTTCTCTGGTTAATACTCTAATATCTTTTTTTTCGTCTCTTTTTAAAGTGATTCCTTTCGCTGGATTTCTTCGCACATATTCATTAATCAGAGCTTTATTAAAAATATCAACCAGTAAGATTTTTACTTTATTACAAGTTTCAAATTTGTATCCATTCTCTTTTAACTCTTTGAGCCTCTTTTTAATTTGATATTGAGTGATATCTGCTAAATTGAACATTCCAAGATAAGGTGATATATGCTTTTTGTATACTGTATTGTAATATTTCTTTGTATTTTCACGTATCACATCAAACTTATAAACATTCATCCATTCTTTATACCACTCATCTAGTGTGACACTTTCTCTAATGTTTATTTGTTTATCATCTTCATATAAGGCTTCATTGTATCGCTTTTTGACATCTTTTAAATCGTTGCCTGAAATCGATATTCTTTTGCCAAAACGATCAACGTATCTTGCTTCGTATCTACCACTCTTTTTTTGGACAATACCTTGCCCTAATTCTTTTCCTTTTAGATCTTTGCCCAATCGTAATTCCTCCTTTATATAAGGCAAAGAATCTCTGCGTGTATGTATTATACCACACAAAGATTCTTATTGTTATATCAATCTCATATAAAATGCTTACTATTTAAATATTTCTCGAATTCATTTCTTTTAATTAACTGTTTATTACCCACTTTTAATAAGAAAGGACATGCCGTTGCGGATAATAGTTTTCTAATTGTAGTTTCTCCAATATTAGAGTATATCGATGCTTCTTTAATGGTAAGATTAATCTTATCCTTAATTTCCACTGTTTGTTCTATATATGCTCACCTCTTTAATTTGTTCCAGTAGACCCAATTCCACCTCTTGATTCATCATCTAAATGATCAACTTCTACGAATTCGATCTCAGGCTGAATCTTCTGGATCTCAAACTGACAAATTCGATCGTTCTTATGAATTATAGTGTCTCTCATAGCAATAGCAGGGAATTTCCAACAGTCATTATCTCCGCTGTAACTATTATCTATTTGACCAACACTATTTGCTAGAATAATGCCAAAATTCTTATATGTACTACTTCTTGGGTACACATTTGCTTTGTAACCTTTAGGCAACTTCATGCCTACGCCAAGAGAAATTAGCCGGAATTCACCCTTCTTCATTTCTACTGTTTCGGCAGCACGAAGATCAATTAAATCTCCCTTGCTAATCTTTTCCATTTTATCTATCTCATCGTCAAAATACTTTATCTTAATTGTTTCCATATTATAAGTTCTCCTTTAAATATTTAATATACTTATCCCACTTGCCAATAGAATGTATGTATTCCTTGCCACGCAATCCTTTTAATCTCATATCAGCTTTTATTTCGGATAATGGATGTTTCTTTGATACCAACGACTTAATAAAAGAATTCTGTATAACATTAATACTGAGAAGCTTGTTTGGGGGTATATTTTGGATTATTTCTTTATACTTATTCAAGGCTTCATCTTGTATTCTATATTCATTATTTCGTGGTAAATTCTTGCTTGAGAATGGTGATATATTTGCACCATTGGTTCTAGGTTTTAACAAGGGAATAATTTTGTCAGAATTGACATATTTGAATTCAAATAGTATTTCTTCATCTGTTTCTTCTATATTATATATGATTGAAGGATTTGTTTCTTTAATCTTTTGAATGATATTTCTGCCACGTCCGATTGATGGAATATATGCTAACAAAGTGCTATTACCTTGGTAGAATACTTTATTTCCAAACTGACAGTCGATGTATAAATCTATGTCTTCATATTGTCCATTAATTTTGCGTGGGAAATCATTTGTATTTATATCTATTGGTGCTTTGATCCGATAAATGCCTTTAAACTTCTCTATTAGATATGATATTGTTCTTCACCTTCTTCTGTGAATGATGATATAAGATCATCACCTGTTTTGGCTGCACTACATAATGATGCAACTGTTATACCGAGAATGCAACCAAGAAAAAATGTTATAATTGCTACTGCCATAAAGGTATACCTCCTTTTAATCTAATCACAATATAAAACTACTTTGTTCTTAGCAAGAGATTGTTTTACATCAATTACCCTTTGGTTCTTTGAACCTCTCCACTTGAGCGTGAGGTCTTTTTGCTCATCTATATATTCTCCGTCAACCACGATATTACATAGCTCTATAATCTGATGTCGTTTGATATATAATTCATATATATCTTTTCTTAAATTTGACTCTAATGGGATAAAACTGTTGTATGAATCATACATTATCAATTTTTCCCATCGGAATCCAGTATAGAGCCAGATAGTTTTCTCAGAAAAAGAAATACGGATTTCCTTAATTAAATCTAAAACCCCATCTAAATTCTGTTCAGCTAGGCACTCACCACCAAGGAATGATACTCGTTTAATATATGGTCTATCAATTATTTTCATAAATTTATCTTTTATTTCTTCTGTCCATTCTTTACCACCATTAAAATCCCATGTTTCAGAATTGAAACAATTGAAACAATGGAACGGACATCCTTGAACGAAGAGGGAGACTCCAACTCCCTCTCCATTAGAAATATCAAGATTATGTATACTTGAATATCTCATATTTAATCCTCCGTATATTCCATGTCGTCCAAATGATAAACACGATCATGAATGTCACCATACCTACCCTGATTACCACCATTTTTTGCAGTACCAATATAACCGCAAACTCTAAATGCTATATCCATTGTTGTATTGTCAGTGTTCCCACAGCTAGGACATTCCCATTTAAGTCTATTATTTTCGTCTGATACAAGAGGAATATCACCATCAAAGCCACATTTTTCACAATAACAACTCTTTGTGTTAATCTCTGCATACATGATATTGTTATAAATAAACTTAATAACTTCTAATATAGCAGGAATGTTATGACTCATGCTTGGTACTTCGATATATGAAATTGCTCCTCCTGGACTTAATTTTTGGAATTTTGATTCGATTCTTAACTTTTCAAATGCCGTAATATGTTCAAAGACAGGAATATGATATGAATTAGTAATATAATTTCTATCAAAACCATCTAATTTTTTAAAGATATCGCTACCGAAACGAGATTTTAGGCACTTTGCAAATTTGTAAGTTGTGCTTTCCAGCGGTGTTCCGTACAAACTATAGTCAATGTTTTCAGCTTGTTTCCACTGATTGCATTTATCATTTAACGCCTGCATAACCTTTAGTCCAAATTCTTCGCCAATCCCTTCATCAGAATGAGAATGACCAGTCATAAATTTTACACATTCGTATAAGCCAGCATAACCAAGTGATATTGTAGAATAACCATCATAAAGAAGTCTGTCGATTTTTTCATGTTTCTTTAATCTTGCATATGCTCCATGCTGCCATAGAATAGGTGCTACATCAGAAGACGTACCAAGTAATCGCTCATGTCTTGCTCTTAATGCTTTATGGCATAATTCCGTTCTTTCTTCAAAGATTTCCCAAAACTTATCAAAATCTCCGTCAGATGAGAAAGCAATATCTGGAAGAGAAATTGTTACAACACCTTGATTAAATCGTCCATAATATTTGTGTTTGCTTGGATCGAAGTTCTTTGCGTTTGCAATATTTCCTACTTTATCTGTAAATCTATCAACGGTCAGAAAACTTCGGCAGCCCATGCATGTATAGACATCACCTTTTAATTCAAGCATCATTTTTTCGGATATGTAATCAGGGACAAGTCTCTTAGATGAACATTCAGCAGCTAATTCTGTAAGATACCAATATTTAGAATCTTCTGTAATGTTATCTTCTTCTAATACATAAATAAGCTTTGGAAATGCAGGAGCAATGTAAACGCCATCTTCATTTTTTACCCCTTGAATTCTCTGGTGAAGCATTTCTTCAATTAACATTGCCAAGTCAGCTTTCTCATATTCGTTTTTTGCTTCGTTCAGATACATAAAAATTGTGATAAAAGGTGCTTGTCCATTTGTTGTCATAAGCGTGACCAACTGATACTGGATTGTTTGAACACCTTTTTCTATTTCTTCTTTTAATCGTTTATTTGTTATATTAACGACTTCTGCAAGGTCTTCATTATAGTCACTAATCAATCCATTATCATATAATTCTTCTGTTACATTCTTTCTGATTGATTTTCTACTCACATTAACAAATGGAGCAAGATGAGCTAAAGATATGCTCTGTCCACCATATTGATTACTGGCAATTTGTGCAATTCCTTGTGTGGCAATATTACATGCCGTAGAAAATGCATGAGGTTTTTCGATTAACACTTCACTAATTACTGTGTTGTTTTGAAGCATATCTTCTAAATTAACTAACCCACAGTTATGCATATGTTGAGCAAAATAATCTGCATCGTGAAAATGAATAATACCTTCATTATGAGCTTGAATAATTTCAGGAGACAATAAATATCTTTTTGTAGCATCTGTGCTTATAATTCCTGCCATATAATCTCGTTTTGTAGGATTTAAAATTGGATTTTTATTGGCATTCTCGTGTAACCAATACTCATTATCATCATCCAATAGGCTATTAATTTCTTCATCTGTTGTATTCTCATTTTCTCTCTGAAACTCACGAATACTTCTATATCCCTCGTATGCTTTTGCAGTAAGTCTCTGCTTTTTAGTAATCAATTTATCATAAACCATTGATTCAATATCAGAGATGCTTACTTCGTCTTTATCCTTGCATTCATTTTCAATCTCGTCTGCAATATCTTCTGCAATCTTTTGTTTTACAATACCTGAACCATTTTTCATTGCTTTAAGAATTGCTACTGAGATTTTTGATTTATCAAAATTAACTTCCGTACAATCTCTTTTAATTACTTTTGTCAATATATATATCCTCCTATCTGTTTCTCATAATTCCGTCCAAATTATAGTGGGTTAGAAATTCATCAGAAGTCTCCGGATGACCAGCTAAGAACTCTTCTACATCTTTGCCGATGGTTGGATTATTGTTCCATACTGTCACAATGTCACTCAACACATCGTACATACTTCTAAATTCGTCATCATTGCCTGGGTTCCTTGTTTCAACACCAAGCGAATTGATATACTCTTCTGCTTTTAATAAATCGTTTGTCATTGCTGTTTTTACTTCATATTCTGCTTTACTAACGTTCATTTTATCTCCTTTCCTGATTCCACAAGAAATCAACCTTTCCACCTACTCTTGATCAAACCACTTGCATATCACTGCTGTTTGATAAGGTAATCTGCCATAATTATCAACTATACAATCTGCAAGTGTCTCCATCCCTTGATTTCTCACCTTTAACTTCTTGTTACGTTTTTTCACCTTTTTAACGGCATCTTTTGTAGTATATATAGACATTATTCGATGATTAATTTCATGTTTATCTACCTTTAAATAAATAGACTTAAACTCTGGGAAGTACGAAACTAATGTATGTAACTTTGCCATATCTTCTACTATAACAACTTTATTTCCACCAGCATAATCAGAATATTTAGTTCCGATATAATTAATACCATCATTTGTTTCAAAAGCTTCCCAATATAGGAACTGGTCACTATCAATCATTTCACAAAATTCTTTGTCACTAATATGATAGTTATTATCGTATCCATAATCAGGAGTTGTCGTATAATATCTAATGGTATCGTATCCCATAGTCAATAATTCATTTAACACAGTATGTCTACCACTACATTCTTGCCCTATTAATGCAATGCTCATATACATTCCTTTCTTATATAATTCTCTCTGAGCACAAATTCAGAGTCCAATAAGTTGTTGAGTCATCATAGTTGCGGTAATCTACTGCCATCTGATAATCTCTAATACTATATTCTCTGTTTCCATGTGTTGCGGTTATCATATGATCAGGTCTACTCAATAATTCATTCGCTAACTCATGGCTTGTCATATATTTCACTACTTAACTAAACCTCCTAAAAAATCATTAACATCATGCCATTTTTTACATCTTATACCTTGCCAATCTTTGTTCCATGTATATAT
>ERZ826146.1528-NODE-1528-length-20876-cov-4.961001_pt1 | contig 20876 bp, 17 predicted proteins | sample MGYA00519857_ERZ826146 | MGnify/ENA primary metagenome ERZ826146 (study PRJEB31778, sample SAMEA3449222) | human gut metagenome | biome: human gut; feature: human-associated habitat; material: faeces | place: United Kingdom | collected 2010/2012 ...
GAAAGAAGCTGCGCCGCGGGGGAGGCGACCCAAATGGCTTTCTCATATCGTCTTCCACAGGGAACCGCCCTTTTTCGTGCCGCTTTAGGCGTTAGCGGCGGCTGCCTTGATTGCCTCGAGGGCGTCTTCGCGGATCTTCTTCTTGTTCACATAGCTGCGAACGATCACAACGTTGCCGTGGAGCTCGGGGGCGAGCTCCTTAACGGTGATGAACAGATCCGGATTTGCGGAAGAAGCACCGTTCAGGTCCATAGACTCAACGTCGGCCTTGATGCCCTCCTCCTCGCAAAGCTCCTCGACTTTGCCAGCGAGCATCAGGCTAGACCCGATGCCGTTTCCGCATACGGTGATGATATGCATGGCAACCTTCCTCTCCTACACGTGACGGTTTTCCGTCTATCCAAAAGCGACGACGCATCGCCGTGCCATTAAGGCCTAAAAGAATGAACGCATGGTCTCCAAAACCTGCTCGGGCGTATCGCATGCACTGAGCTTGGCAACGCAGTCCTCGTCCTCGAACATCTGCGAAAGCTCCGCCAAGCAGCCAAGATGAGCCTTGGGGTCGGGTGCGCAAATACCCACGAGCACGTGAACCGGATCGAAATCCTCGTGTCCAAACGCAACGGCAGGGTCAAGCGTGACGATACAGATCCCCGCTTCGCTCACATTACCATCTGCCTGAGCGTGGGGCATGGCGATGCCCTCTTCCAAGACCATATAGGGGCCGAATTTGTGAACCGATGAAATCATGGCGTCAACATAGCTCTGGTCGCATTTGCCAGCGTCTACGAGCAACTTACCGCATGCCCTGATCGCTTCCTCCCAGTCGAAGGCCTCGACGTGGCAGGCAACAAGCTCGGGTTTAAGAAGATCGGTCAGCATGCTCGTCCCCTACTCCTCGGGCAAGATATGAAAACCAAGCGCCTGAACGTCGCGGGCAAAGCCCTTGACCGTATCAAGCGAGTACTCAAGCAAATCTTTCCCGAAATTCTTGCGCTTGGCAAGAATAGCATTGGGGACCGTAATGATCTGGCATCCAACGGACTCCGCCTGGAAGATATTGAGGACCTCGCGCGTAGACGCCCAGAGAACCTCGGCAGCAGGCTTAACGGCAGCCTTCTTTACGGACTCCGCCATGAGGGGCAGCGGATCGACGCCGGTATCGGCAATGCGACCGGCAAAGATGGACAGAATAGAGGGGGTCTCGGCAGAAACAGCATCGACGAACTCGTCGACCTGCTCGGGCGTGAAGATAGTGGTGACATTCACCTTGATGCCGTCGGCAGAAAGGCGCTTGACCAGCGCGGCAGTGGACTCGCCCTTGGTGTTGAGCGCCGGAATCTTAACGTAGACGTTGTCTGCCCAGGTTGCAATCTCGCGAGCCTCGGCCTCCATACCAGCCTCGTCATCAGCGAAAACCTCAAAAGAAACCGAGACATCGGTAATGTGCTCAAGAACCGTCTTGGCAAAAGCGCGGTAGTCGGTCACGCCGCCGGCCTTCATAAGGGAAGGATTGGTCGTGAAGCCCTGAACGTTGCCATTGTCATGCATGTCAAGCATGCCCTCGAGGTTAGCGCCGTCGGCAAACACCTTGATCGCCATGTTCGGTCCTTTCTCATCTAACGCTATTGCTATCGAAAGCCTTCTTCTTTGTTTCAAAAGCTTTTCGGTTTTCTTTTATAAACCATTTCAAAAGCTATCGAAAGCTCAATTGTCAACTTTCCGTGAACGGTCGAATATCGGGTGTGAACGTGCTTCTTTTTGGCGGCGCCTTCAGAATGAGACTCTTTATAGCCCGTCTACGTGCGAATTATCTGCTACGCATGCATTTGGGACATGCCATTCCGTTCATTCGATTCATTCGAATTTGCCTTGTTCTTTTCATATCGATACGTTATATTTCGATTACGAAAGGCGCATCTTTTGCCTTTTGTTCAAAAGGAGCGGCATATGGCATCTACTTCAGACCTTTCACCGGCCGAGCGTCAGCGATTTATCATGAATTGGCTGGCCGAAAAGCCAAATATCTCGGTATCCGACATCGTTCGCCGTTTTTCGGTTTCGGAAGTCACCGCACGGCACGACCTCGTCTCACTGGAATCCGAAGGCAAGCTGCGTCGCGTACGCGGCGGAGCGGTATCGCTTTCTCGCTCCAACGCAATCTCGTATCCCGAGGAGCGCATCAATGTCCAAGTCGAGGCCAAGGAGGCCATCGCCGCAACCGCAGCGACTCTTGTTGATGATGGCGATGTTCTGGTAATTGATATCGGCACCACAGGCTTTTACTTCGCTAAAGCCCTCATGGACAAGCATGAGATCACCATTATCACCGGCGATCTTGCAATCGCGAACTACGCCAGCTTCAATCTCCCCAATGCTTCGGTAGTGCTGCTGGGCGGCTCCGTGCGCAAGGGCCACCTCTATCTCGCGGGCGCACTAACGCTCGACTGCATGAGCAAACTACATGCCGACAAGGCGTTTGTCAGTGCCGACGGATTCCACCCCGACCACGGCTTTACCGTCGAGCACGACTTCTCGGCCATGATTAAGCATATGTACCTGGCCAACTCAAACCAGGGCTATATGATGGTTGACCAGGGAAAGTTCAACAAGACCAGTTTTTATCAGTCCGCGCAAATCGATGACCTCGATGGCATCATCGTTGATGGAGACGACGAGGGCATCATGACGGCGGCGATCGAGAGCAGTCGCAGTCATCCCAAGCTCTATATTGCAAAATAGCTCAAATGGCCGGGTCGCCCCACTGCGGGCAACCCGGCCATTTATTAGATCAACCCAAAGTGGCGCATAGCTGTGACGGTGCCGTCGTGTGCGACGTCGTCGGTCACGTAGTCGGCGACCGCCTTGACCTCGGGCATGGCGTTGCCCATGGCGACAGCCGTCTCGACGGCAGCGAGCATGCCCAGGTCGTTGCCCGAATCGCCAAAGCCAAAGGTGCGCGCATTTCCCTCGCGGCCCAGATACGTCAGCGCTCGCGCCACGCCCACGCCCTTGTTGATGCCCTTGGGGCTCAGCTCGCGATTCTGGCCACCGGTGTTGCAGGCCTCAAAATAGTGCTCGATAAAGCCGTCATCGTTGGCTACGCGAGCCAAACTGGGCACATTGAGGCATACCTTGCCCACGCGCAGACTGCCGTCGACGCGCATTTCCTCGGCGCTGTGCACCACAGAAGTGCCGATCAGAGACGACTGCTCAACACCCGCGGGTTCCAGGGCAAAAGTAGCCACGTTGGTCTCGAAAAAGGCCTCAATCCCTGCCGCGGCCATACGGCGTGCAAGCTCCTCGATAACGTCCTCGTCAAAGCAGTCCTCGTGCACCACGCGGCCCTCGACCTCGAGCGTCGCTCCCGCCATGGCAACGACACCCGCAGGCTCCAAAGCACGCAGGCCATCGGCAATCAGCCACAAGGGGCGACCCGTGCAGATAAATGCCTGGTGCCCCGCATTGCGCAGGCGGCAAAATGCATCGACAACAGTCTTCGACGGATGGACTGCATTGAAGTCCTTATCGGTCATATCGTCGGGATCGAACGACGTCAGCGTGCCGTCCACGTCAAAAAAGAGCACAGCGGATTCGGGGCACGCATCAATCATATGGGTTCCTTTCGAGGATAAGGGCAAACGAAGCATCCATCATATAATGGAGCGACGCAACCAGAGAGGTCACCCATGGAATTTTACGCAAGCTGCCCCGAGGGCTTTGAGTCCGCACTCGCCGATGAGCTTAAACGCCTCGGGCTTTCGCATGTTCGCCGGCTGAAGGGCCGCGCTACATTTGAGGGCGAGCTCGAGCAAGGCTACCGAGCATGTCTGTGGTCGCGCCTGGCGAGCCGCGTGTTCGTGGTGCTCGGACGCTTTGAGGCGCAGGATGCCGATGAACTGTACGATAGCGTTTACGACATCGCTTGGGAGAGCATCGTCCGCCCCGGCGCCACCATCGCCATCACCGCCCGCGGCGTGACCGAGCAGCTGCGCAACACGCGCTTCTCGGCCCTGCGCGCCAAGGACGCGCTGTGCGACCGCCTGGCCGAGACCACGGGCCGTCGCGCCGACGTCGATGCCGCCGACCCCGATGTTCACCTACTGCTTTCGCTGCGCCAGCGCCGCGCGAGCATAAGCCTGGACCTTTCGGGCGACCCGCTGTTCAAGCGCCTGCCGCCCGCGGCGACCCGTGCCGGCGAGGACGCGCACGTGTTGCGCCCCGACTACGCCGCCCTGGTGCTGGCGCAGGTCGGCTGGACCGCACTGTGCGAGCGCGAGCTGACGGCCGACGATTACGAGAACAAAGCCCTGCCCACGCTGGTCGACGCCTCGTGCGCCGGCGGCGGTCTGCTGCTGGAAGCCGTGAACATCCTGACTGACCGCGCCCCGGGTTTTGCACGCGAGCACTGGGGTTTTGAGGGCTGGCAGCTGCATGATGCCGCCCTGTGGGAGCAGCTGCTTGCCGAGGCGCGCGAGCGCGAGGCGGCAGCGCGCGAGCGCCAGGCGCGCATCGTAGCCGTAGATATCGACCCCGCCGCCCGCAAGACTGCCGAGCGCATGGTCAAGTGCGCCGGTTACAAGCGCTTTGTCGATTTTTGCGCTGCCAAGCCCACCACCGTGCTGGACCATGCGGGCGCTGTCGCCGGCGCCGCCGTGGTCGCGGATACGACCGAGACCCCGCTGTCGCTTATGCACGACGCCATGACGCTGGTCGGCGAGCTGCGCCGCGCGCCCGAGCTTTCCGCGGCGCCGGTCGCCGCACTCACCCGCGATGGCCTTATGGCCCGCGCGCTCCATGCCGAGCCCGCGCGCTCCATCGCCATCATGCCCAATAACGAGGAGGCGGCTCTTGAGGTTTGGCCCTCGCTCGACCACGCCGCCGCGGCATTCGAAGCTGCGACCAGCGCAGATGCCGAGGAGCAGACCGCAGATGCCCAAGACGAAGCCGCCGACACCCTCATGCCCGAACCTGCCGCCACGCTCGACTTGGGCGACGGCAAGCCGCTGCCCGTGCTCATCCCCGAGTCCGAGCAGTTCGCCAACCGCCTGCGCAAAAACGCCCGTCTGCGTCGCAAGTGGGCAAAGCGCGAGGGCGTGAGCTGCTACCGTGTCTACGATGCCGACCTTCCCGACTACTCCGCCGCCATCGACCTGTACGAGGGCTGCCCGCAGACGCCGGGCCGCTGGCTCGTCATCGCCGAATACGCCGCGCCCAAGACCATCGACCCCGCACTGGCCCAGGCCCGCATGCTCGACATCTTGGCCATCGCGCCGCGCATCCTAGATGTTCCCGCCGAGCATGTGCACGCCAAGGCCCGCATGCGTTCGCGCGGCGGCTCACAGTACGGCAAGCAGGGCGCCGGCAAGGGCGGCTCGGGCGAGCGCGCCAACATCACACGCCGTCGTCTGCCGCTCATCGAAGAGGGCGGCCTTACCTTTGCCGTCAACTTTGACGACTACCTGGACGTTGGTATCTTCCTGGACCACCGCGTCACCCGCAACCTGGTGCGCGAGTACGCCAAACAGGCGCGCCGCTTCCTCAACCTGTTCGCCTATACCGGCACCGCCACCTGCTATGCAGCAGACGGCGGCGTCGAGGAAACTGTGACGGTCGACCTTTCCAACACCTACCTAGACTGGGCCGAGCGCAATATGCGCCAGAACGGCTTTGTTGGTCCGCAGCATCATTTTGTGCGCGACGACGTTCTCGCCTGGATTCGCGACCAGCGCCAGACGCGCAACCGCTGGGACCTGATTTTTGTCGATCCGCCCACGTTTTCGAACTCGTCCAAGATGGGCCGCCGCACCTGGGATGTCCAGCGCGACCATGTTGAGCTTTTGGCCGGCGTATCTCGCCTGCTTGCACAGGGCGGACATGCCATCTTTAGCTGCAACCTGCGCGGCTTCCGCCCCGAGACACGCAAGCTCGCCCGCGCGGGCGTGGTGTTGGAGGACATTACGGCGCAGACCATCCCCGAGGATTTCGCGCGCAACCAGAAGGTGCACCACTGCTATATCGTGCGCCGCCTGCCCATTGAGGACGCCATGGCCGAGGTCGGCTTTAGCGCCGAGGAGATTGCCGAGCGTGTCGAGGAGCTGCGCAACCCCGAGGCCCGCAAGCCTCGCGCGGCAGTGCCTGGCCATGTGCACGCCGGCGACGGCAAGCCGCACGTCACCGGCAGCCCCTCCCCCGCCGGCAAGCCCAAAAAGAAGAAGTTCTACGCCAGCAAGCCCAAGGGCAAATAACAAAGTTGCGGTGGAATACGGACTGCTTTGCCTGGAATTAGGCAAATTTAGACCGTATTTCACCGCAACTCATATTGGGATGGTGGTTGGCGATCTAGCCTTGGGTGACCAGGCGATAGCCGATACCCACGTGCGTTTGGATGTAACGCGGATGCGCGGGGTCGGACTCGATCTTCTTGCGCAGCGTGCCCATAAAGACACGCAGGCTCGCCAGGTCGCTCTTGGTTGCCGTGCCCCAAATCTCGTGCAGGATAAACTGGTGCGTCAGCACCTTGTCGGCGTTGTGCGCTAGCAGGCATAGCAATTTGTACTCAATCGGCGTCAGATGCAGCTCCTCGCCATCCATCGTGGCGATGCCGGCATCAAAATCGATATGCAGCTCACCGGCATCGAACGAGCCCTCAGAGGAAACACCGCCCGTTTGCGCATACGAAAGGCGTCTGAGCGTCGTGCGAATGCGCGCGAGCAGCTCCTCGACCGAAAACGGCTTGGTCAGGTAGTCGTCGGCGCCGGCATCGAGCGCACGAATCTTGTCCGCATCCTCGCTGCGCGCCGAGACCACGATGATCGGCATGCCCGACCATGCGCGCACCGACTCCACCACCTTGACGCCGTCCATATCGGGCAGACCCAGGTCGAGCAGCACAATGCTCGGTGCCTGCGATGAGGCGGCAGCGATGGCGGCATGGGCGGTCTCCACGGCCATATGACGCAAGCCGTGCGCCTCGAGCGCGGCAACAATAAGGTTGCGGACGGCGGGATCGTCCTCAACGACCAAGATGAGCGGTTTTACGGCAGAGTTCGGCACAGCGCTACTCCTTATCAAACGAAACGTCGGCGACGGGAAGCTCAATCGTAAAGACCGAGCCGTGCGGGTCCGCCGCGGCAACCTCTATGCTACCGCCATGCGCCAGCGCAATGGAGCGGCAGAGCGAAAGACCCAGGCCCACGCTGCGATGGCTGTCGGCAAGACCGTGGTTGGCGGTGTAGAACGACTCAAAGATTCGCTCGCGGTCCTCGGGCGCAATGCCCGGGCCGTCATCGGCCACCGAGCACGCCACGCGTCCATCGTCGACGCCAATCGAAATCACGATATGCGAGCCTGCGGGCGTATAGGTGATGGCGTTGTTCACCAGATTGACCACCAGCTGCACCATCAGGCGCGCATCGACGTTGACGAGCGCCGGCTCATCGCACGCCACCACCTTAAGGTCGTGCTCGCGCACGGCAGGGCTCACGTGGCGCAGCGCCTCCTCGACGATATCGTCCATGAGCTCGAGTGTGGTCGACAGGCGCATACCGCCACCCTCGAGCTTGGTGATGGCGAGCAGGTTCTCGACGGTGGCGTTGAGCCATTGCGCATCCGAGCGAATGGAAAGGAGCAGGCCGCGGCGCGTCTGGGCATCGAGCACCGCGGTGCCGGTCGAGCCCTGATCGAGCAGGACATCGGCATTGCCCGAAATACTGGTGAGCGGCGTACGCAGATCGTGCGAGATGGAGCGCAGCAGGTTGGCACGCAGCTGTTCGTTTTTGGCGAGCACCGCCGCCTCCTCGCGGGCCTCCATGGCGCGGGCGCGATCGAGTGCCAGCTCGCCTTCGCTCACGATGGCATCGGCAAGTGTTCGCTCCTCGTGCGTCAGCACGTCGGGCTCGGCAACGATAGCCAGCACGCCCACCACCGAGGCGGGGTCGCCCGAGCGCGCGAAGCCGTCGCCTGTGCGAACCGTCAGGTAGATGCCATAAAACGCCGAGCCGCCAAACGTGGCGTCGAGCGGCGTTCCCACATAGGCGGATGCCGAGAGCCGCGGCGGCATCTGCGGCGCCAGTTCGTGCACCGGTGCGGCATCGCCCACGGCCGTGTATGTCGCACGCGGCAGCAGGTCATCGCCCTCGGCGTCGGCGCTGTACCACACGACCGGACAGCCCGAAAGACGCGCCAGCTGCGTGGCCATGGCGTGAACGATCTGCTGCTCGTCGGCGCAGCGCTGTAGCATGCGGTTGGTCTCGAGCACCATATGCGTGCGACGGTCGCTGGCGGCAGCCTGTGCCAAGGCACGGCGCAGGGCCAACGCAATCGAGCTCGACACAAGCGAGACCACGAACATGATGAAGAACATGCCGGGATAGCCGCGGTCGATAAGCGACAGCGAGTAGCGCGGGTCGACAAACAAGAAGTTGTAGAGCGCCACGGCGGCAGCCGAGCTCAGCAAGCAATACAGGCGACTCCAGGTAAAGAATGCGCACAGCTGAACGGCGAACACATAGACGATCATGATGCTCGGCGCGAGACCCGGATGGTCGAGCAGCGCGCCCACAATCGTCGCCGCGACCAGCAGCCCCACCGATACGCAGGCGTCATACAGAGGAGTGCGGCGCGTCAGCGTTGTGCGCCGCCACCAAAAGCTATCGGCAATATCGCCGTCCGTACGGACGTCCATCAGCGTCCCGCCCCTCTCTCAAAAACAAAAACCACCACAAAGGGGACAGGCACCTTTGTGGTGGTTTCCCTTGTGGTGGTTCCAAGTGTATAGCCTTTGCAACCGGCGGTCGCTAGACAAACAGCACGTGCGCGAGCAGGGCACACACGCACACCGCTCCAAATACCAGTGCCACGATCGAGATCACGCGGTCGGCCATATCCATGTTGGCACGGTTCGTAAGGAACCGATCTTCGGCGGCGTCGACACGCGCCTCACGCACCATTTCGACCACCGCCTCACGGCCATCGAGCGCCTTTGTATCCATGTTTACCTCCCCGGCCTCATGCTTATCCATCAAAAACCAACTCCGTGTAGCCGCCGACGTCTACGGCCGCTCGTTGGGGGCCAGGCGCTGCATCTTGTTCACGGCTTTGAACTTGGTGAACAGCGGCACGTACTCAAAGCTCACGTTGGAGTTCTCCAGGCCGTACCAGCGTGCAGGCGTGCCGGCGGCGCGGCGAATGATGTACTTGAGCGTGATGGCCGTACGCTCGCTCGGCTCCACATCGCTTTCAGGCGCCAGAAGCTTACGAATCAGGACGAACTTGAACGTGCCGATGTTACCCGGATCCTTGTAGACCGAGTAGTCATGCGTCTGCGGCGGCAGCTCGCCGGTGGCAGCCAGGTCCTGAACAACCTGACGCAGGTAGGCATTGACGCGCTGGTTGATCTTGTAGCCCAGGTACAGATGCACGCGGAACACGTAGTCGGTGCCGAACGTCTCGACCGAATAGGCAAAGGTGTGCGGCTCGTCCATGGTCTCGACATTCACAAACCACCAGGCGCGGGCGCGCTTGGGATGCTTGTCCAAGATCGAATAGACGATATCGCGGTCGATGTAGTCGGTATGGGTGTCCTTGGTCAGGTACACGACGTTGTCGCTCATGCGCTCATAACGGTCGTCGTCGCGCAGGCGCTTGAGCTGCGGCAGGTAGCTGCGCAGCGGCAGCAGCGTAAACTGGCGCTGCTCGACCGCCGTGCCGTTGTACCAGCACACCATAATGCCCATGATGAGCGCAGCCATGAGGATGGTGAAGTAGCCGCCGTGGAAGAACTTGGTGAGCGAACTCACAAAGAAGAAGCCCTCGAGCAAAAGGAAGAAGGCCGCGAAGATCCACGGAGCAACCTTGAGCTTGCGCTCCTCGTGCAGGTAGAAGAAGAGCAGCAGCGTGGTGCACATCATAGTCAGCGTAATGGCAAGGCCGTAGGCGGCTTCCATATGCGCCGAGTTCTGGAACAGCAGCACCACGATGACGCAGCCGACAAGCATGACGTTGTTGACCATGGGGATGTAGAGCTGGCCCTTGGTCTCGGCAGGGTAGAAGACCTGCATGTGCGGCATGAGGTCCAGACGGCTGGCCTCGGACACCAGCGAGAATGCGCCGGTGATGAGCGCCTGCGAGGCAATGATGGCCGCGACGGTGGAAAGGCCGACGGCAAACGGGCGCAGGCCCGGGGCGAGCATCTGGTAGAACGGGTTGAGGTCGGCAATGCCCATGAGCTCGGGGTTGGCAGCGTTGTTCATAAGCCAAGCGCCCTGGCCCATATAGGAAAGCAGCAGGCAGCACTTAACGAACGGCCAGGTAGCGTAGATGTTGCCGCGGCCGACGTGGCCCATGTCGGAGTAGAGCGCCTCGGCACCGGTGGTGGCGAGGAAGCAGCTGCCCAGAATCATGATGCCCGCGTGGTTGTTGGGGCTCAGCAAAAAGGCGATGCCGCGCACCGGGTTGAGGCACAGCAGCACGGCGGGGTGCTGGAAGACGAAGAACAGACCCGTGCCGCCCAGGAACAGGAACCACAGCGTCATGATGGGGCCAAAGGCGTGACCGATCTTGGCCGTACCGATGCGCTGTACCAAGAAGAGCACGATGATGATGGCGAGCGTAATGGCGACGACGCGGCCCTGGTCATCGCCCAGCACGGCATGGACCGCCGGGATGGTGCGCAGGCCCTCGATGGCCGTGGTAACGGTAACGGCCGGCGTCAGGATGCCGTCGGCGAGCAGCGCGGCGCCACCCAGCATGGCGGGGATGATAAGCCACTTGCCGCAGCGCTTGACCAGGCTGTACAGGGCAAAGATGCCGCCCTCACCATGGTTATCGGCGCGCAGCGAGATGAGCACATACTTGATGGTGGTCAGCAACGTGACCGTCCACACGACAAGGGAGAGCGCGCCGAGCACGAACTCCTCCGTGACGCTTCCGATGCCGCCGTTGCCGGCAACGAGCGCCTTGGTTACATACATAGGACTGGTGCCGATATCGCCGTACACCACGCCCAGCGTGACGAGCATCGCCGAGATGCTCACAGGAATCGCAGCGTGCGAGGCTGCCTCCTTGGCCTTTTGTTCCATAAGCCGGTTTCCTCCCAACTTTAATGTTCGAAGGGATTATAGGTAATCGACCTGCGCTTGCACGGCACCGTTTTCCCAGCTAGATAAACATTTATACGGCCTTTAGGCCACCACGGCGATATGGAATGCGACAAAGGGACTGTCCCTTTGCCTCATCTGTCATTTTCCGAGCCAGTTTTTGAACCACCACTCCATGGAGCGGCTCATCTCGGCCATAAAGGGACTGGTGTGTTTGCGGGTGTAGATATCCACCACGCGCTCGCCCACCTCGCGGGCATGCGGGCGAAACATCGCGTCCATCTCGGCCACCTGCGCGTCCATGGTCGCAGCATCGGCGCGGCGGTAGCGCTCCTCGTGCACCAGGTTCACCACGGGATGCGCAATGGCCGGACGCTCCTTACGGGGCGTGCCGATGATGAGCATCGACAGAGGCATGGTATAGGGCGGCAAGTCCAGCAGCTCGGCAACTTCCTCGGCATTCTCGACGATATCGCCGATGTAGCAGCTCCCCAGCCCCAGGGCCTCGGCGGCAACCACGGCGTTTTGCGCAGCGATCACGGCGTCCTGGGCCGCGATGGCAAAGTCGCCCAAACCCGGCGCGCGGCGGGGCGCCTTGCCCGTACGCTCGACAAACTCGGGCTCAAAGCAGCCCACGTGCTCAAACAGATCGATCCACTTGGCATAATCGACCACAAATATTAGTGCCCAGGGCGCCTTGGCGATCATGGGCTGGTGATCGCACAGGTCGGCGAGGCGGTCCAGCGTAGCCTGCTCGCGAATGCTTACGATGGAATACATCATCATGGCGCCCGCCGACGGCGCGCGACTCGCCGCATGCAGAATCGCCGTCCGCTGCTCGTCGGTCACCGCCACGGGGCGGTCGTCGCCATCACGCGCGAAGGCACGCGTGGAGGAACGGTGCTCCAACGTGTCCAGCACCGCATTGCCCGTCGTCTCGACCGGATAGCCACACGTATCCACAGCCTTGGTGCAAACCTGCTCGTTCATCGCCTCATCCTCGCTAATTCTTTAAGAAGCCTTTACGTTTCCGTGTAATTCCCGTCCATTATCGCGCAGGTCGCCACTACATTGCGCCACACCGCCACACGTGCGCGTTAATATGGCTGGTTGTTGTGCGCAACCCGCAAATGCAGCGCATATTTAGGTAACAATCGGGTAAACCCCCGCTTTCGTACGTTTTAGTTTGTGAGGAGTCTCAGCATGTTCGCTGCCGCCATCTCGCTCGTCGGTCTTGCGGCGACCGTCTACCTTGTCTTGCGCGAGGCCAAGGCCATTCGCGCTCAGTCGGGCACCGTTGCCAAAAGCGCTCTTGGGTGGAGCGTCGCCTTCGGTCTTTTCCAGGTCTTTTTGACCATTTGGGGCGCCATTGGCCTCGTCGCCCAAAACGAGCCGCTCGCCTTTGTGATGCTCATCCTGACCAACGCCATCCTCACCGGCTGCGCTTGGACCAGCATCGCCCGCGGACGCATCGCCCCGCGCGTCTTTGCGTTCGCCGGGCCCGACGCCCCCGCCCCCACCGGCAAGCTCGCCCGCCTGCGCGGAGCCTTTGTGGGCAAACCGCTTGTCGCCGCCGTCTTGTGCCTGTTGCTCGCCGGCGTCTTTGCGCTGCTAGGCATGGAGGTATCGTCCAACCACGACTTTACCTGGGTCTACCCCCTGTGCATCCTGCTCGAGTGGGCCATCATCACCACGCTCATGGTCGGCCTGTTCTTCCTGTTCCAGCGCCACGGCGCAGCTCCCGCGGTCCTGGCCTTTGCCCTCTTTGTCCTGGGCATTGCCGAGTTCTTCGTCATCACGTTTAAATCCATGCCCATCCAGCCGGGCGACCTTTCGGCCATCTCCACCGCCGCCGCGGTCGCCGGCACCGGCTACACCTTCTCGATCTCACTGTTCTGCGTGCTGTCCATGGGCTTTACCGCCATCGCCATGCTGCTATGCGAGTACGCCGGCCTGGTGGCACCGCACCGTCAGAAGGGCGCCGCCAACGCCAAGCGCATGCTGCTCACCAACCTGCTCGTCGCCGTGCTGTGCCTGGGCGGTGTGACCGCACACGTCACGCTCATCGACTACTACAACACCCTCGGCATCACCGTCTACACCTGGCGCCCGCTCGAGAGCTACTGGCGCGAGGGCTACCTGCCCGCTTTCATTAGCGCAGCGCAGTCCATCAAGCCGCCCAAACCCGCCGACTACTCCGTCGACGATGCCAAGGCCACGCTCAAAAAGTACGCCAAGGCCTACGACAAGTCCGACGCGGCCAAGAGCGACGAGCGCGCCGCCGCAAAGGAGCAGTTCGACAGCGAGAAGCCCACGGTCATCGCCATCATGAACGAGACCTTCTCGGATCTTTCGATCTACCAGAACATGCGCGCCGGCTACGAAGGCCCGCAGTACTTTAAGAACCTGTCCAACTGCCTCAGCCGCGGCAAGCTCTACGTGAGCGCCTACGGCGGCGGCACCGCCAATACCGAGTTTGAGTTTATGACCGGCAACTCCATGGCCAACCTGGGCTCGGGCGTGTACCCCTACACCATCTACAACATGGAGACGACCGGGAACCTGGCAGAGCAGTTCAAATCGCTCGGCTATTCCACCACGGCTATGCACCCCAACCACGCGACCAACTGGAACCGCGAGAACGTCTACAAGGACTTTGGTTTTGACCAGTTCCTGTCCATCAACGATTTCCAGGGCGCCGATACCCTGCGCGGCATGGTGACCGACCAGGCTACCTACGACAAGATTCTTGAGCTGCTCGACCAGAACGCCGATCCGCAGTTTATCTTCGACGTGACCATGCAGAACCACTCGGGCTACGATACGGGCCTGCTGCCGGTCGACAAGCAGATGCACCTGAACATCGACACGACTGACCTGGACGCCAAGACCGTCGAGGACGGCACACTGTCCGATGTCGACGAGTATGTCTCGTGCATCGAGCAGTCCGACCAGGCGCTTCGCTACTTCCTCAACGCCTTGAGCAAACTCGACCGCAAGGTAGTCGTGGTGTTCTGGGGCGACCACCAGCCGTTCTTCCCGTCCAAGTTCAACGATAAGTGGTTTACCGGCGAGGACGATGCCACCCACCAGGAGCGCTTGTGGCAGACCGACTACATCATCTGGGCCAACTACGACGTTGCCGGTTGCGACCAGACGAGTGAGGTCGACGACCTGTCCACCAACTACCTGTCCACGCAGCTCATGCAGCTGATCGGCGCCCCGCTGACCGACTACCAGAAAGCGCATATGACGCTGCGCGAGTCGCTGCCCGCTATCAACTCCGTGGGCTACGAGGACGCCAGCCTGCGCTGGGCGCTCTCCTCCAACGTCACCGGTGACGACGCCGCCGCAGCAGCCGCCACCAAGGCGCGTGAGGATTACGCCAAGATGCAATACTACGAGATGTTCCGCGACGGCAAGAACGTGTACACCGAGCACTTCCAGACCGAGGCCAACGAGACCGACCCCAACCTGGCACCGGGCACGACCAAGATCAAGTAGCTGCTAGCTGCTGAGCCACAACTGAAACGTCTGTCCGAGCAGGGAACCTTATATGCCTCCGCCTGGACAGACGCCCTGATGTTGGGGCGTGGCTTGTCTTGGGTGTATCCGCTGAACATATATAAGTCGAAGGCCACGTCTTGTGGCCTTTTTTGCATCCGGAAACCGTGTCCCAGAATTCGCGTCCGGAACGGGATGCAGTTTCCGCTTACGGCCCCGTTGGGAAACTGCATCCCACTCCGATTGCAAATTCCGGGTCGCATTTTCCACCAGAGCCCTCAACCGGAAACTGCATCCCACTCCAAAGGCAAATTCTGGGACGCACTTTCCGAAACCCCATCCATCCGGAAAGTCCGCCCCACTCTGAATACATCTAGCGAACGCATGAGAGCGTGTCATCCAGGACGGCCTCGTCATCGGGGTGATGGAAAATATCGCCCCAAACGCTTGCCACGGTTGCGTCCACAAGTGTCAAGAAAAAAGCCTCGAGAATCTCGAGGCTTTCACGTTTGTACGATTGAACGCGCGGCATCGCGAGCGACGGTCTACTCGCCCAAAACGGCCTTTTTGGCGGCTGCAGCCATGTTATCCAGATCTTCCTTGGTGGGGTGATCCTTTGCGGCAACCCAGTTGTCGAGCAGCATCTTAAATCGGGCGTTGTCGGGATCTTGCTCGAGCATGGCCTCGTAGCGCTGCTTGGCCGCGGGTCCCATCTTGCCCTGGCACATCGCCCAGCCCGCAAGCTCGGCATCCCCAGCCAAATTGGAAGTTACGCGGTCGATAATCTGCTGGTAATAGCTCTGATCGGCCCCAAAGCCGCAGGTGCCAAACAGGAAGACGCGCTTGCCGTGCAAAGCGGAGAGCAACGCCGCGACCGAAGGCGTGCACGCGCCCTTGTCGCACCAAAAACCGACGAGCACCGTGTCGGCCGCGCAGGCGCCCTGCGCCTCGAGCGCAACCTGATCTGCATCCGCATCGTCGCTCAACGCCGCGGCATGGACAAATTCAACGCCCGCAGCCTGCAGAGCGCGCTTGATCGCGCCCGAAACCATCCTGGTATTACCGCTCTTGCTGTTAACCACCAAAGAGCACGTCATAGTCACGTTGCCTCGTTTCCCCCAAAACTAAAGCCACTAATGCAATTTATTAGATGAATATCTTAGTACTAACGTGACAGATGTAAACCACCGTCTGTCGATTGATTAATTTGCCCCACGGGCTTGCTCACTGGGCAAACTGGCTGCGGTAGAGTTCGGCGTAGAAGCCGCCTGCCGCTAGCAGCTCGTCGTGCGTGCCGCGCTCGATAATCTGGCCGTCGCGCATGACCAGAATGCAGTCGGCGTTGCGGATCGTCGACAGGCGGTGCGCCACCACAAAGCTTGTGCGGCCGGCCATAAGCTCGTCGAATGCCGCCTGCACCTGCAGCTCGGTGCGCGTATCGATACTCGAGGTCGCCTCGTCTAGCAGCAGAATCGCCGGGTCGGTGAGCATGACGCGCGCGATGCACAGCAGCTGCTTTTGACCCTGGCTAAACGTGCCGCCGTCCTCGCCGATCACCGTATCGTAGCCGCTTGGCAGCTGCACGATAAACTTGTGCGCGTGCGCGCGCTTGGCGGCTTCGATAACCTGTTCGCGCGTGGCATCCGGGCAACCGTAAGCGATGTTTTCCGCCACCGTGCCCTCGAACAGCCACGTATCCTGCAGCACCATGCCAAAGGCGCGGCGCAGGCTTGCGCGCGTGTAGTCACGCGAAGACCGGCCATCGACCATGATGCGTCCGGCATCGATATCGTAAAACCGCAGCAGCAAGTTGATGAGCGTTGTCTTGCCGCAGCCCGTGGGGCCGACCAGGGCAAAGCGCATGCCGGGCTTGGCCTCGATGCAGATGTCCTGCAGCAGCTTGCGGTCGGTCACATAGCTAAAGTCCACATGCTCAAAGGTCACCTCGCCCTGCGGGACGGCAAGTTCCACGGCATCCTCCGCATCGGGCTCCTGCTCGCGCGCATCGAGCAGCGCAAACATACGGCGCGCCGAGGCATACGCCGTCTGGATCTGCGTAATGACGTTGGTGACCTCGTTGAACGGCTTGGTGTACTGGTTGGCATAGGACAGGAAAATCTGCACACCGCCCACCGTAAGCGCCGCGGGCACGCCCGTGATCACGCCCACGCAGCCGATCACAGCGACCACGGCATAGATGATGTTATTGATAAAGCGCGTGCCGGGGTTGGAGAGCGAACCCATAAACTGCGCGCGCTCGCCCGCGGTGTAGAGCTCGGCATTGAGGGCATCGAAGCGTTGCTGAGCGTTCGAGCCATAGGCAAAGGCGTCGACAAGCTTCTGCTCGCCCACGTACTCCTCGATATGGCCGCCAAGCTGACCCTGAATACGCTGCTGCGCCGTAAAGCTCTTGTTGGAGAGTTTGGCGATGGCGCTGGCCGCAAAGATGGAGAGCGGCGTGACGAGCACCACCACGAGCGTCATGGTCAGGTTAATGGAGAGCATAAACGCGAGCGTGCCCACGATGGTAATAACACCGGTAAAGAGTTGCGTGAAGCCCTGCAGCAGGCCGTCACCCACCTGGTCGACATCGTTGACCACGCGGCTCATGAGGTCGCCGTGAGCATGGCTGTCGATAAAGCTGAGCGGCATGCGGCTGAGCTTGTCGCTCGCCTCCACGCGCATGTCGCGCACCGTCTCGTAGGACAGGCGGTTGACGCAGTAGCCCTGTAGCCATTGGAAGGCCGCAGCACCTACGACGACAATCGCGAGCTTGGTAACGAGCGGCAGCAGTGCGTCAAAGTCCACCTGCCCGGCGGCAACGATCAGGTCGATGCCCTCGCCGATGAGGATGGGCGTGTAGAGCTGCAGAATCACGGAGATGGCGGCGCTCACAAACGACGCTACAAACGAAATGCGATGCGGACGAACGTAGCCCATCAGGCGGCGAGTCACCGCACCCACGGGATAGCGCTCGGGATCGCCGGGCTGGCGCGGGCCGTCGCCCAGGTCGTTGAGGCTATCGTTACCGGACACGTTGGCCGTCATCGTGGCGACCGAACCGGAGGAAGTGTACGGATTCATTTAGCAGCCCTCCTTTGCGCAAGTGGATGCCGGGGCAGCCGGGGCGGACGCGGGACTTGGGACGGACGCGGGCGCCGCACTCCCCTGCTGGCCCTCAAGCTCCTCGCGGCGCAGCTGCGACTGGCAAATCTCGCGATAGAGCTGGCAGGTCGCGTACAGCTCGTCATGCGTGCCCAGGCCCGCAACCGAGCCGTGGTCGAGTACGCAGATCATGTCGGCGTCGCGCACGGTCGAGACGCGCTGGCTCACAATCACCGTGGTCAGCGGCAGCTCGCCCTCGGCGGCACCGCGCACATTGCGCTCGCGGATGGCATGGCGAAGCGCCGCGTCGGTCTTAAAGTCGAGCGCCGAGGCGGAGTCGTCCATGATCAGGACCTGAGGCGAGCCCACCAGGGCGCGCGCGATGGTCAGGCGCTGGCGTTGGCCACCGCTGAAGTTCTTACCGCCCGCCTCGACCGGGGCATCGAGCCCCTGCGACTTGCTGCGTACGAACTCGCTCGCCTGCGCCATATCGAGCGCTGCCCAAAGTTCCTCGTCGGTCGCCGACTCGTCACGCCAGGTCAGGTTGCTGCGGATGGTGCCGCTCATCAGCGATGCGCGCTGCGGAACAGTCGCGACCACACGGCGCAACTGGTCGAGCGGCCAGGTGCGCACGTCGGCGCCCATCACACTCACGCTGCCGGTGCTCGCATCGTACAGGCGCGGGATAAGCGAGACGAGCGTGGACTTGCCGCTACCCGTACCGCCGATAATGCCAAGCGTCTTGCCCAGCGGGAGCTCCAGGGTCACATCGTTGACGGCATTTGCCGCGCCCGCGCCAAAGGAGAAGCTCGCATGGCTCAAGCTCAGCGCAGGAACTGGAGCGATATTGCCCGGCTTGGGCAGCGCGACCGGCTGGTTGCCCTCGTCGGTGATGCTCGGCACACAATTGAGCACCTCGTTGATGCGCGACGCGCTGGCGCTCGCCTTGGTAAAGACCACGACCAGGTTGGCGACGTACACGATGGAGGTCAGGGTCTGCGTCATGTAGTTCACAAACGCCATGACCTGGCCCTGCGTGAGCTCGCCCATGTTGACCTGGATGCCGCCCACCCACAGAATGGCACACACGCCCAGGTTCATCACAAGAAACGTGACGGGGTTGAGAATCGACGAGAGCTTGCCCACCGCGATGGCGGTATGGGCCTGGTCATCGGCGGCTTGGGCAAAGCGCTCGCGCTCGTGATCTTCACGCACAAACGCACGGACCACGCGAGCGCCCGAAAGGCCTTCGCGGCAGATAAGCGCGATGCGGTCGAGCTTTGCCTGCAGCTGCTTGTAGTACGGAATACAGCGCGCCATGACAAACCAAAACACCAGGCCGATAGCGGGCGTGCAGATCAAGAAGATCATGCCGAGCTTAAGGTCGATGGCAAGGGCCGCGACCATGGAGCCCACCGCTAGGAAGGGCCAGCGGATGAGCATGCGCACGCCCAGCGCCACAGCGAGCTGCACCTGGTTGACATCGTTGGTGATGCGGGTGATAAGCGACGGCGTGCCAAAGCGGTCGAGTTCGGCATAGCTCAGTTTGTTGATGTGCTCGTAGAGCGCGCCGCGGATATCGGTACCCATGCCCTGCGAGGTGAGCGCCGCCATCTTTTGGCAGACGAGCGTAAACGAGATGCCGATCACGGCCATGGCGGCGAGCACCATGCCGTAGTGGACGACAGCGTTCACATCGCGTGCGCCGATGCCCTTATCGATCATCTGGGCAATCACCAACGGCGTCAGCAGGTCAAAAATCACTTCGATCAGCTTGCACGCAGGGCCGATCACCATATACCGGCGAAACTTGCCACCAAAACGCCTGAGCAGCTCAATCATAAAAAGGCGCTCCCTATCATCATTCACACTCAATTCGAATCATGATAGTACGGTGAGCCCAAAAGACGAGTAAACAACTCGCCATTTCTAATGGGATTCGGTTTCCAAAGAAGCGGAGAGGCACGCGCACACCCAGCCAGTGTCGGGTCGACCGCCTGATATACTTACATTAATGCTACCAAGTTAGTCGCCGACCCTTGAAATGAGGTGCCGAGATGAACGACATTCTCGCAAGAAGAGCAAGACGAGCAACTGTGGGCATCGCCCTTTCCGCGGCACTTGTCGCGGGAATCGCCCCCGTAACGGCGATCGCGGCAGAAACGAGCTCCCCCATCGATGCAGTTGCCTTGCAGACGGAAGATGCGGCCGCCGCAAAAGAAAAGGCGTACGCGGCCATGCAGGAAGCGCTCAAAAACCTCGAAGCCGCAAAAGACGCCGCAAGTTCCGAGAAACTTGCGGGAATCGATGCTGACATTGCCGCTCTTCAAGAGATCTACGACAAGCTGGTGGCGGAAGCCGCCAAATGCAGGGGACCCCTTCCCGCCATGCAAGCGAACGTCGATGCAGCCCAAGCCAGATACGATGAGGCCCGCAACCGGACAAGCGGCCTTCAGGCAAAATTAGATAAGGTGCTTAAGGACCTCGGCGACGAGGAGCCTAGCAAAGCTATTAGCGAAACCATTAAGCAGTTGCGTTCGGAGATCATGGCGGCAAAACGGCAAGAAGAGTTTTGTGAAGAGGAGCTTGACCAAGTTCGGCATAGGCTCGAGAGCCAGGAAAGAGTGATTAATAACCTTGAAAGTGATGCGGAGAATGTCAAAGCCCATATCGACGAGGACATAGCCAAGCGAGATGCGCTCCTCGGCGATTTGGAAAAGGCACAAGCGGCCTATAACGACGCCTGCAAGGCATACGAAGAGGCAAAAGCCGCAGCAGATAAGGCCACCTCGCCCGAGATAACGAAACCCGCCGAGACGACAAAACCCTCCAGCTCAGTGCAACCGGCCGAGACGGCGCAGCCCGCCAGCTCGCCCGCGACCGGCAAAGACGCTCCATCGAGCTCCACCAAGCAAGCAAATACGACCACCGGCAAGCTCGCAAACACAGGCGACACAGCGCCGAGCGCAATCGCACTCGCAGCAGTCGCCGCCGCAGGCCTCGGAATAACCGCCACAGCCACACGCCGCATCAGGAACTCAAAATAGCTGCCAGAGCATACCACCTTCGCCAATCCACAAACCCAGAGAGAAAAGAGGCCCGTTTCCCCAACCTGAACTGCGCCCCAAATCTTGGACGCCCTAAATAGCGACTAGGCCGCAAGGGCCT